>Ga0180074_1000080_pt1 | contig 18533 bp, 15 predicted proteins | sample EasRiv366_16_10D_FD_121773 | JGI IMG/M metagenome (GOLD analysis project Ga0180074, IMG submission 121773) | Soil microbial communities from meander-bound floodplain in the East River, Colorado, USA - East River metaG ERMLT366_16_10D | ecosystem: Environmental > Terrestrial > Soil > Floodplain ...
AAGCCCAGCATACGGTCCCTTGTGTGCCAGCGGGAAGGGATCGTATAAAAAAATAATCAGACCCTACGAGACTTTGTTATCCACTGGAATGGAAAGTCTCGTAGGGTCAGTGAGTGAATTATACGCGATGATCTTATCTGAGAGGTGTTCTCCCTTTTCGGGGAATGGATAATTTCGTGGGCTAGCCACAGAGCACACAGAGATCTTTGACCCCGCACCTGCTGTTCGGGGCAGGTGTGTGGCAAAAAGACTTTTGCAAGAGGTCAACTCAACATGCGTCTGAGCGCTCGATTGTCTTTTTACTCTACTTGTTTGAATGTGTTATGCTCAGAAGGGATAAAATCAGACGAACAGAGGCAAGGCATGGAATATAGCATAGTGCTAACAGAATACGCCACAGAAAAGATGATCCACACCAGTATTGCCGGGACTTTATCAGAAAAAGTCCGCAATGAAATTGGTGTAGAAACGGTGCGCATGATGCGAGCCCACCAGGTCTCCAAAGCGATCTGGGATATTCGTGAAGCAAAATTGGACTACCCATTGATCTACAGCCATCAGGTGGTTTTAAATTTGGCAGCTTTGGGTCTTCAGCGCGGGGATTATGTTGCGGTCATCTATTTTTACGACCAGGAACAGCATCAACATGCCAGCAATGTTGCTTTCAATCGCGGCATTCTCAATATCGGTTATTTTTTAAAAATGGAAGATGGTATTCAGTGGTTGATCGGTAAGGGAGCGGGCGCATAGCATTGAAAGCTCACCTGAATGCCACCCGCCTCTGCCTGCAATGCGAGTTTTCAAAAGTCGAGCCCCTAGAATGAGGTAAAACCATGACTATGCAAAATCCATCCGTGCCCGCTCCAAAGTCAACCAGACCCGCCTGGCTCAATGGCTGCCTGATGCTCTTTGCTGTGTTGTTCGTGCTGCTGGGCATTTGGGATCTCTTCTATGGTGCGGTCTTTACGTATATCTTCGCTTCTGCGCGTATACTTTCGCCTGCCAAGCTGGTTTGGTTGTTGATCATCCTCGGCGACTGTCTCATTTATTTCTTTCTCGCCGCGCGCCTCAGCCGCCAACCTTGGCTTGTCTCTGTGGGACTGTTGGTTTTGGTTTGGCTGATACTGCCGTTCGCGCTGTGGTTGCTGATCAACACTACCACCATACGAGTCCGCAACAATGGCTACTCGATGATGTCCACGCTGCCCAATGGCGTCTATCTACTTGCTGACCGGGAGGCGTACCTTCGGCACCAACTGCCGCAGCGCGGTGATGTGGTGATCTTCCGTATGCCGGCTTCGTCTGATACTGCAAACCTGTTGATCAAGCGGGTGATCGGCTTGCCCGGTGAAGTAGTGACGATCGGGCAAGGTCAGGTGCTGATCAATAGCATACCGCTCAACGAACCATATCTCGCTGCCCAGGCTGCATACCGCGGTGAATGGAAGCTTGGCGAAGGTCAATACTTTGTGTTGGGCGATAACCGAAATGATTCAAGGGATTCGCACCTGTGGGGCGCGCTGCCATCTGAATATATTGTCGCCAAAGCGGTGTGGGTCTACTGGCCGTTTGCCAATTTCGGGAAGCTTGCGGCTGTCCACTTTGCACAGTAAGTAAGCAAATCCGATCGCTCTAGCGGTAAAAGTTTATAAAGTTATTTTTGCCTATCTACTTGGACATATATTTTGGAAATCAACAATGAACATGGAAAATATTTCTTTTGGTACCACCGATTGGTCACAGATCGCCCCAACTACCCATGCCGGTGAAAACGGTACCGCGTACTGGCGTACACAACAGTTTGATAATATCCGGGTCCGCATGGTGGAATACAGCCCGGGCTATCTTGCCGATCATTGGTGCACCAAAGGACATATCTTGTTATGCCTGGAAGGTGAACTGCATACCGAGCTTGCCGATGGCAGGGAGTTTTTGCTCACACCCGGGATGAGCTATCAAGTCGCTGACCATGCCGAACCGCATCGTTCCTACACCACGACTGGGGTCAAGCTCTTCATTGTGGACTAATGAGTCCGCTGGGCAGGTGGCATAAAAAACGGACGAAGGGGACTTCGTCCGTTCATTCATTAAGCCAGGGCTGCTTCTACACTTCGAGTTCGCCGCGTCATCCAAAAAGCGAGCGCAAACCCGGTGACATACATCCAAATGGCATATAGACCGGGGATGACCGCCATATCGTTGTTATTCAATAAAGTGATCGCCACCGTAATGGAAACCGTGGAGTTCTGCAAGCCGGTCTCGATGGCGATCGTCATGGCTTGGGTGTAATTAATGCCGAAGAATTTAGGAACAAAATATCCCACGATCAACGAGGCGATATTCAACACGATGAACGCTGGAGCAAAGCGCGGACCATCTCTGACGATCACGTCCCAGTTTTGGGCGATGAGCGCAAGAATGACCAGGAAAAGGAAAACCGTGGCAAAGGTCTTTGACCAGCGTTTGCTATTTTCGGCAAAGTCTGGCTTCCAACTGCGGATGCCCATGCCCAGCAGGGTGGGGATCAAGGTGATCACCGCCACCTGCACCATCGTATCCACCACGGGGAAGTCAATGTCCAATGCGCCGGTACCATACATGGCATAGGCGATACTCAATCCAAAAGGAATGGTCAACCATGCCAGCATATTGGTGATGGCGGTCAACGTGATGCCCAGTGCGCGGTCGCCATCCCCGGCATGGATGATCAGATTCGAAGTTGCGCCATCTGGTGAAACTGCCAGCAAGATCAGGCTGATGGCATAAATTGCCGGCAGTGCAAAGATGCCAGCGACTGCAAAGCCCAGCAAGGGCAGCAGTACCATTTGGCAGAATAAACCAATGAGCACGGGCTTGGGCTGTGTAAAGATGCGCCGAAAATCTGCGACCGTCAACGTCATGCCCAGCGTTATCATAATGACGGCAATGGCTAAGGGGAGGATTACACTTGAAATGATGCTCTCTTGCATGGCGAAATCTCCTTGTTAAATAAAATATGGGGATCAGCTTGCAATCCCCTTTGAGACTAGAACACCAAATGCGACGTTAAGTGTCGGATATAAAAAGAGCAGCTCTTATTTACAGTTCAGGATACAACTCCATTGATTCCCATCCCACTCCCAAAAGACCAGATGAGCCCGTGCAGACAAATGTGTCTCTGATTGGAATATTTCTCTGTGCACAATCTGTTTAGCTATCACAGGTGAAAAAGGTAAATAAAAAATGGGAACATTGGTATAGGCGGAACTTCCGTGCCAGTAATGTTTCTGATAGCAATTAAGGATAGGAAGTTGACGACGATGGCACAAATGAATCCATGTCCCATCGATGAATTGGTGCTATATAACCGTATTGCGCCAACTATGTTGAATGCTAGCAATACGAGTATCGCCGCTGCAGCTGCCACAATGGTTGCTCCCGCACCTATTTGATACTTGAAAATATTGAACAGTAGGTTGACGAGAATATATAACGCAACACTGCCGCTATACCACAGGAAAAAGCCTTTCCAGAAACTTGAACCAAATAGAACGAATTGATTTTGTTGAATTTTTCGATGACTTGCAATGACGACTGATAATGCACCACCAAGAAGAATTATTATCAGATAAAAGGAAACTGTTTGCATAGTTCTGTGTTGAGAAAGTTCATGGATTGATATTGCTTTTGGATCAAATGCAACTACGGTTGAATCTGGATAATTGTAGCAAGATAGCCAAATGCGGTTGTGCGCGTCCAGCCCAATTATATGTGCTGTAGCATCGTCATTTAGTTTGGTGTTATTGCATTCATATTCCAGATGCCAATTTCCATTAGAATCTACTTTAAAAAGCCCATTACCTTTAACATTATCTAGATTGAGGATGGTGACCCATGCATTGTTATCAGCATCAATAATACTCTCTAACGGATCTGAACCATATGGAGATTCAAAGAGTCTAGTGTCGCCGTTTTTGCCCACGAAAACCAAACCTGTCAATCCATTGTAAACATCAATCCAGGCTTGATTTTGATTGTCGAACATAATATCGCCCCATATAATTGCATTTCCAAATGTGCCATCATCAATATCGCTTAGGTCTGCACGTAGTTTCCATTGATCCGCAGATTCTAATGACATTAATTTATTAGAGTTTAAAATCCATAGCTTTCCATTGTTGTCAACTGACATAGCGACGATATAAACTTTTGATAAGCCAAAATTTCCAAGCCGATATGAAGTTTGATTGTTTGATGGGTCAATTAATGCCAGTTTATCTCGTGTTGATATCCATATACGGCCGTTGTCATCCATCACTATGTTGTCAACCCTGGCAAATTCGGGAAAGTTCTCTGGTTCATAAATGACCCAACTGCCATTGGATTGTAGCATACCAATAACCCCAGTATCATATGACGTTATCCAGATACGATTTTCCTGGTCTACTGCAAACAAGCTTCCGGTCTCGGCAAGTTCCGTAGGTAGTTGGATCGTGGTTGTGACTGGTTCATCCACTGCCGGGTACATAATCACGCTGTTCCCTTGCATAATGAAGACGTTGCCGTCCTGATCAACGGCACTTCCTTCCAAAGTTACATCTGCTAATACAATTTCTACTCCATCGTTTTTTGTTGCTGCCAGCATGACTCGACTGTAAACCTGTAATCCAATCGAAATAAAAAATAATAAGGTACCCAAAATCCACAGCATCTTTTGTCTTGATTGACGAGTTGGTGCTGAAAAATTACCAGGGTTGGGGTTACTTTGATTTGTGGGCTGAGAGGTATTATCGCTGTTCATGTTCGTCTCCTGTATTTACAGTTTTCAAATCATTTGTTTCATTATAAGTAGTGCGAACTGCCAAAGGAAGATACAAAACTGCCAAAAACCGCCAAAATTCAAAATTGCTCTACTATGACTTATGGACACCACTTCACCAACAAGTCAAAATCCTCGAAACCGAATCAACCTCAAGCTTAGTGCGAAGCGTGGTCTTCATCCTCCCATAACATTTTAAGAGTGATATAATGCCGGGCATGGAACGAAAGATGAAATCCTTGCAAGTCATTATCTTTGCCTCAGCTCAAGCCGCAGCTGCCGCCGCTACGTGCGCGCGCTCTATCCCTGTGTGAGCTTGAGACTGTATCATATCTACCCAGTCCCGAACCGCAACAGGTTCGGGATTTTTTATTTGTTCGTCATTGCGAGGAGGCGGTTGCCCGACGAAGCAATCTCCAAGTCTGTTGCGCGAGATTGCTTCGGGCGAAGAGCACGAGCGCCCTCGCAATGACGGGGCAGTTGGTATAATTCGCCAGTCATTATTTCAATGTGGAGCTAGAATGAGCAAAAAACTAACCGGCAATGAGATCCGCCAAACCTTTATAGACTTCTTCGTCGAGCATGGGCATACCGCCGTGCCTTCGATGTCGCTCGTCCCGGGTGGGGATGCGACCCTGCTGTTCACCAACTCGGGCATGGTGCAATTCAAGGACGTATTCATCGGCACCGATACCCGACCCTATAAGCGCGCCGTCGATTCGCAGAAATGTCTGCGCGTGGCAGGCAAGCACAACGATCTCGATGAGGTGGGGCGCGACGATACACATCACACTTTCTTTGAAATGCTGGGTAACTGGTCGTTTGGCGATTACTACAAAAAAGAAGCTATCGCCTGGTCGTGGCAGTTGCTCACCGATGTGTGGGGCTTGCCCAAGGATAAACTCTACGCCACTTGTTTCGAAGACGACAAGGGCGATATTCCGCGCGATGACGAAGCCGCCGATATTTGGAAACTGCAACCTGGCTTCGACCCTTCCCATGTGCTGTTCTTCGGGCGCAAGGAAAACCTCTGGCAGATGGCAGAGTTCGGTCCGTGTGGTCCGTGTTCTGAGATCCACATTGACCTTGGCGAAGAGCGCGATAACTTGCGCGGCACTGACCACGTCTGCGGCGTGAACGGCGAATGTACGCGCTACCTCGAACTCTGGAACAATGTTTTCATTCAATACAATCTTTTTGAAGATGGTCGCCTCGAGCCGTTGCCCGCCAAACATGTGGATACGGGTATGGGCTTTGAGCGCATCGTCTCTGTGTTGCAAGGCGTTGACTCGAACTACAAGACCGATCTCTTCACTGGCTCGCTCGATGTGCTGCGTTCACTCACGGGTCATACCGAAAAAGAAATGGACGTGAACTTCACACCCTATCGTGTCATCTGTGATCATGCCCGCTCGGCGGCCTTCCTCATTGCTGATGGTGTCGTCCCTGGCAACGGCGGACGCAATTATGTCACGCGTATGATCATCCGCCGCGCCGCGCGTTTCGGCACCAAGATCGGTCTCAAAGAACCGTTCCTTGCCAAGGTCGCTGAAGCGGTGATCAATTACTACGGCGATTTTTATCCTGAACTGCAAAAGAACAAGGCGACCATTCTCGACAATTTGACTCGGGAAGAAGTCCGCTTCGCACGCACGGTGGAAGCTGGTACAGCGCATTTAGAGAATCTACTCTCCGAACTTCGCGCTTCGAATTCCACAACCCTCGACGGTCACAAAGCCTTTGACCTCTACGCCACCTACGGCTTGCCCTTCGAGATCAGCCGTGACATCGCCCGCGAACAGGGACTCGATGTCGATGAAGCTGGTTTCAATGCCGCAAAGAATGAACACAGCAAAGCCTCCGGTGGTGGCAAAGCCATGGGCAAGACCGGCGGTGAAGATGCCGAGTTCTTCGCGAATATTTTGAAGGATCTGCAAACCAAAAACAAAATTGGCAAAGACGGTGTTGCTTACGATCCCTACACCAGTACCAAAGTGGATGGTGAAGTCTTAGCGTTGATCGTCGGCGGCGAATCAGTTTCTTCTGCATCCCTCGATGATGATGTTGAAGTCATTCTGCCCAAGACTGGTTTCTACATTGAGTCTGGTGGTCAGGTCAATGATGAAGGCTACATCCGCGGCAAGGATTGGGAGATCGAAGTCAACGCGGTTCGTCGTGCGGCAGCAGGTGTTATCACGCACATCGGACAGGTGATCTCCGGTCAACCGAAAGTCGGCGATCAAGCCACCGCTGAAGTGGATCTGACCCGCCGTCACAACATCATGCGCAACCACACCGCGACTCACTTGTTGCATAAAGCCTTGCATGAAGTGCTTGGTGACCATGCCCGTCAGGCGGGTTCCTTGGTTGCGCCTACGCATCTGCGCTTTGACTTCACCCAACCCGACGCGATGACTTCTGAACAGGTCGAACGTGTTGAGAAGATGGTCAATGAAGCGATCGCGGCAGATATGCCTGTGGTCAAAGTGACGAAATCGCTCGATGAAGCCAAGAAGGAAGGCGCGATGGCTTTGTTTGGTGAGAAGTATGGTGAGACGGTGAGGACGGTTTCCATTTTGGAGTCGGACAGCTTGCTGTCCGACAAACCGCAGCAGCAAGCTGCTGCACTCCAGAGTAAATACTCTTACGAGTTATGCGGTGGTACGCATCTTGACCGCACCTCCGATATCGGCGCGTTCCTGATCGTCAGTGAAGGTTCAGCTGCGGCGGGCATTCGCCGTATCGAAGCCGTGACGGGACGTGGTGCATATGAGTTGATCCAGAAACGCTTCAAGACCCTCAAACAAACTGCGGGTGCGTTGAAATCCGCGCTCGAAGAAGTGCCGGTGAAAGTGGAAATGTTGCAGGATGAAGTTGCTGACTTGAAGAAGGAACTCGCGAACCTGCGCACGCAGTCCGCGTTATCAACCTTCAACTTGCAGCTTGCCAATGTTCAAACCGTGAAAGATGTGAATGTGCTTGCGGTCGAGATCCCCAACGCGGATGCCGATACGCTCCGCTCGTTGGCGGATAAATTCCGCGAGAAATATCCTCAAGCGGGAGCCGTGGTCCTCGTAACCGGATCAACTGTCATTGCGACAGTGACCGAAGACCTCGTCAAGCGCGGGCTCAAAGCCGGCGATCTCATCACGGGTATTGGCGGCAAGGGTGGCGGACGTCCCAACATGGCGCAAGGTAGTTTGCCCGCTTCGCGTGGCAATGCCAATGAGGCACTTGGCAAAGCTGCTAAAGTGGTGGAAGAAAAGTTGAAGTAAAGTTAAAGCCTGATAGATATTCTCTATCAGGCTTTTTATTTAATTTCTTTAGGAGGATTGAATGAATAAGGTTGTTGCTTCATTTATGTTTATAACTTTTTTGATTTCCGCTTGTTCTGTGTTGGCTCCCGTTCCAACGATCACACCGACCCAAACAGCGACTTTAATAGCCACTGATACACCCACTCCGATCCCTACTGCTCAACCACAGGCAGAAACCCCGGATCCGATTTCTGCTTTGCTCCCATCTGGAAGCCCTGAAAAAGAATGGAAGGGCATACCCATCATGCTTGGGGCGATCAACGGTGATGGCGATAATGAGGGTTATAGATATACGATCAACGCAACGGTTGAAGAAGTGCAGGCTTATTATGAAAAGGAACTTGGTAAAGTAGGGTGGGGTTTAATGGCGGCTGGTTCAGGGGCGACAGATTCTGTCATGCTTATTTTCAACAACGCGGCGTCCGCAGTCATGTCCATTTCAATTTTTCCGCATGGAGATTTAACACTGGTAATGGTCGTTACTGAATAGTGCTGAGTTTACGGTTGCCTGAATATGATTGAGCCGGGATTTGTGTCTGCCCTGTTTGTTAGTACATTATTCCCCTGCATTTCATCTCATAAAGAGTTATGATTACTCCTGAAAAGGAGATTTATCCATGTCACGCCTATCAAAATATGTACTGCTTCTTACTGTGATCGTTTTCATCCTGGCTTGTAACACCGTCACCCAACCGGTGCGCGATGCGCAGGAGGCTGTCGAAACTGTCCAATCCTTCGCGACTGCCATGCCCTTGGAAACGATCCAATCGTTTGCCACCAACATGCCAGTTGAGACCCTTCAGGCAGTTTCTTCAGCCCTGCCTAATTTTGCAGATATGTTCAACCCGCAAGGTGAACCGGTTGCTGAATGGAACGGCATTCCCATCATGTCACAGGCAACCGCCGGGCAGGAATTTGCTGATACGAACACCTACAGTTTTAAAGCAGATGCTACCGTCAAGGAAGCCACAGATTTTTACAATGGTGAATTGACCAAGCTTGGCTGGTCTGCCACCTTTAGCATGCCAGGAGATGAGAACGGCGCGGTGTTGGTCTTTTCAAAAGACAGCAATATCGCAACGGTCACCATTACCTCCTCGGATGGTGCTATCGTGGTGTTGTTGACTTTTGCATGAGTTGAAATAGAGTTGCTAACATAAAACGGACAGCCTTGCGCTGTCCGTTTTGCATTAAGTCATTTGAATTTTTGCTTCGCTGATATGTTTTTCCATTGATGTAAGTGCCGAACCACTCAAAGCGACGTTCCACGTTTTTGCCGATCCATGCCGTTGAATGTGGATTATGTTTCCTTTGCGTTCAATTTCAAACGTGGTTTCGATTTTCCCATCGAGAGCTGGAATTTCCACTTTTGTAGAATATCCATCATCCAATGAAAAGATTTGCAGTGTGATGCCATCACTGTAATCATAATCAGGTTTATCTGTATGACTCCCGATTGGGATCACCGAATTGGGACGCACCAACAATGGCAGACTCATGAAGTCATGCGTTCCCCGCTTCCACCCCGGACCTTCGACCTGCTCGCCAGTTAATAAGTTTATCCATCGCCCCTGAGGGACATAATACGTCACGCTCCCGTCATGGCTGAATACCGGTGCGACGAGTAGTGAATCACCAAGCATATATTGCAGATCCAAGTGTTCGCAGGCGGGATCATTTGGGAATTCAAGCAACATCGCACGCAGCATGGGTGTTCCATGTTCATGTGCCTGGATCGCCGCACGAAATAAATATGGCATCAAACTGCATTTGAGTTTCGTGAATTTTGAGAGAACATTCACCGCCTCTTCATCGTAGTTCCACGGCACGCGATAAGAAGAACTGCCATGTAAACGACTATGTGACGAAAGCAAACCTAACGCCGCCCAGCGCTTGTACACATCCGCGCTAGCGGTTTGTTCGAAGCCGCCGATGTCGTGACTCCAAAAGCCGAAACCGGATAAGCCGAGTGATAATCCGCCGCGCAGGCTCTCCGCCATAGATTCAAACGTTGCCGTGCAATCACCGCCCCAATGCACAGGGAACTGTTGTCCGCCGGTTGTAGCAGAACGGGCAAAGACCAATGCATCGCCTTCGCCGCGTTCTTCACGCAGTAGATCAAAGACCGTTTTGTTGTAAAGATAGGTATAGTAATTATGCATCTTGAACGGGTCAGAGCCGTCGTGATAGATCACGTCGGTGGGGATGCGTTCGCCGAAATCGGTCTTGAACGTATCCACGCCCATTTTCAATAACGCACGGAGTTTTTCTGCAAACCAAGTGCAGGCTTTGGGATTGGTGAAATCTACAATGCCCATGCCAGCCTGCCACATATCCGTTTGCCAAACATCGCCGTTCGGTTTGCGGATCAGGTATCCGTGTTGCGCGGCTTCATAGAACAGGATGGAACGCTGAGCAATATAGGGATTGATCCAGACGCAGATGCGTAAGCCACGACTCTTTAATCGAGACAGCATCCCGCTCGGGTCCGGGAAGAAGCGTGAGTCCCATTGCAGATCGGTCCAGTTGAATTCCTTCATCCAAAAACAATCGAAGTGAAAGACGTGCAAGGGGATGTCCCGTTTTGCCATTTCATCAATGAAACCTGTGACGGTGGCTTCATCATAATTGGTCGTGAACGATGTGGAGAGCCATAGCCCGAACGACCACGCGGGCGGAAGAGCAGGGCGACCCGTCAGCGCGGTATAGCGCTCAAGAATTTGTTTGGGCGTCGGACCGTAGATAACGAAATACTCCAGCGACTCGCCGGGGATGCTGAACTGCACGCGCTCCACTTTTTCAGATGCCACCTCGAACGAAACTTTTTCAGGCTGGTTGACGAAAACCCCATAGCCGCGATTGGTAAGATAGAACGGAATATTTTTGTACGATTGCTCACTACTTGTGCCGCCGTCTTCATTCCAAATATCCACGACTTGCCCGTTCTTGATAAATGACGTGAAGCGTTCACCGAGTCCATAGACATTCTCGCCAACGCCGAGACTCAACTGCTCGTGGATGTGACATCCTTCGGGAGTATCCACAAATCCCACCGCCCGCCAGCCGCTGGAAGTAAGAACTTTCTCGCCGCCGATGAATTCCACCAGCCAATCTTCGCCTTTGTTGACGCGGACGCTCATGTTACCGCTGGTAAGTGTGGCGAATTTTTCATCATTTGAAATGGCAACCTGTAGATCAGGTTGATGATTAATCTCAAATTCTGGTTTATGTGAATGCCCACCTTTATGATGGATGATCTTCACACAGATAACATTCTCCATTGGAGATGAATATTGAACTGTTAGTAAAGGCAGGTTAAGCGTATCCCCGCGCCCGTTCAATTTTTTGGTAGGTGCGTAGACAGTCAGTGTATCGTTATTGATCTCTATATCATGAACCTGTGCTGCATAATGAGGCGTCATGCCCGGGCGAATTTGCCAATAGCCATCAGTGAATTTCATCGTCGTTTTCCTTTAATTAATTCTTTTGCCACAGAGATCACAGAGAGAATGAGTTTTAAAAGCTCTTCTCAAAGGACTCAGCGTGCTCTGTGGCTAATGCTGTTCGCTATGATACCGCATTGGGGAACATTTACAACAGCGCTACGTCAATGCAGTAGAAACTTAATATTCTTCTTGCTAATGTCATGCTGAGCCGCTTTGCGGCGAAGCATCTCTACCACGACAAACGAGACTCTTCGGTTGCTATCGCGCCCTCAGAGTGACATGCTTATCTTGAGAGGAGGCACACGACCTGAAATAAATCATCACGAACAACGGGAACGCCGACCTGTCTGTTCGCACCTATTGTATTCGCCAAATTTCATATAAGGAGAAGAAACATGAACACCAAACGCAATGCCCTAATGATGGGTATCCTGTTCGTATTGCTATTTACATCTGCTTGCGGGGGTGCCGCGGCAACACAAGCACCTCCTACCTCTGAGCCTTACCAGGATTATTCTGCGCCTGCCGCGACGGAAGCTCCTGCTGGAACATATGTCCCGTCTGTGGACGAGGCTCAAGCGCCGAGTATTTCCAATTCTGGCGCGCCAAATCAAAAGTCCGATGGTGAACCGTACGATATGTTCTTTCAGGATTATGGGGTCAATCCATCCATTGATACAGATGACGATAATCTCTCCACGTTCGCGCTGGATGTCGATACCGGCTCGTACACCATCATGCGCAATTACCTCAACGATGGCAATCTGCCGCCGAGTGATTCTGTGCGTGTGGAGGAGTATGTCAACTACTTCAATCAAAATTATTCCAACCCGCCGCGTCATCAGGCTTTCGGAATTTTTGTGGATGGCGCGCCTTCGCCCTTTACGCAGACCGAACGCTATCAAATGCTGCGCGTCGGCATTCAGGGTTATACAGTTCCTGATGAAGAACGCAAAGATGCTTCGCTGACTTTTGTGATCGATGTCTCTGGTTCGATGGATATGGATAACCGCCTTGAACTCGTGAAGCGCTCGCTCGAATTGCTTGTCGAACAATTGGGACGGCGCGACTCGGTGAGCATCGTCGTCTATGGGACAGAAGCCCGCGTCGTTCTCGACCCGACGCCTGGTTCTGACAAAGATGCCATTCTCTCCGCGATCTACAGTTTGCATCCCGAAGGCTCGACCAACGCCGAAGCCGGGATTCGTCTTGGCTACCAGATGGCACTGCGTGCTTATAACCCCGATGGCATCAACCGCGTCATCCTTTGTTCGGATGGTGTTGCGAACGTTGGCAACACCGAAGCCGAAGTGATCCTCGCTGAAATTCGTGGACACGTCGAAGAAGGTGTGACCATGACCACCATCGGTTTTGGCATGGACAACTACAACGACACACTCATGGAGCAACTTGCCGATAACGGCGACGGCTTCTATGCCTATGTGGATGATATGCGTGAGTCGAAAAGATTGTTCATTGATAATCTCACCAGTACGTTACAAACCATCGCGATGGATGCCAAGGTGCAAGTGGATTTCAATCCCGAAGTCGTGATGCGCTATCGCTTGGTCGGTTTTGAGAACCGCGCTGTCGCTGATGACCAATTCCGTGATAACTCCGTGGATGCCGGTGAGGTCGGCGCGGGTCATTCTGTGACCGCGTTGTATGAAGTCAAGTTGTATCCTGAGGCTTATGGCAGAATCGCAACTGTCTACCTGCGCTGGGAAGACCCCGATACCCGTTCTGTGACCGAGCTTTCAAAGGATTTCAATACACATGATATGGCGCGCGAATTCGAAGACGCCGACCTGTACTTCCAGCGTACCGTCGTCGTCGCGGAATATGCCGAAATCCTCAAAGACAGCTACTGGGCAGAGGATGGTTCGCTTAATGCGGTGTATCGTGAAGCCAGCCGCATTTATGAATACATGCCGCGTGAACATGATATGGAAGAGTTTGTAGATTTATTGCAGAAAGCCTTGCGGTTCGACTGAACGTGAAAAACGCCGTTCCTCAAATTTCAGGAGCGGCGTTTTACTTCTCTTCCCTTAGTGTGTACTTTCTTTCATATATACCTAGTCATCTGGATAGGTATAAAACTCTACTAGCGGTGAGGAAATTTTTACTTTCAATAAGCTAAGATGGGCTGAGCAGTTAAGCCATTTACTGGTTTGACTCTAAATAGGCTCAAGCCGCCGTCCCCGGCGGCGTTCTGCGGATAAATCCTTCGCCGAGGACGGCGAAGGGAACAAACTCATCTACATACTTTAGTGCACCCGTTGAGCAGGTAAGCCATTTACGGGTTTGTACATTGTTTTATAATTCAACCTCTACGTCCAATTCATGAAGGGTTTGTAATGGCTATTATTCAAGTTGAACATTTAAACAAAACTTTCAAAGTCCAGCGCAAAGACCCATGGCTGGGGGGCGCTGTCAAAGCGTTGTTCCTGCCGAAATACGAGGATAAGGTTGCGGTAGATGGTATCTCCTTTTCCATCGACACTGGCGAAATCGTCGGTTATATCGGCGTGAACGGTGCCGGAAAATCGACCACGATCAAGATGCTGACCGGCATCCTCGTTCCGAGTGGCGGCAGCGTGCGTGTGTTAGAGCGCGATCCACATCGAGACCGGGTGGCAAACGCCCGGGAGATCGGCGTGGTCTTCGGTCAACGCACCCAGTTGTGGTGGGACTTGGCATTTATCGAATCGCTTAGCCTGGTGGCAAAGATCTATCAAGTTCCGCAAGCGCGTTACAAACAACTGCTCGACCAATTCGCTGAGACGCTGGAACTTAAAGAACTGCTGAACGTTCCCATTCGCAATATGTCGCTCGGGCAAAAGATGCGTGCCGAATTAGCCGCGACGCTTATCCATGAACCGCGCGTGGTTTATTTGGATGAACCTACCATCGGGCTGGATTTGATCGTTAAGGAACGCATCCGCGAATTTATCAAGGAACAGAATCGCACGAAGAGTACAACGGTTGTTCTGACTACGCATGACCTAGGCGACATCGAGGAATTGTGCAAACGCGTCATCATTATTGATACTGGCAAGCTTATCTATGATGGACCGATTGAGACCATCAAGGATCGTTTTGGCAAGTATCGTGAGATCACCTTTGAAACACTGTCCACGCCCGGGCATGTGGATTTGCCGTCGGGGGCAGAAATTATCCTCGCCGAGCCACGCAAGATATCGGTCCGGTTTGATCGGACGGCAGTCACAGCCAGCGGAGTGGCAGCGGCGTTGATGAACCAACTCGAAGTAAAGGATTTCTCGCTGTCCGAACCTGATCTGGCTTCCATCATCAGGCAAATCTATAATGGTGCGCTCAACGAGGAGCAGGCAGCATGATCCAATCCTTGCGGCGTGATTTTTCGATCTATCGAGCTATTGCAGCGATGGCGGCGAAGACGCGCCTGGCTTACAACATGTGGGTCTGGGCAGATTTCGTGGTGACGTTCGTTTCGATGATCGTGTTCGTTTACTTTTGGCGTGCGGTGTATGCTAACACCGCCACGCTCAGTGGACTGGCGCTCTCGCAGACGATTACCTACATCTTATTGGCACGTCTGCTTTCTCCGCTGGTGGAGACGCGCACGATCTTTTTCTTTGGCTTCATGATCCGCCAGGGACAAATTGCCGTGGAGTTGACGCGCCCGCTGGATATGCAGGTGCGCATTATGGTTGAGACGTTAGCCGAACTCATGGTTTTTCTAATTCAACAACTGCCGCTGTTCTTCATTGCCTGGTTGTTTTTTGGGATGCAACTGCCGCGCGACCCGGTACTATGGGCCGCTTTTTTCATTTCCCTTGCATTGGGGCAAGGTGTTATTTTTCTGTTCGATTGGATGTTCGCCTGCCTGGCATTTTATGTGACTGAGACCTGGGGGTTGAGTGTGGTGCGTGTGGCGGCAGGTTCTTTCTTCAGCGGTGCGATCGTGCCGCTGGTGATGATGCCGGGCTGGCTGCAAAACCTTGCGGCGGGCTTGCCCTTTGCACAGGCGATGGCAGTGCCCGTTTCGTTCTTAAGCGGGATCTCAACAGCCGCGGATGCGCCTCATATTTGGTTGATTCAAATCACCTGGCTGTTGGTGTTGCTGGTGCTCTCACGCATCGTCTTTGGGATTGCGGTGCGCAAAGTTACAGTGCAGGGTGGTTGAGATGACTCGCTATCTGGAACTCTATTGGTATTTCCTCATCCAACGCTTCAAGATTTTGATGGAATATCGCCTTAATTTTTTCATTGGAGCAACTTCCACAGCGATTCTGCAAGCCGCTTCGTTGATGGCGATTTGGGTCGTGATGCGCCAGATCCCATCGCTCAACGGTTGGAGTTTCTATGAAGTCATTCTGGTCTATGGTTTGCTGACGATGGGCGAATCAATCACGCACATGTTTGCGGACAATTTATGGACGGTCGGCTGGAACTACGTGCGCAGCGGCGACTTTGACCGCTTTCTGGTGCGCCCCATCGATCCGCTCTTTCATCTGTTGGCGGATCGCTTTTGCCACGATGGCATCGGCAATCTCATTACCGGGGCGGTGTTGGTGGGCGTTTCCATGCAGCAGCTTGGCATCGCGTTCTCCCTGTTGCATATCGTGTATATCATCATCAGTGTGTTGAGCGGCGGTGTGATCTTCATTGCGCTCAACCTCATCACTGCCACCAGCGTCTTTTGGATCATGGAATCGATTCCCGTGACGCAGATGGTGTTCACCATGAATGAATTCGCCAAGTATCCGCTTAGCATCTATCACAGCAGTATCCGCGTCCTGTTGACCTGGATCATTCCCTATGGCTTTGTCTCGTTCTACCCAGCCAGTTATCTGCTAGGGCGCGATGTGGGTTCTTTAGTTTGGTTCAGTCCCCTGGTAGCGCTGGTCTTTATTTTCATGGCGTACCGTGTCTGGCTTTTTGGTTTGCGTCACTACAGCAGTACGGGATCATGATACGGTTAATTGCATCGTCTCTTTCCAGTTTGCTTTGAGCCAGTTCATAGGAGGAGTCTCCGTGGTGAGGGATAAAGAGATGATTGTACACAGATGGATGTATCCGTGCAATTGTTGTTGTCTTTTTGTTGAGATGGTTCTATAATTCTGGCTATAAGATGTTATCGTAATAGCTGTGTCACTCTCTTTGTACATCATCATGGATGGATTATCAAAATGAAGCCTACTCTAATCTACCTTGATCAAAATCATTGGATATCTTTGGGTTGTGCGTATCACCATCGGCCAGACGGGGAAAAATATGCTGCTTTACTTGAAAAAGTCCAATTAGCATCGCAAGCACAATTAGCTTTATTTCCTTTATCCTCCGCACACTTCATCGAGACAGGAAAGCGTGGAGACTCTAACAGCCGAGAACGACTGGCTCAGGTAATGGCTGAGATTTCACAAGGATGGATGCTCGCCCCTCCAGATTACCTAGTCCCTGGTCAACTTCGAGTCGTTATAGCAGATATTCTTAATAAGCAAAAACTCTCTTGGCCCATTGCCTTAGGAAGAGGAGTTGCTTTTGCCTCTGGCGAACACGAAACCATGCATGTCAAATTGGGGATTTCATACGATCAAGCATTGCAATGGCAAGAGATTTCTGCAACCGCAGAAGAATTAATCAGGTGTCTTGTTGGAAAAGACGAAAATCTGCGACGTAGGGCAGTAGAAAGTTTTAATCAAAGGGCTAATACATATGCCAAAAATGTCGAAGATATGCGGGTTATTGGCAAACCCTTTAGCAAAGCAGAACGAAAACGCGCTTATGTTGCCGACTTAACCATACGGCTTCAAAAGGAAATCACTAAACAACTAGCTCTTGAGGGGCAAAGTTTTGAGAAGTTCTTAGCAATGGGGGAACATTGGTTACTAGATTTTTTCTCGCGTATTCCGTGCTTAAACGTTGAGATAGAATTAGTTACTGAACGAGATGAGGATTTGTCGAAAGCAACAAGTCCTCACGATCTAGTTGATATCCCATTTTTAAGTGTGGCCATCCCTTTTTGTAATGTAGTTGTGGCCGATAAATATTGGGTGGAAATTGCTAGGCGTAAGGAGCTTGACCGCAAGTACAATACTATTGTTTTAGATGACATTTTGGAATTAGATCAATATTTGGCCATCTAAATTTGTGAGTGTTTTCTGGCTCTGCCTCTTTCTTCTCCCAAGCCTTGCCCATTCTCACTTGGTAATTCAATATAAACTATGCCTATCGAAAAAACTGCAACAGTATTTAACGCACTTTATCCAGAAGAGTTACTAGAAAGATATTCTTCTGGGGAACGCAACTTTTTGCGTATTAATCTCTTCAGGCAAGAGTTAGAACATATTCTTGGCTCAACAACTGATACAGATATCATTACACCTTCATACACTTGGTTGGAAAAATTCAACTTGTTATGGTCAGATTTTCACAACCCTATTCATCAACGATTCGAGTGGGATAGCTACGGGGCGTTTATTCCCACCGAGTATGACGATTTGCTTGACACAAATAATCTCAGCAGCGCAAATTTAAGCGGCATTAACTTTGAAGGATCTTACTTATATCGAACCAATTTTAGTCATGCAAATTTGAGCCATGCTATTCTTCGTAATACCATACTTCTCGATGTGAATTTTCAAGATGCAGATTTGAAACATGCTGATTTACGTCATTCCATCGTTACAGGTAATCTTCAAGGTGCAGTAAATCTATATATGGCTAGGTTAGACCAATGTTCACTGAATGGATGTAATTTACGAGACGCAAATCTCAAAAGAGCTAAATTGCGAAAGGCCAGTTTTAGTGGTGCAGATTTGCGTAATGCAGACTTAAGTAACGCCCATTTCGATAGAACGGTATTAAAGATACTGTTGGCAAACCGGCAAGGAGGAGTAAGATGAGAGAGGGAGGTTACCATGTGCTTGAAAATACAATCACCCTGGCGGATGCCGGAAGAAACGGGGCGGATCGGGAAGAGGATAA
>Ga0180074_1000082_pt1 | contig 18483 bp, 19 predicted proteins | sample EasRiv366_16_10D_FD_121773 | JGI IMG/M metagenome (GOLD analysis project Ga0180074, IMG submission 121773) | Soil microbial communities from meander-bound floodplain in the East River, Colorado, USA - East River metaG ERMLT366_16_10D | ecosystem: Environmental > Terrestrial > Soil > Floodplain ...
ATTAAAAATTCATCGTTCATGGCTCACATCCATTCCGAGGCGCAACTTTTCAACGGCGCGATACAAAATAATCCCAACATTTGACTCGCTCAAACGGGTCAGGCGGGCAATCTCACGGTTGTTCAACCCGGCGCCATACTTGAAGGCAACCAATTCCTGCTCGCGCACAGGTAGTTGTGAGAGCAGGGAGTTCAATTGGGCAAAGTCGTGATTGCGCTGAACAGCCTCTTCCAGCGACGCTGAATCTGCCGGTTCACGGATAGCATCCAGGGGAAGGTCCTGCTCATATCTGCGAAAATAGTCGACAGCCACATTGCGGGCAATCGTGAACAACCAGGTCGAGAAAGCGCCCAAGTCGCGCTTGAAACGCAACCTCCCACGCCAAGCTTTTTCGAAAGTGGTAGAGGTTAGATCTTCCGCCAGAGTCCCGTCACCCACCCGAAAGCGAAAAAAATTGTAGACGCGGGGCAGATACTCTTTGTAAGCAACTTCCCAGTCTATTTCCTTCGCCAAGGTAGATGATCCTTTCAACATGCGCGCTTGAGTGTTCATCCTATCTCATTATACGGAAGGGAATGAGAAGTATTACATAGTTCGCACAAACAGTACAACTTTTGTGGTGGAAAGTGAAGTGTGAAAAGTGCCTGATATAGAAGAACAACTACCCTCTCCAGCCTGGAGAGGGTAGTTGCTCTATGAAATATTCAATGTCCGATTACTTCACAAGCTGCGCTACCAATTTGATCTCTGGTCCGCCCGCCAATGCCTTCGATACGGGGCAGGCTTTTTTTGCGGCTTCGGCGTGGGTTTGCAAGTCTGCTTCGGTGAGTCCCGGAACTTCGGCATCTGTGTGCAGTTCGATCAATGAGATCGTGGGACCGTCCGTCAGATGCACGGTGGCGGTGGTGGCGATCCGCGTGGGGGTAAAGCCCGCCTTGGTGAGCAGGGCGGAGAGGAACATCGAGTAACAACCAGCATGCGCCGCACCGATCAATTCTTCAGGGTTGGTTCCGGGTCCTGTATCAAAGCGTGATGCCCAGGTATATGGACCCTCATAGGCGCCACCGGTGCCCACCTTCATAGTGCCAGCGCCTTCCTTCAATGTGCCTTTCCATTCCGCAGATGATGTTCGAACAGACATAGTATGCTCCTTGTTTTCTAAAGTTTGAGTTTGTTCCTAGATGGACTATTTTTATTTTACATCTGAAACCGGACTGGAACAAGCAGTTGCTCTAAAACTTGAAAGAAGAAACCACAGGGTGATAAGATAACCGAAAATGAAACCCCAATGGTTCATCCCACTTTTCATGAGCCTCTTATTCGGTATGAGTGCATGTGGCGCTCAAGCCAATCATCCGACGCGTGTGAGACTGCAACTCATCGCAAGCGGATTCACATCGCCGGTTGAGTTGGTCGCTCCGCAAGATGGGAGTGGTCGTCTATTTGTGGCTGACCAAACGGGCATCATCCGGGTCATCGCCAACGGTATACAACTGGAAAAACCTTTACTTGATATCCGTCACCGCGTGGTGAAGTTAAGTGACTTCTACGATGAACGCGGTCTGCTCGGGCTGGCGCTCCATCCTGATTTTGTGACAAACGGTCGCTTCTATGTTTCGTACAGCGCGCCTCTGCAAACGGGGTTATCGCCAAACGAATGGGATCACACCACATACATTTCCGAGTTTACGGTTTCCGCCGACGATTCGAATCAGGCTGACCCCACATCCGAGCGTATCATCCTCGCCATGGATAAACCCGGTTACAACTACGAAGCCGGACATCTGGCTTTTGGTCCAGATGGATATTTGTATATCGCGACAGGCGACAGCGTCCATGACCCGGCAAGTGAAGTGGGGAAATATGCCCAGGATACTTTTTCTTTGCTCGGAAAAATCCTGCGCATCGATGTCAACGGGACAACTGATTCTGAAATAAATTACTTGATCCCCGCTGACAATCCCTTCGCAGACGGCGGAGGTCTTCCCGAAGTCTATGCGTATGGATTTCGCAATCCATATCGCTTTTCCTTCGATGGTTCGCGCCTCTTCGTTGCGGATGTCGGTCAAGCCATGATGGAGGAGGTAGATCTGGTTGAGCCGGGCAAAAATTATGGCTGGTCGATCCGTGAAGGGACGAGTTGTTTTAACTCTCAGCGTTGGAGTCAGCCACTTGAAAATTGCGCAACTCAAGGGTTGTCTGAGCCGATCATTGCTTATCCTCATCAAAATGATTTATCCGCAATCATCGGTGGCATGGTATATCACGGCGAAGCCATCCCGGAATTGCAGGGTGGTTATGTCTTTGGCGATTGGGGTCGCGGGAATGGTCATCTGTTTGTGGCATTTCCTCCGCAATGGACCATAACCGAAATTCAGATCGAAATTCCTGAAAGCCAATCGGGGATGGGGCAACTACTTGGCATTGGGCAGGATGAAAACAGGGAGCTCTATCTAATGACGAAAGCGCCAGGAACTGGCGCGACCGGGGATAGCGGCATGGTGTACAAAATTGTTTTGCCCGGCAACATGTCACCCTGAGCGACAGCGAGGGGTGACAGACTTAATTGGAACCTGCCCATCACGAGTGGTGTATAGCTTGTAGAAAAGCCAAATGCCGCCCCATTGGGCGGGCGGCATCCCACCTTTAGAAAGGAGTTTTTACAATGAACAAAACCAAACGACATATCCTGTCCGTCATCCTGGCGATTGCCCTGCTGGCACTCCCCACCGCAGTCTTTGCCAAGGAGCTTGGCATGTTGACGATCAGCGGTCCCGGCATCAAGGGTGACCTGACCTTGAATGATCCCGAACAAATGATGAAGCTTGAAGGTTCCGGTTTCTTCGACCAGGTCAACTTTATGAAGCAGGCGCCGGAGAATCTTGGTCAGGGTTACAACATCTCTGCCAGTCTGAATCTCGATGGCACGCTGACTCCATTTGTCGAGATGGTTTACTATCCCACCGCAGAAGGGCAACCGGGATATGTCCACTATACCGGCAGACTCAATGGACAATCAATTAAACCTGTAGATGAGTGGGGCACATTGAGTCTGAGTGCAGATAACGCGTTCCGCGCGTTGATGACAGCCAACCAGATTACACTGCAATCTGCCATTGCCGCCGCGCCCGTAGTGGTTGCCGCTGCACCCGAAACCAAGCCGGAAGTTCAGCCGGCATCTGCCTCAGCAGCCGCTCCCGCACCGATACAGATTCCGTATATCGTTCTGGCATTGATCGCTGTGGTTGCGTTGGCACTGGGTACAACGCTGATGTTGAAACGGCGTGCCGTCAGCCAGCGCAGTGCGTAAACAGCTAGAACCCACCAAATAAATTTGCACAAGATACCCTTCTCATAGCGAGGAGGGTATTTTGTGTTAGTTCTTTGAATGAGGATACAATTGCCAGAACCTCGAAAAAAGCTAATCAGCAGCAATAATAGATAAGCAAAACATATAGCCATGTCACCCTGAGGGAGCGGTTTTCAGCAACCGAAGGGTCTCGGACAAACCTTCGTAGAGATGCTTCGGGGCACACCTGCCCTGGCGGGCGGTGCCAGGGAAGAACGCCCTCAGCATGACATATTATCGTTAATCATTATTCACGTTAATCAGGATAATCCAATGAACACAGATTTCGTCAAACCGCGTTATGACTCTGGCGGCTTCGCGGGCATCCCTGCACGTGTGGAAAACGCATTCGCATCTGGCAGCTATGATGCTGTCGTTTTATTTTTGGTCGATGGCTTCGGCTGGCGCTTCTTTGAGCGCTTTCAAGATGCGCCTTTTATTCAGCATATTGTCCAACACGGCAAGATCGAAAAGCTGACCTCCCAATTCCCATCCACGACCGCGGCGCATGTGACCACCATCCAAACGGGATTGCCGGTCGGTGTTAGCGGCGTGCATGAATGGATCTATTACGAGCCGCAACTGGATACGACCATCACGCCGTTGTTATTTTCGCAGGCGGGCACAAAAACGCGTGATACGTTGAAAGCCACTGGCATTCAACCCGAGCTCTTGTATCCCCGAGGTATTTTCTACCCGGCGTTGCAGAAACTCGGTGTGGAGTCATTTGTGTTCGGCAGCCGGGAGCATACGCCCTCCACATATTCGAATGTGGTGATGGATGGTGCGGAACAACGCGCTTTCAAAACGCTGCCAGAGGCGTTTGTCAATGTGGGGTTATTGCTTGAGAAACAGACCAAGCCAACCTACGTGCATTTGTACTTCGATAAGTTCGACGCGCTGTGTCATGAGTATGGTCCCAACTCACCACAGGCGGAGGCAGAGATCCAAACCTTTTTGTGGATGATGGATCAGAATTTCGGGAGCATGTTCCAGCGTGGAAAGAAGCGGGTCTTATTCTTGATGACGGCTGATCATGGTCAATCAGAAGTCGATCCGCAGACGACGGTATATCTGAATACGCATCCCGATTTCAAGGGCTTTGAGAAGTTCATCAAAGCGAATCGCAATGGGAAGTTGATCGTCCCGGCGGGTTCGGCACGCGACATGTTCTTATATATCAAGGATGAAATGCTTGATGAGGCGCAGTCCTTTTTGGAAACGCGGCTGGCAGGCAAAGCGGATGTGGTGAAGACGGAAGACCTGATTCAAGCAGGCTATTTCGGCGCGGAGGTCTCGTCCCGTTTTCGTGAGCGTGTGGGCAATCTGGTGGTGCTATCGTATCGCTATGAGTCCGTGTGGTGGTATGAGAAGGGCAAATTCGAGATGTCGTATTATGGTCATCATGGTGGGTTGACGCCCCAAGAGATGGAGACGATCTTATACTCCCTTGAAGTATAAGAATCAAAAAGGCGACTCAGCTGAGTCGCCTTTTGTTTTATTGTCCACGACTGTGCGGATATGGGCTCCAGTCGGTGAGGTTAATGCTGTAGGTGGTTTGTCCACCTTTGACCACAAAGGGCTTCATGGTGAGGCTTTCATTCACATAAGCATCTTGCAGGATGACCGTCACATAAAAAATATCGGGCTAAAACACAAATAATTCTCGAACCTGCCGAACGGTTCATTGCTCATGAATAACACGGTGAATGCATCGAGCCGGTATTTTCGCTGCGTAAAATATGCGATGGCTTTTTTGTTGATCAACGGTGTCTCTGCGCCGAAGTCTTCGCCTGTTTCTGCCAGCAAACTTTCAGCATGTGCCAGCACAGCGGGATAGTCATTTTCATCCAATAGTGCGAACGGACCGTTTCCGCCGCCTACATAACCATAACCAACAACTTCACCATTACGTTTATAAACGAAACCCTCACGCGTGGTGGCAATCCATTGATGAACAGCAGCACGCGCATGCCCGATGATCCGCCGGTCAATCCGCTTGAGTGCTTCCAGATGAATATCAAGCTGCAGTGGCTCGAACTTTAGATCGGTCGGCACTTCCACTTTTTCGGCTTTGCGATAGAAATATTTGATCGGGAAACGCGCATACACGCCCGCACTCAAATAGCGGGATAAAGCGCGTTCATCCAAAGTGGCGATGATGACACGATATCGTGCCTCGGATTTTGGGAATGCGCGCGCCAATAACTCGCGTCCGACTCCAGCCGATTGCTGGTTCGGCAATACGAAGAACTCGGTCAGATCCATCAGCCCGTCATGCTCAGTCGAGCGCGCATATGCGATGATCTCTCCATCTTTTTCTGCCACCCAGAACTGTGCAGCCGTTTGCGCAAGGAACTCGAACATCGGCTGACGTCTTTGCCAAAGGGATTTCAAAACTTCAGGGTCGTTGCCACCCGTGATCGCCATCACATTCGTCCGTTCACCAAGGTCAATGATCGAGCGCGTAAATACCTGATACACCGCATACGAGTCGGCAAGTGTCCCTTTGCGATAGGTGATGGTCATGGCATCTCCCAAAACCAGCTCTCCGAGACTTTTAAAATCTTGGAGAGCTGGTTAATTTCTATCTCTTTCCAAACCACATTCTGGATAATAAATTATCTTTACGAATGAATTGGTGATACATGGCTGCACCAAAATGCAGAAGAACGAGAATGAAAAGCATCGAAAAGGTTATGCCATGCAAACCACGCGCTGGGAATACCCTGAAATCCTGAGGCAGAGATCCTTGTCCAGCAAACACGTTCATCAACCCCGCCTGCATGGACATATTCGCCCCACTAAACAACATGAGAAACATACCGACATACAAAAGGAAGTGAACAGCCTTGGATGCAAAATTCAACAACGGACTCCCGGCATCAGCTGGCGCAGGACGCTTGAACACAAAACGCGTGATCAGGCGCGCAAGCAACAACAGAGCTAGAACCTGTCCCCAGACTGCATGATATTGTAAATATGTCACCTTCTCCGGTGCGGTGTTGGGCGTTGAATCGAGAAAAGTCATTCCAATTGCAAACGCACCGATCACCATAATGGCGATCAACCAATGCAAAACAACGTGAACAGGATGATATCGGGCAGGGGCGGATTCTTTCGACATGCATTTCTCCTTCAGGCAGGATATGGTTTTTTATTGCCTACTAGACACCCTCAACCCATGTTTCTCTTACAGTCACTTTGAAACATCATGTAACAAAATGTAACCCACCATATCAAACATCATACCATCTCTATGTGAACGCTAAATGATGGAGTAAAATACGTTTGTCCATTTTCCCCCGCCGTGATTCGGCGGGTACCTCAACTCAAAGGAGCTTCTCCCCATGTATCACACTTTAATCATCGTCGGCAACGTTGGCAAGGACCCTGAAATGCGCTATACCCCCTCAGGTCAGGCCGTCACGTCATTCTCCGTTGCCACCAACCGTCAGTACACCACCGGCAACGGTGAACAGGTCAAGGAAACGATCTGGTTCCGCGTCACCACCTGGGGCAAACAGGCTGAAGTTTGTAACCAATACGTCAAAAAAGGTATGAAGGTTTTGGTCGAAGGGCGTCTAACACCTGACAAAGTCACCGGCGGTCCGCGCATCTGGCAAAAGTCAGATGGTTCCAGTGGTTCATCCTTTGAGGTGAATGCCTCCACAGTCCGGTTCCTGTCTGCACGCGGTGAGGAAGGGGCTGGGATGCCCATGCACGGCGGCATGGATAGCGCCGAGATCCCACCGGAAGATGATATCCCGTTCTAATAAACCTTGCATCAGGTCTAACGGGTCGATATCTTTCGGCTAGTTAGACCTGATTGTTTCTATAACTACCAGGCAAAAGCTCATGACAACTCCTCAACCCATCCCCGGCCCTCAAATGGAAATACCCGCTGGCTTGGAACCAATCTACACCAACCTTGCCCGGATTTCACACTCTCCAGCCGATATTGTGATCGACTTTGCCCAGATCCTACCGGGTGAAGCCAAAGCCAGTGTGCGTGCCCGTGTGCTCATGACCCCGCTCAGTGCCAAATTGCTTTTACGTGCATTAAAGGAAAACCTTGCCCGTTACGAAGCCGCGCTCGGTGAGATTCATGTTCCCAATGCCAACACCTTGGCAGATAACCTCTTCAAGCCATTTCAACCACCCGAACCACCGAAAGAATAACCACGAAAGCGCAGGCTCAACCCCATGCATAAGCTCGAAAATATCGCTGACCAGATCCGCCAGAAATTCGATCTCCGCACTGCCAAGCGCGACCAGGCACTTGCCCAGGCACGTCAACTGACGCGCGCCTGTTCACTTGCCATTCGCGCCGTCCACCGGGATGACAAGGAAACGATGGCAATGCAGTTATCCGAAGCGCGTACCCTGGCAGACAAGTTGCACAATGAACTAGCGGGACACCCCGACCTTTTCTTTGCTGGATACACACAGGATGCCCTCAAGGAATTTGTGGAGGCGAACGTGACTTGCGCCTTGATCCAAAACCAGCCGCTTCTGACTCCCGAGGAGTTGAACGTTGAAGAATCAACTTATCTCAACGGGTTGGCGGAAGTCGTCGGCGAACTGCGCCGCCGCACGCTTGATATCCTTCGGCATGGCTACTCACAGGAAGCCGAACGGCTGCTGGGCTACATGGATGAGATCTACTCCGTGCTTGTGACCATTGATTACCCCGATGCGATCACCAACGGCTTGCGTCGCCAAACCGATCTGGCTCGCGGTATCATCGAGAAAACCCGCGGTGATGTCACCTTCAGTTTGCGTGGGGAAGATCTTACACAAGCCATTCGAAGGTTAAGTGGGCAATTGAACGGCGAACATCCAGATACGAATGAAGAGGGCGGCGACGTTTCCATTCCCAGGGACGACGAGGAAGATTAATTCATGGCACGCGGCGGGACGAAATTCTCACTGATCGTCTATAAGCATCTGCTCAACCGCTGGTGGACGCCGATGATCGCCATGGGGTTGGGAATGTTTGGTATCGCCTATGGGCAATACATGGAACCACTGGGACCGTTCCTGCCGATGAGTTGGATGCCACTCGTGGTAATTGGCGTGCTGGCGATCATGATCGGGATTTTCTTTTTGGTCATCAGGCAGGTCGCATACGTACAGGCATTCCCAGGCTATTTAAAATTTGTCACACCTTTTTTGAGACTGAATATTTCGTACAAACGCATCCACAAGATCACGACAACCGAAATGAAGTTGTTGTTCCCGCCCAAAAGCATGACCAGTTGGATGCGGGATATTTTTGCCCCGCTTGCCAGTCAAACCGCACTGATCATTGAACTCAAGGGTTATCCCATCTCACCAGTGATCCTGCGTATGTTCCTCTCGCGCTTCTTTTTCAAAGACAAGACGCCTCACTTTGTGATCCTTGTAAAAGATTGGATGAAACTCAGCTCCGAGTTGGACAGCATGAAATCGGGCATTGACCCAAATCCTCCGCGTGCCCGAAAACCACAAAGCAACTCCATTCTCTCCCGACTGCCGAAAAAATGAAGGCCTATTTTGAATGCTCGATCACAGGCATGCTCAGGGATCTTTTGACAAATATTTTAAAATGAGCATTATCACGATTATTCGGTGACATTGCACAGTAGGGATTTTGAGTTGGGTGGGCTATGATGGACAGTGGAGACGGAACGAAGACACCTCCAAAATGCTCCTCTGTCTCCTCCTTTGGCGAAAGCTTCCGCTGGCGTGAACACGCTGGCGGAAGCATTTTTAATTGGCGTTGATCGAACCCCTCACTGAATATTTTCTTTTATGGGAAGTTATTTCTTGGCAACTGCCACTGGTTCAGCCAGCACAGGGAGAATGACAAAGAAGGTACTGCCTTTGCCCACAGTCGACTCGACCCACATACGCCCCTGGTGAGCTTCGACGATGGACTTAACGATCGCCAACCCCAACCCCGACCCGGCTTTGGATGTGATATTACTGCCTCGATAGAATTTATCGAATATATGCGCCTGATCCTTGGCGGGGATGCCTGGCCCGTTATCAGTCACTTGTACAATGACCTGATCGTCTTCAGCGCGCATGATGACGGTCACTTCGCCCTGATCATGTGAATATTTAATGGCATTGCCTACAACATTATCCAACACCTGCCGCAAGCGGACGGGGTTCGCACGTAAAGCTGGTAACGCTGGCGCAATTTCTGTTTGCAGGCTGATATGTTTGGCTTTGATCTGTCCCTGTAACATCTCAAGGGTGTAATTCAGGATACTGTCCAAATGTACAAACTCGCGCCGTATATCCAGCCCGGCTTCGATACTACCCAACTCCAGCAGATCATTGATGAGGGAAGTGATGTGTTGCACACTTTCCTGAATGCGTTTCAGGAACTCGCGCTGACTATCATTGAGCGAGCCTGCGCGCTCGACCAATTCAGTGTATCCGATCACAGATGTAAGCGGGGAGCGCAGATCATGCGAAACCGTGTGGATAAACTCACTGCGGACACGATCGATCTCTTTGAGGTCGGTAATATCCTGCAGGGTGAGGGCATAGCCTACTTCTTCGATCGGTGTCAAATGGGCATTCCCGACTCTGCCATCCGGAAAGCTGACCTCATGGTAACGCAGAACATTTTGAACCTGTGGTTGTTTGATCAATTCAACGAGGTCAGGGTTGGTCAGAACATCCAAGACCGGTTTACCGATCGAGTCAAACTCATTCAATCCAAACGCACGGCACATCGCTGGATTCACGAGCATCACCAGATTGTCATCATCAATAATCATGACACCATCATTGATACCATTGAAGACCGTCTCCAAACGCGACCGCTCGGCTTCAGAGATTTGGGCGCGTTTCTTCAACGATGAGGTGGTGCGTTTGACCTCACGGCGAAGCCAGTCGCCTATACGGTGAGCGTGTTTGAGACTGCTCTCGACTGCATCGACAATATCATCTGTTCTGAGCGGGGGCGCAAGATAACCGTTGATGCCGAGCCGAAAGATGCTTTTGATCAATTCAGGTTTGATTTTATCGGTATAGATCAAAAAGGGCAGGGTGGGGAATCGCTCCAGCACTTCCTCGGCGATCTGAATACCTTCCTGCCCATCAAATGTTTCCCCAACCAATAAAAGCGCCGGAGTGGACTCAAGCAACAGACGATTTAACGACTTAATATCATTCGCAACGGCGGTTTCATACTTAACACGCAGAGCGCGCTCCATTAATTTCGAAGTGGTAGATGCTTCGAGCGCGAGGAGAATGAGATCTGTTTTTGGCATATAGTTAATGTAAGAATTTTACTTCTTTTTTAGAGTAATGGGTACAGGTGGTGCAATCTTCCCGGCAGCGTGCTCCAAATGTTGTAACGCTGAACGCGTGGTTTGCAATGCTTGTTTTTGTTCTTCACTTAATGGGCCGGATTTCCCAGCCAGTAAAACTTCCACAGGATATATGGCGGTCTTTAACTCTTCAGATACTGAATTGCGCAGCGCCTCAAGCACAGCATTTTGGCGTTTCTCGCTTTCCCTGACAGCTTGGACCGTATCGTTCAATATTTTGAACAACCTGGCATTCACCAGCGAGATCGAGGCATAATCAGAAACCGCCTCGAGCAAAGTCTGTTCGGTTTTACTAAATGGTCGCGCTTCCCTGCGGACCACGATCAACAAACCAATTACTTCAGCCTGCACCTTGATCGGAACCACACAAACCGATTTGCCCAGCTTCGCGATCCTGAATTGTTGAAGCGGGTCGCCTGCCATCGCAAGCGTTTCACCAGAAACCGCCACCAGCGAACTGACGCCATCATCCATGGGCATGTTCAGCTTCTTTGCCCAAACTTCAGGAAGACCACGTTGGGCAGTGAGAAGAAATGCCCGGGATTCCTGATCGCGCACCAGTAGCCACGCCATATTGGCTTCAGCTACATGCCCCGCCCCATCCACGATCTTTTGGAACAGAACGCGCTGGTCAGTGATCGAGATGACCGCTTTACCGATATTGATAATAGCAGTAAGTTCGCGAACTGTACGTTGCAATTCATGATTAATATCAGTAACTTGCTTACCCAAACGCTGACGATCGCGACCTTCCTGAACCCTTTGCAACACATGTTCAACAGCCGACAAAACCTCCGCATCCCGCGAGGGCCACGCGATGTAATCGGACGCACCCAGGCGAAAAGCCTGGATGATATCGTGATCCTGTCCCTTATTCGCGATCACCATTACTGGCGTATGAACGCCCTGCGAATTCAACGCGTAGAGCAGGTCTTTGGTTGAAAGGCCAGGAATGTTCAAGTCTGCAATGATCAGGTCTGGGGGAGTCTGAAGCGCGAGTTTGATCGCTGAAGAGGCGTCGGGGACAACTTCCACCCGATAGCCGACGGAACGCAGCGTCTGCCTGGCGATCAAATCACTGATTTCAGGATCATTTTCAACAAGTAAAATTCGATCACCGGCACTGGGCATGTTCACTCACATTCTGAAAAAATTCGCGTCTTTGCGCATTGTACACCCATTGGATTGAATTGTGGCGGGCTTGGTAACCAATCGCTATTTTACATTTCTGCATACGAGGACACAAGAAAAAAAAATAAAGGCACAACGTTTTCAGATTCGTTGTGCCCTTATTCTCGATCATTTTTCTATAACTTAAACGCAGGCCGTGATTGACCAATGAGAATGTTCTGATGATTCTTGATGGACTTCACGGGTCCAAACCCAGCCAGAGCCTGCTCCTGTTTCGAGGAAAGCGCTCCAAGCTGACGCAGGATCTCGATCGCCACCGCCGGGCGCACGCGATTGCTGGTGGTAAGATCATCAGCCATGCGCGAGGTATCGCCATCTGAAACCTTGAACGCGATTCCCAATCCGGGCGCATCCGGCGCAATGACTCCGGGCATCACACCCACGATCTGAAATCCCTCCGCGCCGCGCTTGGTGACAAGTTTACCTTCACCCACTTTCATCAATTGCTCATCGAATTCACCATATCCACTGACCATTTCCGGGAACGCCATCATGGCGGCTGTGATCTTGCGGCAAGCCGTTGCACGCGCTTCCGTCAATTCATGCGGATCGCAAAGCTGCGCCATGCCCAGGGCGGCATTGTAAAGCGGTACCGCAAAATTGGGCGCGGAACAACCGTCCGTGCCGAGTTCAACCTCAGCAACCGGAATCTGGCACATTTCAGCAAACGTCGCGAGAATATCCTGTTGGATGGGATGATCGAGTTCGAGATAATTTTCGAGCGGCAGTCCGCGCATTTTGGCACAGGCCAGCATCGCGGTATGTTTGCCGGAACAATTGTTGTAATTCGGTGTTGGCTGGCGATCATTCACGATCATCGATTTAAGTTCAGCCACATCATCGGGCATGTGTGTGCCACATTGCAGGTAACGCTCTTCGATGCCAATCTTTTTCTGCATTGCTTCGGCAGTTTGTACATGTATGAGCCCGCCGTTGTGCGAAGCACATGATAAGGAAAGCTCGCGTTGTGTAAAACTAAAATGCTCCACACCGCCGCGCTCCACAAAAGGCAAAGCCTGGAACGGTTTGGCACTGGAGCGCAAAAAGGCGACCATTTTCGGGTCGCCATAGGATGCAATCAATTTGCCGTTTGAATCTACGACCGCGATCGAACCATAATGGATCGATTCGACGATACGTCCACGTGTAGTTTCAAAAAGAGGGTACACGGTCATGCTTACTCATCCACTGCGTGTCGCGAAGACGGCTGGTAATGGCTGATGTAATAATGCCGCAGACCATAGCTCAAACGATGCGCATATTGTTTTTGCCGCGCGGCGGGAGCTTTGTAATCTTTGAGCAATTGCTCAGCGAGTTTATCGGTAACTGTAATGGCAGCGCGCTTCTTGCCAAACGCTTCCAATTTTTCTTGTATATGTTTTAAAGAATCAGATTGACTGCGAACCGCCTGGGGTGTGACGATGCCGCCGCGTCCGCTGACGATGGTGTAGCCCTTGTAATCCGGACTCTGTAAAACATCCAGTGATTCGATCCACGCAGGCAAGTCAGCATGTGCGAGGAACGGAGGTTGTCCCTTCATTACGGCGTCGCCCACAAAAACAACTTTTTCATTCGGCAGGATCACCCAGATCGCGCCAGCGGTAGGACCTGCATGACTCTCCAACACCACCGGTGACTCGCTCCAATGCAAAGTGAGTTGCTGACCAAAAGAAATCTCAGGCGGCGCCCAACGGACACTGCCCAGCCCGGGAATGGCTTCCCAATTGGCGCCGGTCTCATCACCCTGTGCCTTGAAGGTGTTGGGACGGTTATGAAACGCCTGCGCGGTCTTCTCGTGTGCAATGACTGTACAATCCATACCGCGCACACCCAGCGTGCGATCGGGATGCGAATCAAGATTGATCAGCATTCGTTCATGTCCGCCGCCCATGCCCATTAACGCCGCGCGCCATGAACGTCCATCTTCCGGTGCAGGGGGCGCGTCGATTTGAATTAACCCGCGTTGTTGGGTGATCACACCCAGCGTAACGCCGAGAAACCGGTCTTCCACATACACATTCTTTGCAATTGCATCCATTAACTAGCGCTCCTAATTTTGTCTTTTGCGGTTATAAACCCGCCCCTTAATCATCAATCGCTATGTGCGATCTGTTCCTGTGTAGCAACCGGGAAGGTCAAGTGGAAGGTTGCACCACTGCCCGCATCGCTTTCCACCCAAATGCGCCCGCCATGTCCTTGCACCGCGAGGCGGCAAAACGCGAGCCCAATGCCCAAGCCGCCGGGTTTGCCTTTACCGCGTAAACGCGTGAACTTATCGAAGATCCGATCCTGCTCGGCAGGCGGAATCCCCGGTCCGTTATCTTTGATCCAAATATGCAGCCAGCCATCTTCCTCCGGGTAGGCACCCACTTCCAATGCGCCGCCGGTCGGTGTGTATTTGCTCGAGTTCTCCATCAGATTGATGAGCACCCGCCGTGACATGTCTTCATCCACCCAGATGACCGGGAGTTCGTTCGGCAATTCAGCCTTAAGCGACTGACGCCTGCTATTTGAAGTCGGTCTCACATCTTCAACGGCATTCCTGATCAACTCCAGCCCATCCACCACTTTCTGGTCCACTACCGGTTGACCAGATTCAAGCTTGTTCACATCGAGCAGAGAACTGACCAGGCGTTGGATCCGGTCGGTTGAGTTCTCAGCAATCTTGAGGATCGAAAGAACCGTCTCACGGTCATTCCCCTCCGGCATCATGTCCGCGATCACATCCAGGCTTGAAACAATGTTTGCCAGCGGTGAACGCAGGTCATGATAGATCATCGAAGTGAGATCTTCGCGCAGTCCATCCAACTCCTTGCGTTCAGTCACATCGCGCATGATCCATTGCACCGAATCAGCTTCATCGAATTCCACACGCCGTGCATGCACTTCGATCGGGCTGTGGGTATCATCTTTTTTATGCATCGAGGATTCATAAGAACAGGTGCGGTCATCACGCAACACTTCAAACTCTTCACCTGTTTTTGCCCAATGCACTTCATGCAACTGATCAATGCTCAAACCATGCAACTCATCACTTGAATAACCGCTTAACGCCAGCGCCTGACGATTGGCTTCCAGAATGTGCCCATCCCAGTCCGTGATCACCATGGGATCGATGTTATCTTCAAACAACTCACGATAGCGTTTATGCGCGGCTTGCAAACGTTCGAACAACTGCGCATTCTGGATCGTAGTCCCCGCCAAACCGCCGATACCCGTCATCACCAGCAACGCGTCAGGATCAAAAACCCTGGAGACCGGATTGATCGCTTCGAGCACACCAATGACCTTGCCTTGCGCCTGGATCGGCGCCACAAGCATCGCCCGGATCTCCACGCCCCCGAGGCTGTCTGCCTCTGTAAAATTCTTTTCCTGGCTGATATCTGCTATAACCACGCCGCGCCCCTCATGGATCACATGTGCCATCACTCCATCATCGATTAAAATGTTCTTTCCAAGAATGAGTTCGGCGTTATACCCTGCCACAGCCCGGAAGATCAAATGCTCGCCATCAACCATGGCAAGCGCCACCGTTTCCACTTGCAGGGCTTGCATCATTTGCATCAGAATGCGTTGATATACATCATCCATGCGCAGGGACGCATTCATCGCGGCAGCGCCTTCAGCCAGTGCCGTCATCACCCGCGCCTGCCGTTGACTTTCTGTATACAAACGCGCGTTCAATACAGCTACGCCTGCCTGATCTGCAATGGCCTGCATCAAGTCAAATTGTTCTTCCAAAAACGCGTTGGGAGAAGGATGCACCAGCGTCAACACGCCCACTAATTTTTCACGTGAAAGCAATGGCACACAAATGGCAGACTTCGCGCCGGATTTATCCACCGCATCATCGGGTCGCATCAGCCAACGTTCATCCTTGCTGGTATCAAGAATAAGCGCGCCCTTATGATTGCGGATCACCCAGCCCGCCAACCCTCGTTCCATCGTATCGCGCATCTGTTGGGTGGTATGCTCATGAACCTGCGTACCGTACACTATGGTTGCATCCATGGCTTTACCGGCATCATCCAGCACCACAATACTGCAACGCTCACCACCCACGTTCTGTATCGCCTCATATAACACGCGTTGAAGCACCGTCCGCAGATCGAGCGCGGTGGCTAATTCACGGCTGACGTGATATAGAAGTTCAAGTAGGGCTTTTGCCTGAGTTTCTTGATTCTGTGACATGTTTTTTATTTTGGAGCTTTCGTTATACGTTTCGAGTCCAACAACGCACAAACATCCAAAGTATAGCACAATCAACTCCCATGGATACACTCAGGGTAAAATAAATGCCATGACCCTTAATATCCCCCTTATAAAGGCCCTATGCTTCGATGTCGACGGCACTCTAAGCGACACCGACGATCTTTACGCCCAGAAAGCTATCCGTTTTTTTCCAAAATTCCTATTCCGTAACCCCGATCACGCCGCCCGCCGCTTTGTGATGTGGGCAGAAGCCCCAGGCAACGCCCTGCTGGGACTCACTGACACCATTGGTTTGGACGATGAGATCATCGCGCTCATTGACTGGTTATCACGTCACCGCAAACTGTCATCGAAAAAGTTTCTGCTCATCCCCGGCGTGGATGAGATGCTGGCACAACTAAAGGGTAAATATCCCATGGCAGTGGTCAGTGCCCGTGATGAAAAAGGGACCCTGCGCTTCCTGCAACAATTCGATCTGGCAAAATATTTCGATGTAGTTGTCACGGGTCAATCTGCGAAACACACCAAGCCTTATCCTGACCCGATCCTATTTGCTGCGCAGCAGATGGACGTAAAGCCGGATGAATGTCTCATGATCGGAGATACCACTGTGGATATGCGGGCGGGCAAATCCGCGGGGGCGCAGACAGCAGGCGTGTTGTGCGGATTCGGGGAAGAGCCCGAGTTACTCAAAATGGGCGCAGGATTGATCTTAAAAAATACAAGCGAATTGGCAGATGTACTGCTAAAAGCTCCGAAGCCTGGATGACTTCGGAGCTTTGATCCATTATTTATTGGGAGCGTATCACTGAGTTTCGTTTTTCAGCAGCAGATGCCAGTTTTCTTCTATATTCGGTAATGGCATGATCTCCAACCCATGGACCAAATAGACGGAAAATGGCCGCAAAGAAAAGTAATGCCCGCAAAAGAATGGGGACTCGCCGGGTGGCGGCATCTCCGGGCTTGCGCCCAAGGAAACGCACATCACCAATATGAACATATCCCATAACCAGCAGAGGCACGACCGTAACGATATCGGTTGTGTTCACCATACGATAAATAGGGGCCTTGAAATTTTTATCGTACAGAACGTTGCCAACCCGCGGACTTCCGAATGTGTAACATGCTGCGATTCGACCTCTGATACCGGTATTATTTTCAAGTTCCTGGGTGGCAACCGTTGCAAGCGCCGCGCCCAGGGAATGACCCGTGATATATAGAGGAATATTGTCCATTCCCAAAATACTCTTTTCAATTTTCTGCTTGACACTATCATAGGCTGCGCGAAACCCGCCATGCACCCGACCTTCAATATCGACGATACGTTTTGCCCTTGCGTCGGTCAGGATATCCTTGCGCTTGGTGACCTCGGTCCCACGAAACGCCAGAATGGCATAATCACCGTTTGCTGCCAGAAATGCCTGCGTATCAGTTTCAGGCGAGTTGAATATCTCAAGCAATTTAAATCCGCCGCCCTTGAGTTTGGCAGCCAATAATTCCCGAGCCTTCGGATTATCATCCTCGAACCTGTCATAAGCCAAATGCGACATGGACGCGAGTATCCACGCCATGCGGTCTGAATAGGCAGCCCGAAAGATCGGGGGATTGAGCAAAGCATCATAATCCTTGAAGTATTCTTTGGCCTTGGTAAGTTCCAAATCACTGCTTACGGGTGTTGCTTGTTGGTCCGTTTGGTTTTCAGCCATTTTTTCTCCTCTCAGAACTGATTATGAATACTATACAAAAATTTGCCTTTAAAGTCAACTTAATTCTTGCATTGATCTCAAGCGGATGGCAACCACTTCACACCAAATCAGAATCGCCAGCAGGAAGATGTAGAATGCGCTACCTTTCAAGCTGAAAGTTGGTACTGCCAATAAAGCTGTTCCCCACGTATAGTTTGAGAGGCTTCGCCATTTCACACTGTGACGAAATGCCAAGCCCAGCAAAATCATGGATGGCATCAGCGTAATGCCCAGTAAAACAAATGACAGATCATGCAAACGTCCATGCCAGGTGGCGGGTGTGGATCGAATCGTCGGGTCGGTGGTGAAGGCTAACCCGGCAAGCGCCAGCCCCGCGATGGACAAGGCCAAGGTCGCGATCAAATTCAATCGCGAGCGTGGCAGGCTTAGGCGTAGTCCTGAAGCGAAGATGGCCATCATAAGACCACTGAGGATGAATGTTAAAGTCATGATCCAACCATAAGCACCGAGGGCGAGTCCGCTGGGCCAATCGAAGGTTGGATTGGAGCGTGGATGCCATCCCAATGCCAAAAGAAAATCATACTTGAGAATCGTCAGAGTGGTTAACACGAATCCAAAAAGCGCGGGACCGATGATGCCCGCGCGTGCTGCGAGCTTGATCATTTCGCGAGATAGACAGTGATGAGCGCGA
>Ga0180074_1000083_pt1 | contig 18423 bp, 18 predicted proteins | sample EasRiv366_16_10D_FD_121773 | JGI IMG/M metagenome (GOLD analysis project Ga0180074, IMG submission 121773) | Soil microbial communities from meander-bound floodplain in the East River, Colorado, USA - East River metaG ERMLT366_16_10D | ecosystem: Environmental > Terrestrial > Soil > Floodplain ...
AATAAGTCCCGGCTCAAACCGCTGCTTTCGATCATCACGAAATAAGAAACGATCAAGACGAAGACCGTCCAGCCAAAGATCTCAGCCGCCCCGCCCGCCAAAGCGCCAACGAGACTGCCTGTTCTGCCAAGCAGGGGCTGAACATAAGAAAGCACCTGTTGACTGAGCGCGCTCAGATCAAGGGTCTGCATATCCAATGTAAAAGGTCCGAAAGTGAAGCTCAGTGTGGAGAGTTGTTCCACATACGTGGGCAGGTTGGCGACAATATCTTGAACCGATACGATCAGGCTTTGGATCTGTCCCACCAATCCCACGCCGCTCAATGTCAGCAGGCCGATCAGGCTCAATAGGATGATGAGATACAGAATGTTGACCGCCGCCTTCCACGAGATACCTAGTCCGCGCGCGATGAGTGAAGTGACCGGGTGCAGTAAATAAGCCAGCACGACCACCATCAACAACGGGGTGACTAGAGTTGCAAAGCGATATAGCAAAAATGCCAAAATGCCAACAATGACCAACCCAATCAATAACTTGGTTGTCGAACTCCAACTCGGTGATGATGTAGATGTTTGATTCATGGCTGGCGCTCCAAAAAGAGTTAATCACAAAAACATTTGCCACGGAGTTCACAGAGAAAGCAAGAGAAAAACTCAAAACTCTCTGTGCGCTCTGTAGCTAAGTACGTAAGGCTATTAGATAAAAATATAACCGTATTCATATTCTAGTCAAGAGCGAGGTGTTTGGCAACTTAAAATACAAAGTTCCCGTAAATTGGTCATTCACGGGAACCTAATGTTCAGGAAACTAATCGAGCCCTACGGACAGGAACTTCCCAAGATATTCGCAATAATGCTGAACGGGAAGGTACACCAGCGTGAGCCGGTTGGGTCGGAATCCACCCAAACAAACAATGAGATACAGCAACACAAGATCAGGAATACAACCACGCCGATGATGATCGGTGTCAGGTTCATCTTCTTGGTGGGCGTAGCTGCCACGGGTGCCGGGCTGGCAGGGATGTTGCCGGCATATTCAACCACTGGGGGTGGAGGAACGGGTGTGAGCGGGCGTGGCACTGAAGGCACAGCTGCTGAAGCACGCGGCGAGACCACGGTCGCACCCGCATCCATGGATGTGACTTCAAAGACCAGCATGATCTGCTCGCCGAACTGAACCACTTCACCCGCTTTCAGTACGCGTGGTCCAGCCAATCGTTGGCCGTTGACAAACGTCCCGTTGGTGGAGCCGAGATCCTCCAGCACATACTTGCCGCCCTGGAAGGTGAGACGCGCATGTCGGCGTGAAATTTCGGCGTCATTGATGACGATCTCATTCGTTGCATCACGTCCAACAGTCAACTGGTCGCCTTCTAAAATGAAGGAAGCTCCCGGTGTAGGACCCGATCGCATAATAAGTTGGAATTGAGATACCATGCCTGCTCCTGTTAGTGCAAATAAGTTAAGCAAAGTGTAAAGGTTTCAGGCTAAAAAGTCAACTGCGTCCCAGGCTCTGCCATGCTTTTAGAAGGGCTTGACAAAACCCAAAAAGATACTATACTAAGTGTCAAATGAACACTAACTATATTGATTATGAACAACCTGGCATCACCGTTGACCTTGTGATCTTTACCGTCAACACAGATAAGCTCAAGGTGCTGCTGGCAAAACGCGCTGAGGCACCCTTCTCAGGCTGTTGGTCACTACCAGGCGGTTTTTTGCGAGTTGGCGAATCGTTGGAAGATGCCGCTTTCAGGGTGCTCAAAGAAAAGACCGGCGTCGAGGATGTGTATCTCGAACAGCTCTATACATTTGGAGACCCCAGGCGCGATCCACGGGCCAGAGTGATTACGATTGTCTACTTCGCCCTGATTCCCTGGGAAAGCCTTGACCAGCCCGAATCAAATAGCGTTGCCGATCTTACCTGGTCCGCTGTAGAGCAGTTACCCAAACTTGCCTTTGACCATAAAGAGATCCTGAAGTACGCCGTCCAACGTTTGCGTTCCAAAGCCAGTTACAGCAACATCGTTTATGGGTTGATGCCCGAGCATTTTAGATTATCTGAATTGCAAAAGATGTACGAGATCATTATTGACGACAAGCTCGATAAAAGGAACTTTAGAAAACGAATGCTTGCCACCGGGCTGTTGCAGGAGACCGGCAAAAAAGATATCCTTGGCGCGCATCGGCCCGCCATGTTGTATCAATTCAAAAAAATGGAAATCACCTTTTTTAATTAACGGAGGCGAAATGACACTAACCAATTTACCCATCCCCGAATTTTTTAACGCGGACAAAGTCGGCGCCGTCTGGCGGATTCCCTATGAAGAACGTGCCAAACAAGCCCGGGACTGGGCGCGTCAACATGCCCTTCAACCCTTCGATCAAACTCAGGGCAAGCCTGCCTCTGCTTCGACGACTCGCACCTGGCTGATGCTGATCGATGTGCAAAACACCTTCTGCATCCCCGAGTTCGAACTCTACGTCGGTGGTCGCAGCGGACGCGGCGCCATAGACGACAACACTCGTCTGACCGAATTCATCTATCGCAATCTGGGAAATATCACCCACATCACCGCCACCATGGACACGCACAAAACCATGCAGGTCTTTCATGCCATTTTCTTTGTCGATAAGAATGGCGATCACCCCAGCCCATATAGCGACATTCATGTCGCTGACTTGAAAAACGGCACATGGGCTTTCAACCCTGCCCTTGCCAATGAATTTGATCTCGCACCCGAATACGGTCAGCAAATGCTACTGCACTATGCTGAAGAGTTGGAGAAGAAAGGCAAATACGCGCTGACGGTCTGGCCCTATCATGCCATGCTCGGTGGTATTGGTCATGCGTTGGTCTCTTCTGTTGAAGAAGCCTTATTCTTCCACTCCGTTGCCCGCAACACGCAATATGATATTGAGATCAAAGGCGATAAACCCTTCACTGAAAACTATTCCGTTGTTGGTCCCGAAGTGTTGACGGGTCCTATGGGTGAGACACTGGGAACCCACAATACAAAATTTATCGAACAACTTCAACAGTTTGATAGACTCATCATCGCTGGTCAAGCCAAATCCCATTGCGTGGCATGGACGGTTCAGGATCTATTGAACGATATCAACGCTGTTGACCCTGCCCTCGCAAAGAAAGTTTATCTACTGGATGATTGTTCGTCCCCCGTTGTCGTCCCCGGCGTGGTGGATCACACTGATGCAGCGAACACGGCGTATACAAAGTTCGCCGAAGCTGGAATGCATCTCATTCAATCAACACAATCAATCTCTACCCTTTAATCGTAAATCTGAAATCGAGAATCCCATGACCATTTTTGATAAAACCCGTCTTACCAATGAAACCTTCAAACTGGATATTGAACGCATGCGCCGCGGCTGGTACTCGGATAAATACTTCGAGAATATCGGTCGCATGCTCACCGCGCTCTCCGCTGAAAAATATACCTACTCAGGCAAACATCACAACCTGCCAATGGATGTCTCGCCTGATAACGTCGCGGTCGGCGACATCGAAGTCGAGATGCAGTGGTTCACACGCCGTGTGGGCAATACTGTGGTCGTGGGTATCGACAAGACACTCGAAATGCTCAGGCACTGCACCGGCTATTGGGACAGCGATAAATTTATCGACACCTCCGATCAATTGGAAGTGTGGGCGATCCACGATGGAGCAATGGTCAAGTCGGATGGCAATCCGTTGAACTCCGAAGCCGTGATCAAGGCGCGTGGTCGGTATCGCGATTTTGCATTGCTTGAAACGCCCTCCCTCGGTGTATTGACTCGTTCAAGCCGCGTGGCCACAAATGTCTATGAGACGTTGATGGCAGCGCGCGGCAAACCCGTGTTGTTCTTTCCCGCACGTTTCGATTTGCACGAAGTCCAGGCTGCGGATGGCTATGCCTATAACCTTGCCATCGAACGCTTCAACATGGATTTCTCGCACCAGATCGGATCTTTTGTCTCGACCGATGCGCAGGGTGACTGGTGGGGCGGCGCAGGCGGCGGGACAGTTGCCCATGCCGCGATTGCCTCTTTCCTTGGCGACACCGCGGAAGCCATGATGCAGTTCTCGCGCGTCCTGCCAGCGCATGTTCCCCGCATCGCGCTCGTGGACTTCAATAACCATTCCGTGCGTGATACGCTGCGTGCCATGGAAGCCATGTTCATGAAATATCGCGAATTATGTGACTTGAACGATGAAGCCGAAGCTGCAAAATATATTCTGTATGGAGTCCGCCTCGATACCAGCGGGACTTTGCGTGATGTTTCCGTCGAGCCTTTGGGTGACCCGGCACTGGATCTCGGCGTGAATCCGCGCCTCGTGTTCAACGTCCGCCAGGGATTGGATTCGGCTTGGGAAAGCTGGAGCCTGCCCGAGATCTGGAAAGATGCGGCACGTGAATATTGTCGTAACGTGAAGATCGTCGTCTCTGGTGGCTTCAATCCTGATAAGATCCGCAAGTTCGAAAAGTTGGGCGTCCCCGTGGATATTTACGCGGTGGGTTCATCGCTGTTCAACAACAACGGCGGCACAGTCACCGACTTCACTGCCGACGTGGTGCGCTTGAAAATTCACGGTGAATGGATCGATATGGCAAAGATTGGTCGTCGTCCGCTCGCCAACCCGGATTTGGAACGTGTGTGGTGATAGTCTCAATTTATGAAACATACGCATGGGCTTACACTGGGGAAGTTTGCGCCTCTTCATAAGGGTCATCAATTTGTTATCGAAACAGCCCTTACAGAAATGGACGAAGTCTCAGTCATTATTTACGATGCGCCCGAGACGACATCCGTTCCATTAAATGTACGTTCCAATTGGATCAAGAAGTTATATCCGCGAGTGAAGGTAATCGAAGCGTGGGATGGACCAACAATGGTTGGCAATACGCCTGAAATAAAACGCTTGCATGAAAACTACGTGATAGAGCACTTGCAGGTTTCTGGTATCACTCATTTTTATTCCAGCGAATTCTATGGTGAGCATATGAGTGTTGCACTGGGGGCGATCAATCGACTTGTAGATCCTGCCCGGGATATGTTTCCGATTTCTGGCACAAAGCTCAGGGAAAATCCATTTCTGTACCGCACGTATATGTCACCACTTGTATATCAGGACTTGATAACCAATGTGGTCTTTTTAGGCGCACCTTCTACAGGAAAAACAACCATTGCCAATAAACTGGCTGATGAATATCAAACGGTTTGGATGCCAGAATATGGAAGGGAATATTGGGAAGTTAATCAAGTTGGGCGCAGATTATCGCTGGTGCAGTTAGTGGATATTGCAGAGGGACATCTGGAACGCGAGAATGAACGGCTTTACGAGGCGAATCAATATCTATTTACGGATACCAATGCCATTACGACTTTAATGTTTTCACTGTACTACCACGGCTCAGCCTATCAGCGACTGGTTGAGTTGGCAGATCAAGCGCAATCTCGATACGATCTGGTTTTTCTTTGCGATGTTGATATCCCTTACGATGATACTTGGGACCGTTCGGGAGATGTCAGCAGAAAAGTTTTTCAAAAACAGATCATTGGGGATTTAATTGCCAGAAAAATACCCTTTATTGTTTTGCACGGGGATTTGGGAACCCGGATTGCGAAAGTAAGACAAGTTTTGCGTGAGTTTAACAAATATCACTCGTTAGCAGAAATGTTCACAAACAAAGAGCAGGATGAATGGCGTACTTCTTAAGCGTTGATACCATCGCATTTACCATTATTGGATACCCCATGAGTTACGTGGAGTTTATTGGCACAATTCTGTACTTGTGGTCTGTTTGGCTGATCGCTAAACGAAAAACATTAACCTGGCCCGTAGGGATTGTTAGTGTTTTGCTCTATGTGATCCTGTTTTATCAGATCAGACTTTATTCTGACACACTGGAGCAGGTCTATTATCTTGGTACGAGTATTTATGGGTGGTGGGTCTGGGATAAGTCCCCAAAGGATAACGGTCAAATCGTGGATGTGAAGTACAGCAGTTGGAAGAGTGTCATTGTATGGATGAGCGCTACCGCGCTGGTTTCAGTTATCTTTGGGTTGTTGATGAGTCGAATACATATTTTGTTACCAGCGATATTTCCGGAAGCGGCTTCGTTTCCTTATCTGGATGCTCTTACAACGATCATGAGCTTTTCTGCCACGTGGTTGATGATCCAGAAAAAAACCGAGAGCTGGGTTTATTGGATCATTGTGGATGCCATTGGCATATGGCTGTACTTAGTCAAAGATGTCAGATTTATTTCTTTGCTATATGTGATTTTGCTGGTTATGGCCTTCAACGGATTAAGAATGTGGCACAAAGCTATTCAAAAGAACGAAGCTGTTTCGCAACCTGTTCAAGCCGTTAGTTAATTCTCTCCACCTTGAACGGCGTCCCCTCAACTTTTTCCTCATCAAACTCCCTCGCTGCAAGATGACCTGCAAACACCGCCTGCGCGATGATGTTCGGTGCTTCAGCATCGCCTATGATGCGTAGCGACTTTATTTTTCCTTCATCAAGCGCAGGCTTGAGGGATTGATAAAGCGAATCATTCGGCGTTCTATCGCTCACCAATACAACTCCATCACGCGATAGTGCAACTTCATCTCCCGAAATCACATTTGATAATCTCACAGAATCTTTTCCGATTTCACTTAACACCGTTTGCGGATACAACTTCATGCCCAGCTTCATCAACTTCGATTGAATGCGTTCCTGTTCCAGCGTGAACTGCGACCAATACGAGATCAGCGGCGCAGGTGTGACAAGCGAAACATTGTATCCCTGTTCTGCGAGTAATTCAGCCAAAACACCACCCATATAGTAATGATCATCATCATAAATCACCACATTCTGGAGTCGGACAGCTTGCTGTCCGATATCAAGGAGCAAGCTCCTTGACTCCAGAGTTAAATCCATCAAATCATCCGGTGTAAACACATTCTCTGAATCAGACCCTTGAATTGGTTTCCACAAAGTTCTTCCCACACCATCGCGCCGCCACGTCGCGCCCGTGGCAAGGATGATATTCTGCGCACCTGATTCGAGAATCTCTTCTGCTGTCATCGGACTGGACGGATACATCACAACATTCTTCATTTTCTTGATTTGAGTCAAGCGCCAATCCATCACACGCCGCCATTCATTCAACCCAGGCAAAGCCGATTCGCGCAACACACGCCCCCCTAATTCTTTGCGTGCGTCGAGTAAAGTCACATCATACCCGCGCTGACCCAACGCTCTGGCAGCCTCGAGTCCCGCAGGCCCCGCTCCAATAATCATTACTTCCTTATCGCTCTTCTTCGGCGCAATGATTTCAGGATGCCAGCCGCGCCGCCACTCCTCGCCCATGGTCGGGTTCTGCGTACAGCGGATCGGCACGAAACGAGTATCGCCTGTTACGCAGATATTACATCCAATACATTCGCGGATATCTTCAACGCGTCCTTCTTTGATCTTCGTCGGCAAAAACGGATCAGCAATGGATGGCCGCGCCGCGCCGATCATGTCCATCACCCCGCGCTTGATCGCTGAGACCATTGAATCAGGCGATGTATAGCGTCCCACACCGACAACTGGTTTTGTAGTCAACTGCTTCACGAATGAAATATATTTCTCCTGATGTCCTTCTTTGCCAAAACGTGATGTGACCGAATCGTTGCTCCAACCGCTGACGTTCACATCCCATAAGTCTGGCAACTCGGCGAGCATCGCCACCACATCATAGCCTTCGCCTTGATGGGTGAGTCCATCTTCGCCAAGCAATTCGTCCACAGCAAAGCGCACTGCTACTGCGCAGGTATCGCCAACAGCATCCTTTGTATCTTCGATCATTTCGCGGAAGAAACGCACTCGGTTCTCCAATGAACCTCCATATTCATCGGTACGGTCGTTATAGCGTTTCAAAATAAATTGGATCGCTGCCGTCATGCCATGACCTGCATAACAATAAATAATATCAAAGCCCGCGCGTTTCGCCCTCAGCGCCGCATCCCGATGCCACTTGCGCACATTGCGAATATCTTCCTTATCCATGCGGCGCGTTTGCACCGGGTCATAGCCTGAGCCGCCTACTACACCCATCGAACGCGGAGCCAGTGAAGGCACACGCGAATATAAATTCGGCGCATCGATGCCGTTATAAGAAAGTTCCACGCCCGCCAACGCACCATGCGCATGCACTGCATCGGTCATCAACCTCAACGTGGGGATATCGCCATCGTCCCAAATGCGCCCCTCAAAATACGGCGAAAGATCGCTCGTGTGATGGATCTCCGTTTCCTCCGTACACACCACACCCCAGCCACCCTCCGCTTTCATGCCGCGCATCGCCGCCATGCCCTGCGGCATCCTATGCCCAAACCCGTTGCAATGTGGCACTTGATAAAAACGGTTCGGAGCTGTCACAGGACCGATCCGAACCGTTTCAAATAAAATGTCATATGGATCATTCATTGGATTTCTCCATTCAATATCTTGGGAATGACTCCCATCATCGCGTCTCGTACTCCACGAAAAACCTGTTTCCGTTCATCAAGTGTTCCTTTCGCTTTTGCCGGATCTATAAACCCGTGATGGATGCGTCTTCCAGCTCTCCCCGGCCACACGGGACATTCCTCTGCCACAGAATCACAAACAGTCACCACGAGATCAAAGTCTTTTGTTGGCAATTCATCAATGGATTTCGATTTGCCTGAATGAGAAACCCCAATTTCAGCTAATACTTCAACCACCGACTCATGGACATATCCTGTTGGCTTCGTTCCCGCAGAATAAGCTCTCCACTCTGGATATTTTGCGTTGACAATGGCTTCCGCCATTTGAGATCGACAGGAATTACCGGTGCAGAGGAAGAGCACAGTTTGCACGGGCTACCCGAATCTCCCCGTGATGTAATCCTCGGTCCGTTTTTGTTTGGGCGCGGTAAAAAGCGACTTGCCTTCGCCGTATTCAATCAACTCGCCCTGCAAAAAGAACGCGGCGTAATCGGCAGTGCGCCCTGCTTGTTGCACGGAATGTGGCACGAGTATGATCGTATATTCTTTTTTGAGTTCGACCAACGCGGCTTCCACTTTACCAGTGGAGATCGGGTCGAGACCCGATGTTGGTTCATCGAGCAGAATAATTTCAGGTTGAAGCGCCAGCACACGTGCCAGGCAGATGCGTTGTTGTTGTCCGCCCGAGAGGGCGATGGCAGGATCATTAAGTCGGTCTTTGACCTCGTCCCAGATGGCTGCCAGCTTCAGGCTGCGTTCGACCGCTTCATCCAGTTTAGAGCGGTGCTTTTCGCCTGCGAGTTCCAAGCCGTATGTCAGATTTTCACGGATGGTCAAAGGCAATGGGACCGGACGCGCAAAGACCATCCCAACTTTGCGGCGCAACGCGATGACGTCTGTCTTTGGATCCAAAACATTTTCACCATCGATCATGATGCGACCGGCCGAAGCTTTTACTTCAGTAAGATCATTGAGACGATTCAAGCAGCGCAACAGCGTGGACTTGCCGCCGCCTGCCGGACCGAAGAGCACAGTCACTGCATTCTCGCGAATGTTCAAGCTCACATCGCGCAGTGATTCAACGCCATCGGAATATTGAAGCGAGAGATTTTCGATAACAATCTTATCTACCATTGTCGCTTCGACCTCGCGCGTGAACGGATGACGGTTGCAATCAGATTCATAGTAAGCACAAACACCAACAGAACCAGCGCTGTGCCGTATTGGATCTTGATCGGCATTTCAGGGACCTGGGTTGAGATCACGAAGAGATGATATGGCAATGCCATCGTCGCATCAAAAGGGGAACCGGGAAGACGCGGCAGAAAGAACGCCGCACCCGTGAATAGGATCGGAGCGGTCTCACCAGCGGCGCGTTCAAGACCTAGAATAACGCCAGTGAGAATACCCGGCAGAGCTTCTTTCAAGACAATGCGGCGAATGGTCTGCCAACGTGTGGCACCCAGTGAAATACTAACCGTACGGAATGCTTGTGGAACCGAACGCAATGCCTCTTCAGCTGTGCTGATAATAACTGGCAGGGTCATGATGGAAAGAGTCATGGATGCCGCAAGGATGGACGTTCCAAATTTCAGAAAGAGTACGAACAAGCCAAGACCGAACAATCCATACACCACCGAGGGAATGCCCGCGAGATTGATGATGGCAATACGGATCGTGCGGGTGAGCGGCGTATCGGAGGCATATTCTGAAAGATAGATCGCCGCGGCGATGCCCAGTGGAACCGAGAAGATCGCTGTGCCGATCGTGAGATACAACGTGCCGACAATCGCGGGCAAGATTCCACCGGCGCGCATGCCATCGTGCGGAAAGCCTGTGAGAAATTCAGTTGAGATCGCTGGGAGTCCTTGTGCGAGGATATAAATGACCACTGCGACGATTGGCAGTACCGTGGATACAGCCATCAGGGTGATGCCTGTAAAGCCAAGGCGTTGCATGAGGTGGCGGTTGATGGATATTTTCATTACGACAGAATCCTCTCAGCACGTTTCTTAGCACGGAAGACAACTGACGATGCCGCGATGTTTACACCCAGTGAGATGAGGAATAACACCATACCGATGAAGAACAACACGTGATAATGCGTGCTGCCGTTCGCAACCTCACCCATTTCTGCGGCGATGGTCGCAGTCATCGTGCGGACGGGGGAGAAGAGACTACCCAGCTTGACGGCGAGCACCGGAGCGTTACCTGTCACCATCATCACGGTCATCGTTTCGCCGATGGCACGCCCCACGCCGAGCATGACGGCAGTGAGCACACCGGATTTGGCAGCGGGTAAGGTCACGCGCCAGATCGTTTGCCAGCGAGTCGCGCCCAACGCCCAGGCACCTTCACGATAGGCACGTGGAACAGCATCCAGTGCATCTTCCGCAACGGATACGACGGTGGGCACGGCGATCCCGCCCAAAAGTATGGATCCGGTCAGGGCGGTCAGACCAGTTGGCAGGTCCAGAAAGACGCGTATGAATGGCGAAAGTACCAGAATCCCGAGAAATCCCAAAACAACGGAGGGGAGTCCACCGAGCAATTCCACCAGAGGTTTTAGAATCTCGCGCATCCAGCGTGGCGCGATCTCAGAAATATAAACCGCTGTGCCAATTCCGAATGGAACCGCGATCAGCCCTGCGCCGAGGGTAACAATGAGCGAGCCGGTTAGGAGGGGCAGGATCCCAAAATAATCTTCAATGGGATACCAGCGCGGGTTGAACAGTGAGGATGTTTCAACTTCACTGAGCGCGGGCAGACCTTCGCGCAACAGAAAGAAAAAGATCAACGCGACGAAAAGGATGGCTGAGTAGCCCGATATTTGAATGAGGCGCGTGATGATAAATTCACGCCAGTTTAAAGATTTTTCCATACAGTTCTCCGCCCGCTCCTTAAGGAATGGGGTTGGGGTTTAGAGCTGGCACAAACCCAAGCTCAACTACGATCTCCTGTGCTTCAGGCGAAAGGATCCAATCCAGATATTCTTTCACAATGCCGGTGGCTTCGCCGTTGGTGTACATGTAAAGATCGCGCGCAATCGCATAGGTCTTGTCGTTCACAGTCGCAATGGAAGGTAAGACATACGCGCCACCTGCTTCCTTGGCGATCGCGATCATCTTGAGATCTTTCGGCACATAACCAAGCCCGTCGTAACCAATGGCATTCGGGTTTTGACGTACCTCAGCGATGATACCTTCAGAAGATGGGAGCAATAATGTGTTGGTTGAAAAAAGTGTTTTATCTTCCTTGCTCCCCAACCGTAAAACAGTTTCCAGAAAATAAACATGCGTGCCAGAGTTGGTCTCGCGTGAAAGCCGTACAATGGGACGATCTTCACCACCGACCTCAGACCAGTTGGTGAGCTTGCCACTATAAATATCTGAGATCTGTTGCAGGGTTAATTCGTTGACCGGGTTTTCAGGATTCACGATGACCGCAATTGCGTCGCGCGCGATGATGTGTTCCACCGGCTCGACCCCATTGGATTTTGCTTCATCCACTTCCTCGCTCTTGATCTGGCGCGAGGCGTTGGCGATATCCACTGTGTTGTTGATGAGCGCCGCGATGCCAGTTCCAGACCCTCCGCCTGTCACCGATATGCGAACATCCGGGTGATCGCTCTGATATTGTTCCGCCCAAGCGAGCGCCAGATTGACGATCGTATCCGAACCCTTATTCTCGATATACGTCGCCTGAGAATCAGATGCGATCTCCGCTGATGAAGTGGGACCGCATGCTGTAAGAAACAGAAAGGCCGAAAGTAGGATGGATGAGACAATTCGGTTCATTGACGCGAATTATAGTCGAAAGCCTCATGTAGATGAAGAATCCGCTTCCGACTCATCCGGGGCTGATTCTGTTTTTACAGTTTTCTACACTTTGAGAGCTATGCTTTTCTGACGCATATTCGACCTTTATAGTTCAGCATTCATCCTTTCTGATAAAATCGAACCATGACCACAACTGCCTCCGCGTTCTCCGTCCAAAACCTGGATTTTTATTACAGCGCTTCAAAAGCTTTGTCGAACATAAATATTGAGATCGAACCGCGTAAAGTGACTGCATTGATCGGTCCCTCCGGCTGTGGAAAATCCACATTCCTGCGTTGTTTGAACCGCATGAACGATACAATCACAGGCACGCGTGTGGATGGGAAGATTCTGCTCAATGGAAAAGACATCTATACAGATGATATGGATGTGGTCACATTGCGTCAGCGTGTAGGCATGGTCTTTCAAAAGCCAAACCCGTTTCCCCAATCAATTTATGACAACGTGGCATTTGGTCCGCGTGTGATGGGGATGAAAGTAAATATGGATGAACTGGTTGAGAAATCATTGCGTGCTGCATCGTTATGGGACGAAGTCAAGGATGACCTGAAAATGGACGCTCTGGGTCTCTCGCTTGGTCAACAACAACGACTGTGCATCGCCCGCGTTGTTGCTGTGCAGCCTGAGGTCATCCTCATGGATGAATCCACATCTGCGCTGGACCCGATCGCTACTTTGCGCGTGGAAGAACTGATCGCTGAATTGAAGAAAGATTACACGATCGTGATCGTGACCCATAACATGCAACAGGCTGCACGTGTTTCTGATTTCACTGGTTTATTCTGGCTGGGAGAATTGGTGGAATTTTCTGATACAAACGAAATGTTCACAAGACCGAAACAGGAATTAACCGAAGCCTATATCACAGGCAGAATGGGATAACTTGAGACGCTCTGGCTGGGATTTCCCAGCCAGAGCGTTTTGGTATATAAAAAATCCGCTGAGTTAGCTCAGCGGATTTTTTGTTGCATTACTTTTCCTGATGTTGTTGTTTCCAGAACTCATCATCAGTGGATTTGATCTCAGTCATTTCGCCAGTAGCGATGAAAACCGTACGTTCGCAGATGTTCGTTACGCGGTCAGCGAAACGCTCCAGATTATGAGCCACCCATAACAGCCAATTCGCGCGTTCAATGGTCTTGGGGTCTTGAATGATGAACATCATCAACTCGCGATAGATCTGATTATAGAGTGCATCCACCTCATCATCTTCAATGGGAATTTTTTGGGCGGCTTCCACATCCTCATTGACGAAGGCGGTCAGTGAGCGATGTAACATATCCGCGCCTTTTTGGGCCATGCGCGGAATATCGATCAACGGCTTGAGCAGGGCGGCGTCTCCCATGCGTATGTTGATGTTAGCGATGCCTTTGGCATAATCACCCATGCGTTCCAATTCAGAGATAATTTCCATGGTGGATGCCAGCAGGCGCAGGTCATGTGCCATCGGTTGCTGGGTGGCGATCAGTACCATTAATTTATTTTCAATTTCAAAGCGTTTGCCATTGATCGCCCGGTCTTCCTGGAAGATTTTTTCCGCTGCCTTGATATCACGCTTTTTCAGCGCTTCAACCGCATCGACAAGCGCCTGCTCCACCATACTGCCGAGCATCAGCACGTCATCTTTGACTTGTTTGATCTCACTTTCAAATGTTTTACGAAGCATAAAGTCCTCATTTCTTCTGCGGTTCACTATATTATATACCCAATTATTAACCGTACCTGCCGGTGACATATCCCTCGGTGCGCTTATCTTTGGGGTTGGTAAAGATCGTATTCGTTTTATCGAACTCGATCACGGTGCCAGAACGTTTGCCATCTTCGATAAGCATCATCATGGCAGTGTGATCGGAGGCGCGAGCGGCTTGTTGCATGTTGTGAGTCACAATGACGATGGTGTAATTCTTCTTAAGCTCCTGCATCAACTCTTCTATCTTGAGTGTGGCGATCGGGTCGAGCGCAGAGGCAGGTTCATCCATGAGGATCACTTCAGGTTGGACAGCCAGTGCGCGTGCGATACATAGTCGCTGCTGTTGTCCGCCAGAGAGTGCCAGCCCGGATTGCTGTAGTTTGTCCTTCACTTCATCCCATAAGGCGGCTTGTCGTAAACAGGATTCGACCAACTCATCCATTTTGCCTTTGAAGCCGTGGATGCGTGCGCCCCAGGCGATATTTTCGTAAATGGATTTGGGGAACGGATTCGGCTTTTGGAAGACCATCCCAATTCGATATCGGACCTCGACCGGGTCCACCGACGGATCATATAGATTCTCACCCTCGAACCTGATCTCACCTTCGATTCGAGTTCCCGGTGAAAGTTCGTTCATGCGATTGAAGGCACGCAGAAGTGTGCTCTTGCCGCAACCCGAAGGACCGATGATGGCTGTGATCTTGTGTCGTTCAACTGGAATGTTCACACCCGTCACTGCGCGAAAGTCGCCGTAGTAAATGCCAAGGTCTTTGGTTTCGAGCACATATTTCGATGCTTCTGTATTTGGTGAGGATTGAGCCATTGATTAATATCTCCTGCTGAAGCGGTTACGTAAAACAACTGCTGACGCGTTAAGGCTGAGTAACATGATTAGCAAAACGAGAATGGTCGCCGCGGCAACACTGCGGAATTCTGGTTGTGGACGGGATGTCCATTGATAGATCTGAATGGGCAGGGTGGTGAATTTGGAAAATGGTGAGGTGGGGTCAAAACTGATGGCTGTGGATGCACCTACAACGACCAGTGGTGCAGTTTCGCCAATGGCACGTGAGATGGCTAGGATGGTTCCAGTCAGAATCCCAGGCATAGCGTTAGGTAGGACGTGCGACCAGATGGTCTGCCATTTGGTCGCACCGATGCCGTAACTGGCTTTGCGCAGGGATTGAGGCACGGCACGGATCGCTTCTTGAGCGTTGATAATGATAATTGGAAGCACCAGCAGGCCCAACGTGAGTCCCGCAGCGAGGACCGTGCGTCCGTTGGCTGTGGTTGCATCCACGAGTCCAAATATCTCACCGCTGGTCAGGGGTTCGAGAGTCCGCACAAAGATCGCCAACCCAAGAATTCCGTAGACGATGGATGGCACGCCCGCGAGGTTGTTGATGTTGGTGCGGATGAGGCGGTTGAGCCAGTTATCGATAGCGTATTCTTCGAGGTAGATCGCTGCGCCCACGCCGATGGGGAAGGCGAAGAGGATGGTGAAGAGGATGGTCCACAGTGAACCGAGGATGGCGGTGCGGACGCCGGTGGTGATGGCTTCGCTCGATTGCGGGCGGGTGATGAAATCTGCTGTGAGCCATGAGATAAATTTGAGATCAGCTTGCGGGAAGTCTTTTGCAACGGTGGCTTTGATCTCTGCGCTTTTTGTGAGCGATGACCATAGATCCCAGACTTGCACTACCTCGTATTTGACGATGCGTTCATTCACGATTTGAAGGACATTCGCGCGCGAACGCTTTTCAAAGGGTTCATCTTTATCCAGTTTGTTGAAGGCGCCGCTGGAAAGTTTTGATTGCAATAAAGCAACCAGCTGTTCCTTGCTTTGTTCTTCGAGAGGAACACCGTTCGATGCCAGTGTGGCTGGGTTTACTTTGGCTTCATAAGCCACATAGCCGAAAGAGGCATCCATGATATTGAGCAATAAGGCAACGAGGGCAAGGATGCCAACGATCGTGGATGCTTGAAAGATCCAACGCCAGGCTGTGCCTGAACGATTGCGTCCTTCAATGTTGACGTTGTAATCGGTATGAATGATCTTTTCTTTCATTCGTACACCTCCCGAAAGCGGCGCACAATGCGCTGACTGATGATGTTGAGTGTGAGTGTGATGACGAACAATAACAAACCGAGGAAGAAGATGCTGTTGTAATCGATCGAGTCGTATGCCAGGTCGCCGCCCGAAATGCGGACAATGTGTCCGGTGATCGTTTCCGCGCCTTCAAATGGATTGAACGTGAAATTCGGACCTGCCCCTGCCGCGACCGCCACGATCATGGTCTCGCCGATGGCGCGTGAGATTCCAATGATGACTGCCGCGGCAATGCCAGATAATGCAGCCGGCAGAACGACTTGCAGCGCTACTTCCAGTTTGGTCGCGCCCATTCCATACGCGGCCTCACGTAATGAGCGCGGGACTGCGCTGAGAGCGTCCTCTGTCATGGAGGTAATAAGCGGCAAAATCAAAATTCCCATGACCAGCCCAGCGGAGGCTGTGTTATAGATTTGTACAACGTCATTGCCAAAGATGTTCCGCAACAAGGGTGTCATTAACATTAAGGCGAAATAGCCATATACAATGGTGGGGATGCCAGCCAGCACTTCAAGGATCGGTTTGAGAATACTGCGCATTTTTGGGGATGCGTATTCGCTCAAGTAAATGGATACACTCAGGCCCAGCGGGATGGCAATGGACATGGCGATCACGGTTGTCATCAATGTGGATGTCACCAGGGGCCAGATGCCGAATTTTCCGACATGTGGTTTCCACTCAACGCTTGTCAGTGTTTGAAGCAGGTTCACTTCGGGCATCTGGAAGAAGAGCAAAGCTTCCTTGCCCAGTTCATAGACGATCCCGATCGTGGTGAAGATCGAGAAGATGCCGCTAAAAAATAATAACCCTTGAATAAACATTTCACCCAGCCTTGTTTTGCGGCGCAGGTTCAACGGCTTTTTTTTCAGTCCATTTGTGGCGCTAGTTGCCATAACATCGTACTCCGAAAGTGCAGTGTAAACACGCAATCTCCTTCCCCTCATTTTCAAGGGGAAGGAGAATTTTCATCAGAATAACTCTGATCGTTTATAGGTTACTTGCTGGTTGCAGTTGTCCAGGCGCTGAGACTTTCCTGAGCCTTGGATTCACTGACGGGGAAGTAACCGACATCGAGAATTTCATCCGCCACGGCGTTGATGTAGAAGTAGATGAAGGCGGCTACCTGCGGTTTTTCCTGCATGATCTCGGTGCTGGAGTAAATGAACAGCGGGCGGGAGATCGGATATTCGCCAGATTCAGCGGTCTCTGCGGTCGGGTTGACGCCATCTACAGAGAGTGTTTTGAGTGTTGAAGCATTTTCCTGATAGTAGGCATAACCGAAGTAGCCAATGGCATAGGGTGAACCTTGTACACCCTGAACAAGTACATTGTCATCTTCGGAGAACTGAGTGCCGGCTGATTCGAGAATGGCTTTTTCGCCGGCTTCCAAGTCAGCTTTGCCTTCAGCATTCGGGAAGGCAGGTCCCATCACGGCTTCGACAAAATAATCGAAGGTGCCTGAGTCGGTGCCGGGGGAGAAGCGTTGGATAGGTTCAGCGGGCCACTCAGCACGCACGTCAGACCAATTCACAGCGGTGGAGAAGATCTGGGCGAGTTCAGCCTTGGTGACATCGGTGAGGAAGTCGTTCTCAGAACTGACAACTACGGCAAGCGCATCGATACCGACTTGGAATTCAACAACGGTGCGACCAATGCCAGCGCAGGATTCGACTTCGCTATCCTTCATCTTGCGTGAGGCGTTGGCGATGTCGGTTTCGCCAGCGACGCAAAAGCGTTCAATACCTGCGCCAGAACCGATGGAGTCGATCGTAAGATTTCCGCCAAAGCCTTCTTCTTCAAAACGTTGTTTCATGCGTTCAGAAAGCGGGAAGACTGTGGATGAACCAGCAGTGACAATATCACCTGAAACGGCATCCGGGGCATACATTGCCAGCGGATCTTCGACGGGAACGGCAGTTGGTTCAGCCGGAACAGCAGTTGGCTGAGCGGGAGCGGCGGTCGGTTCAACGACAGGCGCTTCGGTTGCGGCAGGTGCGCCACATGCGGCGAGCAGGAGGCTCATTGCAACAAATACGAACAGTAAGGGGTGAACTAATTTAGTCATTTCTATTTTTCTCCTATGTTTTTTATACTTTGAAATCTTATCAAGCGCTGTTTAAGGTCAAGAGAAGAACAGGTTAACGTCTTGTTAAGGGTTTAACTCTGGAATCAAGGAGCTTGCTCCTTGTAATGTGAAAGCGATAGGGGCGACCCATCAGGCTTGTCGAGTAATTTGCCCATGCGGGGTAGGTCGCCCTTACATTGTTTGGAGTTAAAAAT
>Ga0180074_1000084_pt1 | contig 18382 bp, 12 predicted proteins | sample EasRiv366_16_10D_FD_121773 | JGI IMG/M metagenome (GOLD analysis project Ga0180074, IMG submission 121773) | Soil microbial communities from meander-bound floodplain in the East River, Colorado, USA - East River metaG ERMLT366_16_10D | ecosystem: Environmental > Terrestrial > Soil > Floodplain ...
GGCTTATAGCTGGCGAAAGATTTACAGACAACACGGAAGATCAACAGTTTAATACGTGTTGTCTGCACCGCCAAAATTTGAGGGTTACTCTGCCTCTTCTTCCTTCACTCCAAATATCACATCGATCCGTTTCAGTACATCATCAGTCAATTTCGGGGCAATTTCACTTGCCTTCATATTCTCCTGCAACTGACTGACCCGACTCGCTCCTGTGATGACCGTGCTCAAAAACGAATTTTTCAAACACCAAGCCAGCGATAATTGCGCCGGTGTGCAATCCAATTCATTGGCGATGGGTTCAAGAGCAGCAACCTTGGTGAGCTTCTCTTTATCAGAAACGGCTTCCTTGATCCAATCCAGGTTTAGTTGCCCCGCACGGCTATCTTGTGGAATACCTGTGTTGTATTTTCCACTCAATAAACCTGTAGCCAAGGGACTCCATGTTGTTGCACCGTAGCCATACTCTTTATAGAAGCGGACATACTCGCCAGAAAAGCGTTTGCGCTCGAATAGATTGTATTCGGGCTGTTCAGTAACTGGTTTATGTAAATGATGTTTCTCGGCGATCGCGATTGCCTCCACGATCTCTGCCGCCGACCATTCCGAAGTGCCCCAATACATCGCCTTACCCCACTCGATGATATTGTGCATCGCCCATACTGTCTCCTCAATGGGCGTGTTCTTGTCAGGGCGATGACAATATAGCACATCCACATAATCCAATTGCAAACGTTCAAGTGAGCCGTTAATGCCTTCGATTAAGCGTTTGCGATTGAGCGTATTCTTCTCGTTCACGCCATCATGTAAACCCCAATAGATCTTTGTTGTAACAAGATAGCTGCCTCTGCGCCAGCCCAACTTCTTAAGCGCTGCGCCCATAACCTCCTCAGACTTGCCCTTCGCGTACGCTTCGGCATTATCAAAAAAGTTCACGCCCAGATCATATGCCGCCGCCATGATCTCTGCTGCTGAATCTACATCCACCTGGTTCTTAAAAGTGATCCACGACCCCAGCGACAACTCGCTGACTTTGATGCCCGTCCGACCCAAATGACGATAGTTCATTTTTTTCTCCAACTTATAGTTTTCTCTCTATTATAATCTTCCCATGCGAAGCCCAATCCAATTTGTCATTCATCATTCTATATTCATCATTTTGATTCTGACTGCTTGCGCCTCTCAACCGACTCACCCCACGCCTCAGCCAGGTGACCTCATCCCGTACCTCACCGCCACCCAGGCTGCGCCTCAGACTCCCGAAGGCTTGGTCCCGTTGACCACACCTTTACCCTCGCCGACGCCTTTCACGTACACCGTTGGTGCAGGTGACTCAATGAGTGTCATCGCCGAAAAATTTGGTGTCTCACTCGATGACTTGCAGGCGGCAAATCCCGAAGTTTTACCCAATGCCATGTCAGTGGGGCAGGTGCTTAAGATTCCCAGTAATCCCGATAATCCCTCCGGCGAACCCACACCGACTCCTGCGCCATTCACTGTTCGGCAGATTAAATGTTATCCAACAATAAATCAAGGCACGTGGTGTTTTGTGCTGGTGCATAATGATTTTTCTGATTTCATGGAAAACGTTAGTGCCCAAGTGACATTGGTTAATGCGAACAATGACTTTATCGCTAGTCAAGTTGCATTGTTGCCTTTGAACATTCTGCCCCCCAATACATCCATGCCATTGGCAGTTTACTTCCCACCCGATGTACTGATAGATGCAAAACCACAAGTGCAAATCTTAACAGCGATTCGACTTTTGCCAGATGACACACGTTACGTCCCTGCAACGATCAATAACACACTCGTCCAAATAAGCTCTGATGGGCACAGCGCACAGGTGAGTGGACTGGTGTTGTCGCAGAGTCAAACGTCAGTGGCGAATCAGGTTTGGGTGGCTGGAACAGCTTACGACGAAGCAGGAAGCGTGATCGGAGTCCGCAGATGGGAATCGACTGCGAATTTGTCCGCAGGTGGAAGTCTACCGTTCGAGTTTTTGATATCCAGTATTGGGGGGAAGATTGCTAGAGTTGAATTTGCGGTAGAGGCACGTCCTTGACCCCTCCGCCGCTTAAGCGGCACCTCCCCCAAATACGACGAACTTCAGTCGTATTTGGGGGAGGCTGGGTGGGGGCTATTTTCCATCCAACCACATGTAACGTTCGATGGGGACATCAATGGGGGTTAGGACATAGCCTTGCACATACGGTTTGACAAGTTCGTAACTAAGCGAATGGACCGTGAATAACGCGGCGGCATCATCCACAAGCATTTGCTCGGCTTGCTGATACATCGCGATGCGTTGGGTCACGTCACGTTCGGTGCGCGCAGCTTCAAGCAATGAGTCGAGTTGCGGATTGGAATAACCGCCGTTGTTTTGATTCGACCCGGTATGAAAAAGTACATCTGCAAAGTTTTCAGGGTCTGGGTAATCGGCGCACCAACCACCATTGAATAACTGACCATGATTGCCCGCATAGATCTGGTCGTAATAAAAATTCGGTTCGAGGTTTTCGACGGTGATTGTCACGCCTAAATTCTGTTTCCACATTTGAGCCAGTGCGGCAACATCGCCGCTGACGTAGCTGCCAGTGCCTGAATTGGTAAAGACGATGGGGGGCAGCTTCGTCCCATATTTGGATTGTTTCAAAAGTTCGCGTGCTTGCGCGGGGTCATAAGGCAAGCCTTTGAGCGAGATGTTAAAGCCAGGTAATCCGGGGGGATAAACGCCAATGGCAGGCAGGGCATGGTCAGTGTACACCACATCAATATACTGCTGTCGATTGAATGCCATCGAAAACGCCTTGCGGACGTTGACGTCGTCAAAGGGTGGCTGGGTGGTGTCGAATACGACGTAACTTGTGCAAAGCGATACGCCAGTGCGTAACTCATTGTGCAGCGGTTCAGTAGGGTCAGTGAAGCGTTCAATGGAATATACACCCGCAATATCTACATCTCCCGTTTCATATAATCTTTGGCTATCGCCGGTATACAAGTTGATTACGATGTATGGAATGGATGGCGCACCGAGATAGAAATCTGCGTTCGCTTCGTATACCATGCGTTCGAAGGAGATCCACTCTACCAGTTTATAAGGTCCTGTGCCGTTAGGTTGGCGATACCATTCCTCACTGCTTTCCACATTCTCCTTGTCTAACACAAACGCAGTGGGGTAGGTGAGCTTCAACAGGAAGTAAGGTTTGGGTACATCAATAGTGATCTGTAATGTATGCTCATCGATCGCCTTCAACCCGGAGATCTGGTCCGTTTGTCCATTGGCATATTCATGAATGCCAACGATGTCACCCAGGTATGTGAGCGCAGTATCCGAGGCGAGCTCAGGGCTAGCTGATCGCTCCAGCGAATACACAAAATCCTGGGCTGTGACGGCGCGTCCATTATGGAACCTGGCATTCTGACGTAAATAAAAAGTGTAGATTACGCCGTCGGCGCTCACGTCCCATTTTTCGGCGAGATCGGGTGTGAGATTGAGTTGCGGATCAAGTGAGACCAGTCCGCTGAAGATTCGTTTGTCGCCAGAGCCATAGGTCGTGTGCGGGTCATACTGACGTGGATTCGTAGACTCGCCTCCTTCCAACACCAAAGCCTGATCCAGCGGAATATCCGTTTGCCCCGCTCGTTGCATGAGAGGTTGAATCGAAACGAGCGAGGTTTGCCATGCTGACGCATTGGACACGCTGGTTGAAGTAATGGCCGATATTGCAATTGTGAAGATAACTAAGATCGGCAAAATGCTTTTCTTAAACATTATCCCCTCCTTTAAGGTTTTGGTTGCGGACGACAACGCCTAGAATGATCACACCGATGATGAGAAGGAAAATGAAACAGAAGCATAGTAGGGCGATGGTCAATGCGATGGGCGGGCTACCATGCGTGGGAGTTGTCTCTGTGGGTTGGGCATTGAACGATGATGTAGGGATTAATGTTGGAGTGATCTCGCTGACCAATGGCGCACCAGAGATAGGAACGATGGTAGGCACGTAGGTTGGAGTTGGTTGTGCGGTTGGTTGCGCAGAAACAGTTCCAACTGGAGCGCCGATCGCTTGCCTCCATTCTGCTTCCAAGCCTTCGATGTTGAAGCCATAGGTTTGCGAGAGCGCGTCATCCACAGTTGCTCCATCGCGGAGTGCAGTGAGAAGCGATGTCATTTTGTCTTGCCCATAGGTTTCGATCAGAAACTTAACGATACTAAAGGATTGGCTATAAGATAAATAGGCTTTATCTGAAACTTCAGAGAAGCCTGCGCTTAACGATCGAACAGTGAGCAAAGTGTCGTTGCGAACTGCTTCATCTAATTGCGTTTGTGAAGCAGAGTCGAGCTCGCCTTCGCTATACACTGCCAGCCCTTCATTGAGCCAGGTGGGCACGGCGCCAAGACAGGAGAACGTGAGGTGACCAACTAGCACGTGCGTCAGTTCATGCACGATGGCATCTTTGCCCCAATCGAGATCGCTTTGTGAAATGCCAAGAATGACGATGTCATTGTCTGCGAATGCCTGTCCACCTGTCCAGGATGGTTCGTAGAGAATGGCGTCTTTCATGTCGTTTGTGTCGGCGAAGATGTATATGTCGATGGGCGCTTCGGCAGTCAGCCCTGATCGGGTGCGGTTAAAGTCAAGCCCGCCTTGGGCAGCGTTCAGCAACTCTTGAGCGAATTCCTGATTACCTGAATACCAGTGCAGGTTGAGCTTGTCTTTTTTGACGGTTTTCCAGTTGTGTTCAGAATCAAGCCAGGTAATGGTCTTTTGATCTGATACGGTTTCGTTGCCACTTTCATCTGTGTAGCGCCAACGCCACCAAATGGTTGCGCCGGGGGGCAGGGAGCCGCTTTGGCGCATGTCCCAGATCCACCGCGCGTCGATGGATTTGCCCGGGGTGAATTCAGGGAAGGCTTTGGCGATCACTTCGCCACAGGTGAGTTGTTCCGTTCCGTATTCGAGCACTACAGAGGTAATATTGGCACTGGCTGTAATTTTCGCCTGGAATGTGATGGTGTTGGGGAATTGAATCACAGGCTGGTCATTTGCCACGTCCGCTTGAGGGGCGGCAAAGGCGGTTGGAACCGTAAACAGGTTAAGGCTTAATATGAGCGCAAGCAGGATTTGAATCCTTCGCATGTATTGATGTCTCCAATCTGATTTTTGGAAAGTGTATCACCTTCCAAAGGCTTATCAATCAAGAGATACTTGTTTGACGCATGTTTCCCTTGCAAGTATAATCTTTCCACTTCTCCCGTGTGGGAGATTTTATTGAGGTTCTTATGGCGCTGCGCGGAAATTTACGCGATTTCACGATTACACAATTATTAAACTTAATCAATCTTGCCCAAAAAACCGGAACACTCGTTGTGGATGGTCCGAGCGAGCAGGCTTATATATCCTTTCGGGATGGTAAGCTGGCTTATGCGCGCGTTGGACAGGAGGATGGAACGCTGGCGACGGTTTTGCATAAAGCCAACCGTCTGACTGTGAATCAGTATCGTGCAATTGTGGAGCGTGCCGGAAAAATAACCGATAAAGAACTTGGTTTATTATTGATCAATTCGGGGTACCTCACGCAGGAAGAAATTCTTGCGAACCTGCAGGGATACTTTACGGAAGTGGTGCGCCGTCTTTTCACATGGGTGGAGGGTTTCTTTCGCTTTGAAGGGGAGATGATGCCGCCGCCAGATCGTATCAATGTGCGGCTTGATCTGGAAAATATTATTATTGAGGGTTCCCGGCAGTTGCGCGAGTGGGAACAATTACAGGATGAAATTCCCAGTCTTGAAATGGCATTGAAATTTACCGATCGTCCGCTCAAGAATGTGAACTTAAGTGTGGAAGAATGGCGTGTGGTTTCATTCATTAACCCAAAGAATACAATGAAGCAGATCGCTCAGACGAATAAGATGAACGACGTTGAGGTCCGCCGTATTGTTTATGGGTTGTTGCAAGCAGGTCTTGTAGAGATTGTACGTCCTGAGGGCATGGTGGTTCAGCAACATCCAAGCACCTTCCCAACCCAGGATAAGGAAGAACAAAAATCATTGGTAAACAAATTGATTGGGCGAATTCGTTCGCTATAATCAATCACATAGTACCGCATAATCTCTAAACTAATAAATTAAATTTTTTGCCCGCAATTTATCCAAAAAGTTTAGTAAACAATGAGACAAGCGGTAGGTGGAAGGAATAAGAATTTATGCAAACAGTAAAAATGGTTGTTACAGGTCCCTTTAGTGCAGGCAAGACGGAATTCATTCAGTCCGTCAGCGAAATTGACGTTGTGGCAACTGAACGCAAGATTTCCAATGCGGCCGAGCGTTCTGTAAAGGAAGCTACAACTGTTGCGATGGATTTCGGTCGCATCACAGTGGATGAAGACCTTGTTCTTTATCTGTTTGGTACACCCGGACAAAAACGCTTTGACTTCATGTGGGAGATTCTCTCTGAGGGCATGCTCGGGTTCATTGTAATGGTGGATAGCACCCGCCCTGAAACCTTCCGCGAAGCTCGCTCGATCCTTGAAACGTTCCGCGCATATGCGCCTACACCATATGTTGTTGCAGCAAATAAACAGGACAAGGAAGACGCCTGGGATCTTGAAGATATGCGCCATGCGTTGAGACTTGAAAGCAAAGTCAAGTTCCTCCCCTGTGTTGCCAATAATAAAGATACAGTGAAATCTGTTCTTTTGGAATTACTCTACGGCATTCTTGCTGAAATGGATAAGAAATCGTAAGAGGGATATTCCTCGCTTGATCTAATTAGGATACTGTGTCGTCGATTACTACTGACCAAGGGATAGTTCATTACGAAGTTTACGGGCGCGGGAAACCTGTCATTCTTCTGCATGGCTGGCTTGGCTCATGGGGCTTGTGGCAAGAGACGATGGGTTACCTCGGTCGATATTATCGTACCTATGCCATGGATTTTTGGGGGTTTGGTGAATCTGGCAAGAAACGCGAAACCTATGCGGTGCAGGATTTTGTCAGCCTCGTAAATCAATTTATGGAGCAACTGGGCATCATGCATGCGCCGCTCGTTGGGCACAGCATGGGCGGCACGGTCAGCCTTTCAGTTGCCATTCGTTATCCCGAGCGTGTCAGTAAAGTTGTTGTGGTTGGCTCGCCAATTGTTGGTTCATCTCTTGCCATACCCCTTAAGCTGGCAGGCTATCGTCCAATTGCTTTTATGCTCTTCAATATGATGGGTACTTTTCGGTTTGCCATGAAGGTGGCTTCGCCGATCATTTGCCGTGACGAGCGTTTTGCGGCTATGATGGACCGTGATCTTTCGCGGACAACTGTCGAATCTTTCCTGCTTTCAATTGCCTCGCTTCGAAGAACTGACCTTCGCCCGATGCTGGACCAGATCAAGATCCCTGCAATGGGAATATACGGCGACCGTGATGTTATTGTTCACCCGAAGCAATGGCAACCCATGCAAAAGGGCATCCCTCAAGCTCAGATCGAGCGATTCCCAACGGCGGGACATTTTCTCATGCTGGAAGAACCTAAAGACTTTGGTGAGAGGCTTAAAGCATTTCTTGACAAAGACTACGGGACTCAGGTCTCTCAAGCTCAGTCATCCCCAATCCCTGTACCTTCTGTTACGTTAGCTCCATGACCTCTCCTGAAACATTTTATTACCCCAACCGGATGGGAAGGATCGTTCTTCTCTCCATGGAAGAGGTGATGGGACGAAATGGGGTCAATGCCATCTTGAAACTTGCCTCACTGTCGTCTTTGATGGAATCCTATCCTGCCGATGATACAACACTAGCTGTTCCTTTTAGTACTCTAGGCACAATTACAGACACACTGGAACAGGCCTACGGCCCCCATGGTGGTCGTGGACTGTCTTTACGAATTGGCCGTGCCTGTTTCAATTATGGGGTTCGCCAATATGGTACGCAACTTGGGCTGACCGAAATGGCGTTCCGCCTTTTACCGTTACCCACAAAAGTCACCGCTGGTGCCAGGGTTTTTGCTGAACTCTTTAATAATTTCACCGATCAGCGTGTACGTGTTGAAGAAGATGACGGAAGACTTCTCTGGCATATTGACCGTTGTCCACTATGTTGGGAACGCAAAGCCCAGGACCCGGTCTGTCATTTAGCGGTGGGATTATTGCAGGAAGCTCTTTATTGGTTGAGTGGGGGGAAGGTCTTTAATGTTGAAGAGCGGACATGTATCGCAGCGGGAGACGCCACTTGTACGATCGTAATTGACCAGTCCCCAATTTATTAGTATCAAATCAAACCCCAACAAAAGTGTAGATACTGCGGGTGTAAATGCGTAAACTTGCCGCCCCAGTTTTGATGATTTTGTGGAATAATTGTAATTGATATGTTCAAGATCATACTTCAAGACAATCATCGTATTACTCCTTTTAATGAACGTGCTCGTGATCTGCGTATACAGAATCATCCTCTTTGGCTGCATCAGCGTAACGTGCTTGCGCCGTATACAACGCGCGAGCAGGAGTTGAGAACGGGGGAGCGCTTACCCTTGTCTAAGGAAGAAACGATCGTATATCGTGACAATCTATTCTTTGACGAGCCATATATACAAGCTTTTATGACTGCTGCCCAGAAAAAAGGGCGGGCTGTACGCGCTGCTTTTTCTGTGGAAGACTCAGCTTTTAAAGAACATGCTCTGCCGCTATCTGCATCCTATGCACCTGCTGGCGGTTTATATCTGGCAGATTTATGGTATTACCCGAAAGGTCCAGTGGCAGACGTTGAACCATTAGTGATCAATCTTGAAGCGCGTGAACTTGGCTATTACCATGTGCCAACCTACATGGCTGATCAGAGCGGTGACCTGACTTTCCAGGTGCCTTTACGCACGCTGATTGCCATTGACTCGTGGGTGCATATATTTATAGCTGATGTGGTGTTCGGGTTATTTTCACGTGGCGCACGTTTTGAAAAACGCCTGGGTGAAGATCTGGGTTTCAAGCTAAAGATCCTGGGCAAGGCAATTTATGAGGGACGTCAGATCCTTGAATGCTCCGAACTAGTGAAGATCGGTAAGAATTGCATTATCGACCCTCATGCCATCATTCATGGACCTACAACGATCGGCGACAATGTAACGATCAATGCCGGCGCGGTGATCGAGAATTGTATTATTGGCAATAATGTGAATATCTCACAGGATGTCCAGTTAATGCTTTCAGTGGTGGGTGACGGAACCTTTTTGCCCTTCCGTGCTGCGTTGTTCATGACCACTATTATGGAAAACAGCATGATCGCTCAAAACACTTGTTTGCAGATGTGTGTAGTAGGGCGTAATACATTTATTGGAGCAGGTTCAACGTTCACAGACTACAACCTGGTTCCGGCTCCGATCCGAGCGCTGGATGGCAAAGATAACTTAAGTCTCTCAAACCGCCCTGTGATCGGAAGTGCGGTAGGACATAATTGTCGTTTGGGTTCTGGTTTAATTGTGTATCCTGCCCGTACCATTGAATCGGATGTGGTTTTGGCTGCTTCGAAAGACCGCCGTGTCATCGACAAGAACATTCGATACGAAGACAGCGATCACCACAAATTTAAATCAGCCGGATTGCATAAACGATTGTATCCGCCAAAAGACGAAAAAGAAAAAGAATTGGAATCATGGTAACACGTGGATACCTTTGCGTTCATCATCCATCCCATCGACCCCAAGCGGGATGTGAGTCGAAAATTTCCGTTTTTGGGGCGTGTGCTCAATGAGCAGCAGATCGATTTTTTGTCTACTTTTTTTCCGCCAGTGTATATTTCCGAGATTACAGGGATTACATCCCAGGCGACCGATAAGGAGATAAAAGGCTGGTTCATTGCCTGTCCATATACACCAAAGCGGATGATGGAGTTGCCAGAGCGTACGGTTTATCGTAAGATTATACAAACCGGACGGTTGGCGGAAAAACTGGGTGCGCAGATTCTTGGATTGGGCGCATTCACTTCCGTAGTTGGGGATGCAGGCGTTACAATTGCAAATGCGCTGGATGTGCCAGTCACCACCGGTGATTCTTATACCGTTATGGTTGCGGTGGATGCCATTCGTGAGGCAGCCTGTGTCATGGATATTCCGCTTAAAACCGCCACAGCAGCAGTGGTCGGCGCGACCGGAGCGATCGGGCAGGTGTGTGCCGAATTGCTTGCGGATGATGTGGAGCGGCTTTACTTGATCGGCCGCAGGCAGGATAAACTTGAAGAACTGCGTGACAGGCTCAAGGTCCATACGCGATGCGAGTTGATCGTCAGCACGAAGATGGATGTTTTAAAGGAAGCGCAGTTGATCCTGACGGTGACGAGCGCCATCCATGATGTGGTCCGTCCTGAACATCTGCAACCGGGTAGTGTAGTTTGCGATGTGGCCCGCCCCCGTGATGTTTCTGCAATGGTGGCGGCTGTGAGAGATGATATATTAGTCATTGACGGTGGAATGGTTGATGTGCCAGGACCCGTTGATTTCCACTTTAACTTTGGTTTTCCAGCCGGCAAGGCTTATGCCTGTATGGCTGAAACGATAGCGTTGGCGCTCGAAGGACGTTTTGAGGATTATACGCTTGGTAAACATTTGACAAGAGCGCGCGTGGAAGAGATCGATAGGATTGCAAAGAAGCACGGTTTTCGTTTGAGCGGGTTCCGTTCATTCGAAAGGGAAGTAACAACTCAACAAATTGAAGCAGTGCGTCGTAACGCGAAAAATGCTCGATTGCCGCACATCGCGCACATGTAATATTGGAGGTCGCTTATGGGAAAATCTCGACTTTTGGTTGTGGAAGACGATATCGATATCGGCAACATGCTGAAGATCTATTTTGGCGGCATGGAGTTTGAGGTCGATGTCGCTGTGCGTGGTTCAGACGCATTGGAAAAGACCAAACAGGTTCTGCCTAATCTGATCGTGCTGGATATCATGTTGCCAGACATTGATGGCTATGAAGTCTGTCGCAATTTACGTACCAACATGCGTACCAGCCATATCCCGGTGATCTTCCTGACCCAAAAAGATGAACGTAGTGACAAGTTGCAAGGCTTGGAGTTGGGCGCAGATGATTACATCACGAAGCCGTTTGATATTGAAGAATTGAAACTGCGCGTACAAGGCGCGATCAAACGCTCTGAGCGTGAGAGTCTCACAGATCCTCGATCTGGATTGCCCGCAGGGCGCCTGATCGAAAATCGACTGCGCGAGATCATTCGTGAAAAAGGCTGGGCTCTGCTCGATGCGCGTGTCAATAGCTTTGAGCCTTTTAAAGATGTCTATGGCTTTGTGACCGGCGATGATGTTTTGCGTTTCACTGCCATGCTGATCGGCGAGGTGGTCGACGAACTGGGCTCTACTTCAGATTTTATCGGGCATGCCGGCGGCGATAATTTCATCGTTATTACGTCAGATGAAAGATCGGCTGCGATCAAGGCACGTCTCAAAGAACGCTTCGATAATGAAGTGCAAACGCACTACAACTTTATGGATCGACAGCAGGGCTTTATGCAAGCCCCGGCGGCGGATGGAACTACGGTTAAAGTTCCATTTATGACGATGTCGGTGGGCATTGTTTCGCCCAGTGTACAGTCTTTTGCCGACATTCGCGAGATCACTGAATTGGCGGCTGAAGCCCGCCGACAGGATTCCGCGTCTGGCGGATAAGGTGATATCTGATAATGATAGCCGGGCTGGAAACGGGCCTCGGGTTGATCATACTTGCGCTGGCGTTCATTGTGCCAGTGCTGGTTGTTGTTTATCTGCGTCGGGCGCAGCGTAACACGCCGGTTGTATCACAAACAGAATCCCCTTTTGTTTCCCCTGATTCATCTACAAATGAAGCTATTCTAATCGTCCAATCTGGCGGGCGGGTGGAATATATTAATGATCTGGCGCGTGAGTGGTTTGGTTTGCGCCCAGAGGAATTGCCAGATCTGGAACAACTCCTCAGGCGCGTCCGCCCGGCGGAAGAATTTATCGAACTCTGTGCCCGTCAGGGACAAAAACGGATCTCGATCAGTGGGCAACTGATCGAAGTTACATCTTATCTGGTGCCTGGGCCCGATTTCCTCATGCTGATAGCCATGCGGAATATCGAGTTTTCCAAAAATCTTGCTGAAACCAACACAGATTCATCCATATTACAACTCATTACTGATTTTGGAACCAAGGTTTCCGCCAGTCTTGACCTTGAAGACACATTACACGCGATCTTATTGAATGTATCTCATTTCGTTCCCGCTGACTTGCTGGAAGTGAAAACCTGGAACGCCGCTCGCAAAACTCTTGCAACCTATGTGTTGGATGTATCGGGTGCTTCAAATATCCAGCCTGCAACCCGCTCTCATTTTGAAGGGCTGACAGATTCCCTGATCACACAACTCAAGCCGTTGCTTATTCCTGATACACGGAACCCCAGCGTATCCATGCCTCAATGGAATATGAACTCACCTGTACAATCGTACCTGGGTCTTCCACTGGTTGTTGACAATCACCTGGTGGGAACGTTGGAATTTGGACATTTATCGCCTGGGGCGCTTGGACAACAGGATCTTGACCTTGCCAAATTGGTATCCACACAAGCTGCATATAGTATCCACAATGCCCTGCTTTACACAGCAGAGCAAAACCGTTCTGCAGAATTAAGTGGACTCGCTAACCTGGCGCAGGCTTTTGGCACATCACAAGACCACACAAACTTAATTGGTCGTCTGGTTGAAAGCGTCAAGTCATTATTTGCGGTCGATGTGCTTGGGTTCCTCCTTTATGATGAAGGCAAGAACACGCTGGAAGCTCAATTACCTTTCCAGGGGTTACCTGCCCACATCGTTGATATTTATCGCACCACGATACACCCCAACAGTTCTGCTGAAAAGATCATCATGGAGCGTAAGGCGATCATCACGCGCAATGCCGCGGATGACCAGTCATGGCGTGACCTTGGCTTACAAAACCTGTCACAGGCAGCAAGCTTGCGTGAATCAGTTCTTGAGCCTTTGATTTCAGGTGATCGCCTGGTAGGTTATTTTCAAGTTTCCAACCATAAGCAAGCGGCACATGAATTTTCCGAATCAGAATTGCGCTTGGTCAACATCGTTGCCACGCAAGCGGCCGGTATTATCGAAAACTCAGTGGTCGTCGAGCAGACCCGCCAGCGCGCTTTGCGTTCTGATGCTCTGCGCCGTATTGCCAGCCTCGCGGTATCCACTGCAACCCTGGATGAAACCTCCGCTTCTCCGTACAGGAACTTGCCCGTCTCTTCCAGGGCGACCTCGCTGCCATCTTTTTGTACGATGAGCAGATTGGCGAACTACGCGTGCATGCTGATTCTGTAGTGGGTACCTCTGTTGATGCGACGAGTACGCTTGCGCGCCTGCACATGGATGCCTCGCAATATCGTTTAACCGTCTCTGGCAGTCAAAAATCATTTATCTCCGGCCGCCTTAGCTCCGATCGCCGCGTACTCCCCAGTTATCGACCGCTCGTAACAACCCTGCAAGTTGAATCTGCTGTGGTTGTTCCGCTGGTAGTGCGTGAACGTAGTATCGGCGAGCTAATGCTGGGCAGTCGTAAAGTTGAATTTTTCAATAACTACGATCTCCAGATCATTTCCACCGCAGCAGGGTTGTTAGCTTCTGCCATCGAAGAGACCACTCGCTCATCCTCCACAGACGAAACCTTGCGTCGCCGCATTGGGCATCTCACAGCGATTACCCGTGTGAGTCGTGAGCTTAATTCAATGGTGGATGTGAATTCACTGCTTGAAATTGTACGTGATGAAAGCCTGCAGACGACTCACGCAGAATGTGGGACGATCCTGCTGTTTGACACGACCGCTTCATCCAACCCGCCGCCTGCTGTTACGCTTTCAATAGGCTGTTCACACACGGATGGTTTTTCGCCCTCCGAACTGGAAGTCATTTCAACGGGTTCACCAAAAATCATTACGGACTTGAGTCAAGCTGGACAAGTTCAACCTCATGAAGGTGTCCAGTCTACGATGATCGTGCCGATTATTAGTCAGGGTAAAACCACCGGCCTGATTCTTTTGCATGCACAACAACTGGATTTCTTCGATGAGACCGCACTTGAGGTGATACAGACTCTTGCTTCGCAAGCAGCAGTTGCAATTAGCAACGCGAATCGCTACCAAGGTCAACGGCAGTTTGTGGAACGTTTCCGACGGCGTGCTGACGCGCTCACAAAATTATCAGAGGTCAATCCCTTCATCAACTTTGACCAACCGCTTGAGCAATCTCTGCGGTTGATCGCCAATGGTATTCGTGAAGCCACACCTTTCGGGGCAGTCCTGATCAGTATTTACGAATCAGATACCGGCTTGTTAAGACGCGTAGCGGGTGTCGGGTTTGCTCCAGATGTGTTGAACGAATTGATCTCGCGGAAACAGCCGCTATCCAGTGTTCAGCAACTGCTCAAACTGCAGTTTAAGGTTAGTCGTTCCTATTTTATCCCTGTGGATAAGGCTCCCATTATTCCTGCTGATGTACATATGGTAACGATCGCAGATGGAAAATCAAAGAACCTACCCAATGCCTGGGATCATGATGACATCCTGCTTGTGCCGTTGGATGACAGTCAGGGGAACCCGCTTGGGTTGATTAGCCTCGATACTCCGCGCGATGGCATGCGCCCTGACCTTGCCACGATTGAAACGCTGGAAATCTATGCAGCGCAAGCCTCACTTCTGGTATACAGTCATGCCCGTTTCACTGCATTACGCACTCAGGTTGAATCGCTGTCATCAGGTATGGAAAGACAGCAGCGCCTGCTCACAGTTACTCAAAATGATTTGCCGATTTTGCTGCGCAAGGATTTGGATCAGACCATCGCCATACAAAACCTTGATCAGCGTGCTCAGCGGGTGCGGGCTGGTCTTGCGATCACTGAATCGGTGAGCCGCCAGTTGGATGCGTCGTCTGCTTTACAGGCATTGGGACGCGAAACGCTTACACAATTGGGCATGTCGGTTGCCATCATTGCAGAAATCGCTGTAGATGGACCGCGCCTGATGCATGTGTTGGGAAGTGTCCCCCGTGCAACCAACCCTGAAGCCCTGTTTGGTCAGCGGAATCCATTGCGGACTTGTCTGCAGACCGGTGAAGCCATTCTGATCGCAAGTCTTGATGAAGACTTGGAGTGGCGCGAGACGCCCTTGCTGACCGCTTTGCGAGCCAAGTCTTTGGTGTGTTTGCCGATCAAGATCGATAAAAAGACGGTTGCCGCCATGATGGCGCTCAGCCCTGAACCATTGCCTGCGTTTACAGCTGAAGACTTGCAGGTGTACCACCAGATCGCGCGTCAGACCTCTGTTATTTTGCAGAACATTTCCCTGCTCAATGAAACACGGCGGCGTTTACAGGAAGTAAATCTCCTGCTCGATTTCAGCCGTCAGTTGCGCGGGTTGGATGCAGACCGAATCGTGCGTTCGTTGTTGGAAAGCGCGCGCCGTGCTTTGAGCGTTGCACATGCCGGGGTTGTGTTACTTTGGGATGAACATGCTAGTCAATTGATCCCGCAGGCGGTTTCAGGCTATGCTGATAACGATGCCATGAAACGCATTGTGTATCACCTGGGCGAGTCTTTGCCGGGACAAGTCTACGATACAAAACACTCTATGCGAGTGGATGAAATTCAATTCACGCGGGACTATACTTTTTCAACGGAAGGTTTGTTGCTTTATCGCCAGGCAACGGGTGGACGTCTGCCTGTTTCGAGCTTGCTGATCCCGATCCAATCCGGTGAACAATGTATCGGCGTGCTTGTGTTGGATAATTTCAATACACCCGCCGCGTTCAAAGAAGAAGATGAGACCCTCCTGCTGTCACTTTCACAACAAGTTGGTTTGTCACTTCAAAACGTTCGTTTGGTGCAAACCACACAGGAACGCGCGGCACAGCTTGAAGCATTGACTGATGCGGCGACGAATCTCACTTCCAGCCTGCAAAGTAATGAATTGGTTGCATCTTTACTTGACCAACTTGGACCTGTCATACCGTATGACACAGCCACGCTCTGGCTCCGTGAGAAAGATCGCTTGACCGTTGCTGCGGCGCGCGGTTTCCCAGATACAGATCGTCGTCTTGGTCTGACCGTTGCCGCAGACGGAGCCGCTTTATTTAAAGAGATGATCCGTACCGGACAGGGTGTTCTTGTCGGTGATGTGCGTCAGGATCCGCGTTTCCCAACTTTGGAGGCTCCGCGTCTCTCCTGGCTTGGCTTGCCGCTTGTTTCAAAGAATCAAGTGATTGGTGTGTTGGCTCTTGAAAAATGGCAAGCATATTTCTTTACACGTGAGCACGTTCAGGTTGGTACTACGTTTGCCAGCCAGGCGGCAGTTGCTCTTGAAAATGCGAGACTATTTGAAGATAGTTTCAGCCGTGCCACTGAGCTGGACGAACGTTCACAGCGCCTCGCACTGCTCAATCGCTTCTCATCTGCGTTGAGCGGTTTGCTTGAAGAAGATAAGGTCCTTGAATTAACTGCCCGTGAGCTACAGGATGCTTTGAATGCCCCGCGTATCTCGATTGTTGGCTTTGACCGTGACAAACCTGTATGGAGACATTCAACCCCCAAAAGCAAAACGAAGCTGCCAGCCAAACTGCCTGATGCGCCCATCTTCCAGCGTCTGCAAGAATCACTGGGTGTATTTGTGACCGATGCTGTCAATGCTGAACCAGATCTGACGCCTCTGAGCAACTTCCTGGGAGAAGGAACTCAGTCGTTGCTCATTTTGCCTTTTACAAGTGGTTCGAACTTGCGCGCCTTGCTTTTTGTCCACCAAAACGCCTCCGTGCGGTTTAGTCTGGCGGAGATCGAACTGGCGCGGACGTTAACCAATCAGGCTTCCATTGCTTTGGAAGGTGCGCGCCTGTTCCAATCAACGCAGCAAACGGCAGACCGCTTTTCAGCGCTTAACAAAGCCAGTTATCAGGTGGGCGCCAATCTTGATCCTGAGCAGGTGTATGTGGCGGTTCATAATGCCGCAAAACGGCTTATGCCCGTTGAATCATTTGTGATCAGCCTTTTGGATGAATCAACGGATGAGATCGAAGGCGTCTATCTTATCGATGACGATAAACGTGCTCCGATTACCCGCATTCCACACAATCAGGGCTTGAGCGGTCGTGTGATCTCAACTGGCAAACCCTTGTTATTGCATGGCGCTGATGTTGTGGAAAGCATGGACAGTGTAGTGTACGGCAAACCCAGTACGCCGCTTTCCATTCTTGCTGTTCCCATGGTACTTGGCGGCAGGACAATTGGAATGCTCTCCGCTCAAAGTTATGAACCTAATGTGTACACCGAGGACGATTTACAAATTCTTAGCACGCTGGCAAACCAGGCGATTGTTGCGATCCAAAACGGACGTTTGTTCAATGAAACTCAGCGCCTGGCAGAGCAACTTGAGCAGCGTGTGGTCGAGCGTACTGCGCAATTGCAGCGTGAACAACAAAATACTGAAACACTTCTGCGCATTCTCACTGAAGTGTCATCCAGCCTCGATCTTGATCGTGCGCTGAATCGTACGCTTGCATTGTTGAACGACGCCATTGGTGCGGAACAAGGTACCATCATGCTGCGGAGCGTTGAAGACAATATGCTGCACTACCGGGCAGGCTATGGCTATCTCACCGATAAGATCGGCGGCGAGGGACGTGGTTTCAAGCTAAAGATCGGTGAAGGTTTGGCTGGCTGGGTGGTGGAAAACCGCGAGGCCGCGCTCATCCAGGATTTAATTGAAGATCAACGTTGGGTGAAAACATCTTCGTCTTCTCGCGAACATCGCAGCGCGATCGTCATGCCTCTATTGGTGGCGGAAGATGTTATCGGCGTTTTGATGGTCTTCCATCGCAAACCCGGATACTTCAGCGCTGAGATTCTAAACGTGGTGAAAGCCATTGCCGGACAGGTTGCAGTTGCCATTAACAATGCGCACTTATACGAGCTCATTCGTGATCAAGCTGAGCGCTTGGGTGGCATGCTCCGCCGTGAGCAGGAAGATGCCAGCCGTTCACAAGCCATCCTTGAAGCTGTGGCAGATGGCGTCCTCGTCACTGGTGGACACAATCGCATCTCGTTCATGAACCGTTCTGCCGAACAGATCCTTGACCTGGAAGCGGGTCGTCTGGTTGGGCAGCCGCTGGATGTATTCGGTGGTCTATTTGGCAAAGCCGCTGGGTCATGGATGCAAACCATTCGTGACTGGTCTGACACTCCAGCTTCCTATGATGGCGAAACTTTTGCCGAACAACTTGACCTGCAAAATGGACGCATCGTACTGGTCCATCTTGCACCAGTGATCTTGCAAAACGATTTCCTTGGAACGGTATCCATCTTCCGCGATATTACCCACGAAGTGGAAGTGGA
>Ga0180074_1000086_pt1 | contig 18037 bp, 16 predicted proteins | sample EasRiv366_16_10D_FD_121773 | JGI IMG/M metagenome (GOLD analysis project Ga0180074, IMG submission 121773) | Soil microbial communities from meander-bound floodplain in the East River, Colorado, USA - East River metaG ERMLT366_16_10D | ecosystem: Environmental > Terrestrial > Soil > Floodplain ...
ATTTTGGCGATTGTCTCTTCAGCAATATGCATGAAGCTGGTCACGCCATGTATGAGCAGGGCATTGATATGTCGTATGAGGGTATGCCCCTCGGCGGCGGAACCAGTGCGGGTGTGCATGAATCGCAGTCCCGGCTTTGGGAAAATATCGTCGGCAGAAGTCATGGTTTCTGGGAGTATATGTATCCCAAACTGCAGGCACACTTCCCAGAGCAACTTGGAGATGTGCCACTTGATACGTATTACGCCGCTATTAACAAGGTCGAGAAGTCGCTTATCCGCACGGATGCTGATGAGGTCACGTACAATCTGCATGTGATGCTGCGTTTTGATTTCGAAGTCCAACTGCTTGAAGGCTCACTCTCGATCCGCGACCTGCCCGAGGCGTGGCACGAACGCTTCGAACATGACTTCGGCATCACACCACCCAATGATAGCGATGGTGTTCTTCAAGATGTCCACTGGTATGCGGGTGTGATCGGTGGTTCATTCCAGGGTTATACACTCGGTAACATTCTTTCAGCGCAGTTCTATAACGCCGCGCTCAAGGCGCACTCATCCATCCCTGATGAAATGCAACAAGGCAAGTTCGATACCCTGCACGGTTGGCTGCGCGAAAATATTTATCGGCATGGCAGTAAGTTCACCGCGCCAGAGATCGTCGAACGTGCCAGCGGTACACCGCTCACTATCGAGCCGTACATCAACTATCTCAAGACCAAGTACGGCGCGTTGTATACGTTATAATTAACATAACTAAATAAATAACCTTCGGGGCAGGGTGTAATTCCCGATCGGTGGTATAGCCCACGAGTGCTTTGCACATGATCCGGCGCAACTCCGGAGCCGACAGTAACAGTCTGGATAAAAGAAGGATGTAGGCTCATTACGAGTCTGATTCGACTGTCCCGGAAACGCAATTTGTTTTCGGGATTTTCGTTGCGACAGCAACGCGCATCAGACTCAGCCGAGTCCCGCTTTGCGTCTGCACCCCGTAGGCTTGCCCTGAACGACAGTGAAGGGTCACTCTGCGAGGCGTTTTTGATTCGACGCATCGCCTGAGCGGAGAGAGGACGTGTTCATCGTCTGAACGCAGTCGAAGCGCTTACAGGAAAGATGAAAGAAGAAAGACATTTCGCGGTTAAGAAAAATAATGACTAAACGATTCACTCCCATCCTCATTTCAATTTCCATCTTCATCCTCGGATGGTATCTCATCACACGCTATAGCGGGATTCCCAACTTCATTCTGCCATCCCCGCTCAGCGTATGGACGCGGCTCATCAAATCCATTCAAGATGGCAGTCTGCTTTATCACACGGGGATCACATTGCTTGAAATTGTATTGGGTCTGTTGGCAGGTGTATTGTTCGCCACCATTGTTGGATACATCCTTGCCAAATCTCGTTCGTTGGAGAAGGTCTTATCACCTTATCTTGTAGCGAGCCAAGCGATACCCGTGGTGGCAATCGCACCCTTGCTTGTCATCTGGCTGGGAGATGGGATTCTCTCAAAAGTTGTCATCTGTGCGTTGATCGTGTTCTTTCCCGTATTGGTGAATACGATTGTTGGAGTCCGTGCTGTACCGATTGCGCTATATGACTTGATGAATTCCCTCCACGCATCCCGCGCGCAGATTCTCTGGAAGGTGGAAGTGCCAGCATCCCTGCCCGTTTTTCTCGGCGGCTTGCGCATCGGCGCGACCTTATCCGTGATCGGCGCGATCGTCGGCGAACTGGTGGATGCGGAGGAAGGTCTTGGCTTTTTGTTGCAGCTGGGCGATTTTCAATACGACACACCGATGGTTTTCGTAGCTGTATTTATGTTAATCGCCTTAGCCTTGATGTTATATGGCATTGTGACGTTGTTGGAAAAAAGATTTTTGAAATGGCAAAACCCTTCGTCCTGAGCGGAACGACGAGTGACAACGAGGAGTGTAGACGAAGGACAGTTCGCAAATTTACCTGCGCTTCGTCTACGTTCGGACGACGAACACGTCCTCGCTCCGCTCAGTGCGAATGAAAATCTATAAGGAGATTCTATGTTTCGTAAATTAGTTTTGATCATGCTCGGGCTGGCAATCGCTTTATCGGCGTGTGGCAGTTCAAATGTCGAGAATGAAGCGTTGACCAAGATCCGCCTGCCGATGGGATACATCCCAAACATCCAGTATGCACCGTTCTATGTCGCAGTCGAAAAAGGATATTTTAAAGACGCAGGCATCGAGATCGAGTTCGATTACAAGTTCGAGACCGATGGTGTGGCGCTTGTAGGTGCGGGTGAACTTCCGTTTGCAGTGGTTTCAGGCGAACAGGTTTTGCTCGCCCGCGCCCAGGGATTGCCCGTCACATACATCGCTGCGTGGTATCAGCAATATCCTGTTTCAGTAGTGGCGAAAAGTGAACTTGGCGTTGTGGTGCCGCAGGATTTGAAAGGCAAGAAGATCGGCTTGCCGGGTTTGTTCGGTGCGAACTATATCGGTTTGCGGGCGCTGCTCGATGCGGGCGAACTCAGTGAAAGCGACGTGACGCTGGATGCGATCGGTTTCAATCAAGTGGATATGATGGCAGTTGGGCAACAGGAAATCATCGTAGGATACGCCGCGAATGAGCCTATTCAGTTGCATGCTCAGGGCATTGCGGTGACCGAATTGCGCGTGGCAGATTATGTGCAACTCGCATCTAACGGAATTCTCGCCAGCGAGAAGATCATCGCTGAGAATCCTGATCTGGTGCGCGCGTTCGTTGGCGCGTTCATCAAAGGCTTGCAGGATACGCTCAATGATCCCGACGAAGCATTTACATTGAGCGAGTCACACATCCCGAACTTTTCTGATCTGGATGCTGATGTGCAAAAACGGGTACTGACAACCTCCATCGAACAATGGCAGGCTGACCGTCTCGGTTATTCAGATCCGCAAGCCTGGGAAAACATGCAGACTGTGTTGCTCGATATGAATTTACTCACTGAGAAAACGGATTTGAGCAAAGCTTTTACCAATGAGTTTATTCCGTAAAGATTAACCGCGAAGCGTGCTAAGAACGCTAAGATTCTTAAAGAATTTTCTTCGCGACCTTTGCGGTTCAAAAATAAATCGCAAATCGTCAATCAAAAATCGTAAATCGAAATGTCTCACACACCCATCCTCACCATTCGCGATCTATCCGCCGTATTCCCCAATGAAAATGGCGGGTTGCATGCGCTCGAAAATATTTCGTTCGATGTTCATCCGCGCGAATTTGTGTGCGTTTTGGGTCCCTCGGGTTCAGGCAAGACCACACTCTTGCGAATCCTGGCTGGGCTGATCAAGCCATCCTCCGGCACATTCGTGTTCGGTCACGGTGAACAGCCGAGTACTGGCATGGTCTTTCAGCAAGCGAACCTGATGCCGTGGCGCACGGTGCTTGAGAACATCAAACTACCGCTCGAAGTAAAAAATATGGATGAAACATCCGCGCGCAACAAAGCCAATGAAATGATCGAACTCGTGGGATTACAAGGATTTGAAGACTCTCTGCCGCGCGATCTCTCTGGTGGGATGGCGCAACGCGTGGCAATTGCGCGCGCGCTCATCCATGACCCCGACCTGCTTCTGCTCGATGAGCCTTTTGGCTCGCTGGATGCGCTCACCCGCGAACGCATGTGGACAGAGTTGTCACGCATTTGGCAGGCGCGCCAGAAGACAGTCATCATGGTCACACATTCCATCAACGAGTCATTGTTTCTAGCGGACAGGGTTTTAGTGCTAACGCAGCGCCCCGGCAAAGTGAAATTGGACTTGAAAGTAGACCTGCCGCGCCCAAGAAAAGATGATATTCGGTACACCCCACATTTTGGAAAGCTGGCACGGAAGTTGAGAGAGACAATTGAATAAAAAACGGACGGTGCGCACCGTCCGTTTTTTATTCAGGAAAGACTACCCGGCAAGAAATGCCAAGACCGCCTGTGCGAAGGGCAATCCCTGCGGGACGATGTTGGTCCAGAGGAAGTATACGCCGCCAAAGACCAGGTACAGCGGATAGATCGCGCGGGCAAAGACCATGCGTTTGTGCGCGATCTTTTCATCTGTTTGATGATGATGCCAGGCAATGACGACGATCATCAATTCGATAATGAACAACATGTAAGTGCCGTAGAAGACGTAATCCAATGCCACGTTGTAGCCCACGTTGAGGCGGTTGGAGAGGTTGACGTGGAAGAAGACGATGCTCAAGACGCTACCGGTCATGACACTGATAATCGATTCGAATTTGTAGCCCGGCAAAAAGAGACTGACATACGCCAGCGCCACAAGACAGAATAATGGCAGGAGGTTCTTCAACATGAAGCGCTGATAATTGCGATGGATATCTATTTTTATGTTGAAGGTTGAATTTTCCACGCCTTGCTGGTTGCCGATCAGGGCGGGATTGCCGAAAGAGGCTTTTTCCCTGTGCACGTCGATGAAGATGCGCGGGTCGGAGGGATTCCAATCGGTCACGGAGGCAAACGCCCCGTCGGAGTTGAGGCGGGCGAGCAGGTCCGATCCACGGGTGATGTGATCCATTCCCAGTACATCCTTCACATAGATAAGTTGTTCACGCGTCAGGGTGTGATGGCGGAACTCGAGCGCCAGTTCCTGTGTATCGAAAGGATAGTGCTGGAGGTCGAACGTGGTATGGAACTGCGAGCGCACGCGATAGCGACGATAGTTAATGCCAGCCTGTGTGCTCGACGAGACCGGGTCGCCAAGTTTGATGGGGGCAACTGAATTCAGGAAATCAATGGAACTGACATCGATATCGCCCTGATAACGGAACCAGATGTAAAAATCGGCGGTGAAGGTGTGCGCCTTATCTACATCCACGTCGGTGATCTCGTTGATGCGGATGCCGGTGTACGCCACATTGGTTTTGTAGATATATTTATTGCCATCCAGGATGATGTTACCCTGGAGTTCAGTGGCAGGATCCTTGCTGGCGACCGGACGCAATTGGATCGGCGCAGGGATAAAGTCGCCGTGCTGAAAAACACCGAAGGTGGGCGGTTGTGGGAAGTTGCGCTGTGAATCGAAGAAGATCTTCCCGCGGGTTCCATCAACGGCATTCGTTGAACTGTTCATGGAGGCGAGATAATCTCTGATCTCTTCCCGTTCATTCTTTACGGATCGAGCCTCCCCTGTTGCGTTGGTTCCTTCGAGCGCCTTGAGCGCTACGAGTAATGCATCGTACGTGGTGCCACCCAGCCAGGTGGGTACTGAGTCGGGATACATTTCAGTGTATTCATTATAGAAATTCTGCGCCGTTTCTCCGGATACATCGTAGTTCAACAGGGAGATGGCATACATGCCATCCACCGTGGACGGATCTTCGAATATTGTCGAAAAAGTCGTATCACCTGTTGAATAGGATGCCAGCATGGGTAATTTTTTATGGAGTTCATTCAGTGCCAGGACGAACTGCTGTGACGTGTTCCGACTGCCCGCGAGGAACACCAGCCCTGGCTTTTCGCCATTCGCGGATGTGATTTCGCCCAGTACTTGCTTTGCCGCCTGGATCTCTGCTTCCCCTACTTCCGAGACACGTTCCATGGGTTTTTCGTAGACAATCGTGCCGCCGCGCTCTTCAAAGGTGGACATGAACGATTCGGCAAGTGACGTTCCAAAATCATCCGTGAGATGGATGACACTTGCGGTTTCGTAGCCCAGCACGTCATGAGCATACAAAGCCGCATATTTGCCCAGATCATTCGTATTGTTGATCACCCGGAATGCCCAGGGGTGGTCTTTCGTCACCCCGGGTGCGGAGGCTCCCGAGTTGATCGTGGGGATGCCAGCCTCTTCATAGATGGGCGCAACAGCCTCGCTCGCGGCGCTGTTACGATGACCGATCACCACCAGGGCACGACCTTCTTCCACGATCTTCAGTGCCTGCGCCTGTGCTTCGTCAACTTTATCGTTGCCATCGAAATAAAAATCCACCTGGATGGGATGTCCATTGACCCCACCGTTGGCATTTATTTTCTGCGCGAACATCTTCCCCACATTTTCAACCTCTGGATAGGTATCATCCTGTTTCTCAGGGATGACGACCGCGATATGGATCGGCGTTGTCTCCCCTTCGAGCGATGCCAGCAACACGGACCCATCCCCGAACGCGCCCGTGGAATACAGATACCCCATTGATCCAAAAAACAACGCCGAAGCGATGATCCAGCCCCACACTTTGCGAGATAATTTTTGCATAATACTTTCCCTTCTTGGTTTGTAATATTTATCACTTATACCCCCATGCAATGAAATTGCAATTTACAGAATCTTTATGTGACTTAACAAAAAAGTGGATGATAGCGTCATCCACTTTTGGTGTATTGCGATTGCTTGATTCTTTACGGCGCGACCCAGATCACGAAACTTAATTCTGCACCTCCATATTTTCCAGTGATCTTCCAACAGCCGAGCGTGGGAAAGTCCACGCCGACCATCATAGCAGATCCAACGTCACTGGCATACGCATTCGTGGCTTTGGAAACGGTCAACGCTGGAGCAGACTCATCGAGTCGTTCGCCAGTGACGATCAGATTTGGTTCCGGCTCTTGATCCCAAACATAGCCATCACGCCACCATAGGATCTTTTGTGTATAACCTGCGGGGTTGTGCGGCAATGCGCCCCAAACACCATTTAGCGGGATCAAGGTCCAAAGCGAGTTGGCACCAAACCAGAAATGATCGTTGAAACTATTCAGGCTGTCGTATGGCGCAGGCGGAACGAAAGCCGGGACTTGTGGAACAGTCACCGGACAACCTGAAGTTGATGTACTGATGGTTGGTGGAGCCGACTCCCCAGCATTGGGCGCGGTGACTTGAGGTTGGACACTCGCACCACCTGCGCAGCTTGTCAACAATGATGCAATTATGATGATCGAGAAAAAGATAGATGATTTGTGCATAAATATCTCCTTACAGATTCACATTGATTACACCATTGTAATGAGAGAGGTTCCGGATTGAAAACAAAAGTGGATGGCACTCGCCATCCACTTTTTAATTCGATTAAGTTTTTGATAACAAATGTTCAGATCATAGAGTGCAATTTTTTCGGTGCGATCAGCCGCCAGGCTTCGCGTAAAAAAGAATCCAACTCATCGTCACTGATATGGTCAAGGTCAATGCCAACCCAACCGCGGACTCCTACATAAGGCGGATTGAAGAATTTCTCCGGTGAATTTTCGATCAGCACAGGTTGCAGACCTGGTGACACAGGCACCCACACCGCACTATGACCATCGTTATGGTGGTTGTTCGCAAACATGGCAAATACTTTCTTACGCACAAAGAAAGTTGGCTCACCGTGCGAGAGTTTTTCTGTACTCTCAGGCAGAGTGCTGCAAACTTGTCGAACACGCCCCAAATGTTTTTCGCTTATTGAAGGCATTTTGTTCTTTTTTGATTAGGACAAGATCTGCACCGCATCAGAGTTTTTCATCTTTAGATTTTCCAGCAATTTCTGTGTTACTAGCGCCACTTCGTCCACCGCATGTTCAAATGCTGCTTCATTGGCTTTCGATGGCTTGCGATATCCGCTCACCTTCCGCACGAATTGCAATGCTGCTGCGCGGATCTCCTCCTCCGTGGCGGGTACTTCTGTGTTGCGTAATGTTTTAATACTTCTGCACATATTATGCTCCTAATTGAAAGGACTGTTTCTTCTCGCCCTCTTTATACGGTCGCAACGCGAACGCTGACCAATTCTCGTTGACCGAGATCAGCGTGATAAATTTCAAATCCACCCCGTGCAGAATATTCCAGCCTTTGTCGCGCGTGAGGTCGGTTTGAATTTTTGAGGTCCCTTTGGGGAAGGAAATCCACAACATGGATTCAGGCTTCAAAGCTTTGATGGCTTTGGGAGCAAGCGCGCTCAATTCCTTTTTGTTTTTGACAAAAACCTGAATCCAATCGAACTTGCCGCTTAGTTTCTGCGAGATTTCAGAGTCGTGTTTCAGCTCGTTCAAATGATTTTCTGGCGCGTTGATGACTGCGGCACGTGAACCGGGTTTGAGTTTCATCTTTTTGGCGAGAGGGGATTCAGACATATTATCTCCAGTTCTTGTAGTAACGACTTCAGTCGTTCTCTATATCATCATCCCAACCTGTACCACAGTCGGGAGGTGGTGTGTAAGATTTCCAATGCTCTCTCAGCCAGCCTCTGCCTAGATCATCGCAATACAATGACAGGCTTGACCAATGCCAAGCATATGGATCAGTCACATAGCCATGCTTGACTGGATTGTAATGGATATAGTTGAATGCCAAATGCAAATGCGCTTCGTTCCTGATGTATGTGTCTGCGAATTTATACCAGACACGGCGCTTTCCTGTCAGGTTGTCTTCGATATTCCATTCACGGGAAGTCGTGCCATGCAAGTGTTTGAGCGCAGCTGAAATATGATCCAGCGATTGAACGAGGGTAAGGAAATGATAATGATTACGTAGAATAACCCAGGCAATTAAATCATCAGCAATTTCCTGTAGAATATTTAATAATCTCATCTCAAATTCCGTTCGACGCTCGGGGGATTTCATAATTGCTCTGTGTTCAAAATTTGCAACTGAAATCAGATAAGCCCCTGCCTCACGAAACGGATGTGGCGGCGCGTGTAATGGATAACCGCGTTCGCTTCGGTAATGAACGATTTCTTCGCGTTCTTTGGGAGTGAGTTTGCGGTATTCGTAGGACATGGCATAAGGACGACTGAAGTCGTCACTACACTTTAGGTAAATCCAACAATAAGACTTCTGCCAGCATTCTCGAATTTACATTTCGATCCATTTTCTCCAATACGTTCTCAAGTCCGCTCACAACCAGCCTAGCAGACGATAAATCCATGCGGCTGGCGAGGTCTTCGATCTCCACGTTGCGGTCCACGTTAACCAGCGGACTCTCGGCTTGCGCCGTGCGCAACATCACATCGCGCCAGTACGAGAGCCAGAATAGGATCGTCTGCCGCATCGCATCTTTATCTTTCGAAAGTTGATCGGCGTATTTGAATTTTTCCACACGAGAGGCGGGTAACAGAGTCAGCAGTTCGTTCAAGCGTTCTTCACGTGTTCCCAACAGATCATCGTTTTCAACCAAACGCAGTGCATACCCAAATCTCCCGCCTGAGATATGTGCAATCAACTTCGCCCGACTGCTCTCTATTCCTCTACCCTCTAATCCCCTTTGAACTTCTTCGATCTTCAAGGGTCGCAAGCGCAACACTTCACATCTTGAAACGATGGTGGGCAACAACTGCTCAGGGTTGTCGGCGGTGAGGATCAACACCGCATAGGACGGCGCTTCTTCCAATGTTTTGAGCAAAGCATTGCTGGCTGAATCATTGGCTTCTTGAAAGCGCAAAAAGATGGACACACGATACTTGGATTGATATGGTTTGAGCGTCAGCGTACGGCGCGCTTCGCGGATCTGATCCACCTTAAGAGTCCCGCCTTCAGCTTCGGCTTGGATGATGGTCAAGTCGGCGTGTTGCATGGCTGCGATCTGGCGGCAGTCACGGCATGTGCCGCAGGGAATACCCATTGAAACAGGCGTTGTGCAGTTTAAGGCTTGGGCGAAGCGTAAGGCTAATGTATGGCGACCCAGACCCGGAGGTCCAGAAAAAAGATACGCATGGCGCGTGGTCCCATTAATGACATGCTTCTTCAACATGTCCACCGCCCATTCGTGACCGATCAAGTTCCAATTTGAATTCATCAACTAATCGTAAATCAAAAATCAGAAATCGTAAATGCGTTATTCTTGTCCCGCCCTTAACCGCAAAAACGATTCGAATCGTTCAGGATGCACGCGCCCGTCTTTCACGGCGGTCAACACCGCACATTTGGGTTCATGTGTATGTGTGCAATCGCTGAACTGACAGTTCTGCACGAGATCGCGCAACTCCGGAAAATACGCTTCCATCTCCTCCGGCTCGGTATCCCACAATGCCAGCGATTTCCAACCCGGCGTATCGGCAACATAGCCGCCATCCACCAGCGGGAACATCTGACGCGTTACCGTGGTGTGACGACCCTTGTCCATCACTTTGCTGATCTCATTGACCGCGAGTCCCAGCCCGGGTTGGATCTCATTCAGCAAACTGGATTTGCCCACACCGCTCGGTCCCGCCAAAGCTGAGATTTTATTCTTCAGTGTGTTATGCAATTCATCAACGCCCACGCCGGTTTGCGTGGACGTGTAGATCACGCGATAACCCAACGGCTCATACATACCGAAAATCTCTTTGGCATTTTCTACGAGATCAGTTTTATTTGCGACGATGACCGCAGGCACGCGTTGTTTTTCAGCGATGACAAGGAAGCGGTCCAACATTCTTAATTTGGGATGTGGATGCGCGCAAGCAAAGACGAAGACAGCCTGATCGGCATTCGCTAACAGCACTTGCTGATACTGACCTTGGGGACGCGGGTCGAGTCTCACGATAGCCTGCTTCCGCTCTTCGACCTCTTCTATCGCCCCACTGCCATCTGCCCCCACCGTGACGTGGACTTTATCCCCAAGCGCCGCGATATCACCCATGGCTCGTCCGCGTTTCAACTTGCCGCGCAACTGACAAACAATAAAGCCCGAGCTGGTTTCCACGGTAAAGAAACCAGACTGGGCTTTGATGATCAAACCTTGGATCGTGTTTTCGTTCGTCAAATATTCTTTCCTATCATGCTACTTCGGGGGCTCAGCCCCCGAAGGAACGGGGTGTTATGGCTCTTGTGTTTCAGTAGGAATGCCGCCGAACGGAGTCGGGGTTTCGGTGATACCGAAGTTCGATTCGAACCAGTATAAGCTACGCGGCTCGCCAAGGTAATAGGTTTCCACGATGCGTTTGAAGACTGGCGCAGCATAATCGGAGCCTTCGCCTTGATTCTCAAGGATCACCGCAATGGCGATATCGGGCAAGTTGGTACTTTCGCTCGCCATGGTGTAGCCTGCAAACCACGCATGGGGAAGTCCACTGCCGGATTCAGCGGTACCGGTTTTCCCTGCCACCGGGATCGTCAATCCGCGCAAACGAAAAGCCGCTGTACCACGCGGGTTTTTCACCACACTGATCATTGCTTCCTGAATGAGCTGTAATCGAAATGGTTGAATAGGAAGCGGAGCGGCGTTTGCCTCAGGTTTAAATATTTGCACCGCAGCACCTTCCACCGGCACGATCTTTTCCACCAATTGTGGGCGATACAAGGAGCCGCCATTGCCCAACGCGGCAATGAATCTGGCAACCTGTAACGGCGTCACTTGCACTTCACCCTGCCCGATCGCTTGGTTGACAACATCCAATACAGTGGGCGGGTCAACGATCTGCCCAGGCTGTTCCGGGATCTGCTCAATGCCGGTCAATTGACCCAAACCAAAAGCACGCGCCATGTTGGCAATATCGTTGGGGCGATTATTTTGATATAAGGTATACCCCACATGCCAGAAGAATGGATTACATGAACGCATCAGGCTTTCGGAAAGTGTCAACAAACCTGATGGCACGCTATCACTGGTATCACATTCTTTTCCAGCTGCCAAACGATCCTGACAATGTTGGTACGTCCAGTCATAGCGCGGCTGGTCGTTCAACTCTGTCCAATCGTACTTACAGTCATACGTGGTCGCAGCCTCAAACAACCCACTTTCCATGCCCGCCGCCATGGTAATGACCTTGAACACCGAGCCCAACGGATATTGTCCCTGTGTGGCACGGTTTAGAAAGGGCTGATTGAGTTGGAGCAAGTCGGAATATTCGGTTGAACCGTTGGGGTTATCTGGCGCGAAGATATTGGAATCATAACCAGGCGAGGTTGCCATGGCAAGCACGCGCCCCGTATCACGCTCGAGCACTACCACTGCACCGGTAAATCCTTCAATGGCTTCCTCGGCATAGAACTGTAAATTACGGTCAATGGTTAGGTAGACCGAATCAGCCGGCTTCGGTGCGCTTTCACCCACCTTGGTGACGATCGCCCCTGTCGACGGGTTTCTCACATACAGTTCGCCGCCATGGACGCCTGAAAGATAATCCTCCGCCCATAGCTCGATGCCGTCTCGCCCCACCCGTTCATCACCCTGGTAACCAAGGCGGCGATATTTTTCAAATTCTTCGGCTGGAAACTGCTGGGTGTACCCAACAATGTTGGAGCCGGCACCCTGTTGAAAATAGAAACGGGAATTATAGGTTTCCCATGCCAAACCGCTGGGATAGACACTGCGAATGCGTTCGGACTCCTGCTCGGATGCTTCACACAACGGGATCGGATATTGCGCAGGCGTATTGAAGATCTGTTCGCTTAGAACATCAGGGCTGATGCCGCACAATAACCAGGCTTGTGAGATCAAAGCCCCCAAACTTTCATCTGTTACATTGCCGGGAATCACATAAAAAGCGTAGGCGTCTGTTTGCGCCGCGATCACGTCTCCATTGCGGTCGTAGATATTTCCACGTGAGGGGACGCTGTAGTTCATTTTGAGAACGTTCCCACCCGCCAATTCAGGGATGATCATTGAATCATCCCAGTTGATTTTCCATTGATCCCCTTCAAGTATAAGCTTGGCGATGATGTCGCGCTGCAGCTCGCCGACCAGCGCGGTGTGATAAGTGACTTTATAAGCGATCTCAGAGGAGTAGGGATTTACAAGCGAGGATGTGACTTCGTAATCGAACGAACCCGCGCTCATCTCATTCAAGGAATCACGGTTGCGTTTGGCAAAGTCTTCCAATGTGATCGAATCCTGCGTGACTTTGCTCAACGCAGCATACATGGCATTGTAGTCATCGGCTTTGAATGCATCGAGATATGCTGTGAGTGTCAGGGTTGGGTCAGGTGCGGAAGCTACTGTCACAATGGGTGGTGGCAATGACGTAGCAGTCGGAAAGGCCGCAACACCACCGGATCCACAGGATGTTAGAAAAAAGAAGACAGCAATAAAGTTTAACCAGCGTAGAAATTTCATTCTTTACCTTTCTTATTCTGGAGTCCGACAGCTTGCTGTCGCATAATGCAGGAGCAAGCTCCTGCACTCCAGAGTCTACAACGTTCCACTCAAGATCGCCTTCGAAACGGGACATTGATATTCCAACAGTGTCTGACATTTCACGGGTACATCGGCGCGCGGTGGAACATCCATTTTGCGCAGCATGCGGACAACGTGACACATTGGCAAGCCCATGACACTGGCATAACATCCACTCATACTCGCCACTGGTTTAAAGCGCGGATGTTGAATCGCATATGCGCCAGCCTTATCGAGCGGGTCACCGGTTTGGATGTAGGCATTGATCTCTTCATCGGAGTAGTCGCGCATGGGCACGTCTGTAACGCTGAGTTCCTTGAGGAGGAGTCCATCGCTTAGACGAAGCAGGGCAACCCCAGTGTAGACCTGATGCGTGCGCCCGCGTAAGCGTGTCAGCATGGCGAAGGCTTCCGCGTTATCCTGCGGTTTGCCGAGAATATCATTTCCATCCACGACCGTTGTATCTGCCGCGAGGATGATCTGATCGGCATGCGCGGTGATGGCACGGGCTTTAGTTTCGGCAAGCCTTAAGACGTAATCGGCGGGCGATTCGTTCGCGCGCGTGCTCTCATCCACATCGGCGACGATGACATTGAACATCCAATCGGCAAGCGCCAGCAGTTGACGGCGGCGCGGCGAGTTGGAGGCGAGAATTAACAAGGGCTGTTGGGTGGTCACGGAAAAAGATTCTAACACATGCTTTCAGGCAGCTTCTTGCGCCGTCCTCAACACAAGATTTACTACAAACACCGCCGGGGACGGCGGTTGAGCGTTAATTATGCCCGCTTTTCACACAAATAACACAACCGCAGGATCTTCAATTCATCGTAATTCACGGTGGCATTCAACTTATCATAGACCGGCTTCAACATATCAGAGCCCAGCTCATCGAAAGCCGTAAAAACTTTTTGTTGTTGATCAGCTGAAAGTTGTGAGAGCGCGATCAGATCACTCGCCGTGCGCAGCGGGTTGCCCGCCATGATAAAACGCGCCAGATGATTCAGAATCGTATCGGCAGTCACATCGTAATGCTTCATCAAACTCTGCAGACTCTCACCTGCGTTATACGCTTCACCCACTGCCACATAGCGTCGGTGCGCGTCCTTGCCTTCCATGCGCATCGGCGCTTTATATTTTTCATCGATCTCATTCGACTTGCAATACTCACGAATGATCGCCAGGAACTCGGCACCATAACGCTCGTTCTTCACCTTCCCCACGCCGCTCATGTTCAACAAACTCTCGCGCTCCTGCGGAAAATACATCGACATCTCCACCAACGTCTTATCCGAGAAGATCACATACGGTGGGACGCCTGCCGCATCTGCGAGTTCTTTTCTTTTATTACGCAGTAGGCTGAACAACGACTTATCATATTCGGACTCGGCGAACGCTTTGCCGCGCGCGCCTTTGCGTTCACTCTTCTGCGCCTCATTGATCTGACCCTTGACCTGCTCCCGCGACTTGAGCATTTCCAACCCTTTTGCTGTTATCGACAACACGCGATAGGCAGGTTCCTGTTCCAACAAACCTTTCTCCACCAACTGCCGCGCGATATGCATCCACTGACTTTTGGTTAACTCTTTGCCAATGCCAAACGTGGATAGTTCGTTATGTTTATATTTCTGGATCTTTTCATTCTCTGAACCCAACAAAATATCCACCACATGTGCCGCGCCGAAGCGTTCACCACTGCGTTTGACACACGATAAAAACTTCTGCGCCGGGACGGTGATATCGGTCAGATCGCTTTCTTCCATGCCGCAGTTATCGCAGGTACCGCAATTTTCCTGTGCATAGATCTCGCCGAAGTACAAAAGCAAAGGCTTACGCCTGCATGCACTGCCTTCGGCATAACGCGTCATCGCATCCAGGTGTTGATAGGATGAACTGCGCTCGGGCTCCTCTTTTTGGTCAATGAAATATCGGATCTTGCTGGCGTCTGCATAGCTATATAACAACAGACAATGCGCGGGCAGACCGTCGCGCCCGGCACGTCCGATCTCTTGATAATAACTTTCAATGCTTTTCGGTAGATCGAAATGAATGACAAAGCGTACGTTCGGTTTGTTAATTCCCATACCAAAAGCGATCGTCGCGACGATGATTTGTACATCATCACGGATGAAGGCTTCCTGATTGCGTTTGCGGTCAATATCTTCAAGTCCCGCATGATACGGGCGGACAGAGAATCCGTAACGCGTTAATGTTGCGGAGAGTTCATCCACTTGCTTACGCGAGAAGCAATAGATGATGCCGGATTGGTCTTTGAAGTTCTTGAGAAAACTTAATGTCTGCGCAACCGGGTCGCGTTTGGGAGTCACTTCGATGAAAAGATTCTCGCGATTGAACGAAGCCATAAATTCATTCGATTGTGCAAACCCCAGCGTGGACTTGATATCCGTCCGCACACGCGGCGTGGCAGTGGCTGTCAGCGCCATGCACACGGCAGACGGGAATTTCTTACGCACATCCACGAGTTGACGATATTCAGGGCGGAAGTCATGTCCCCATTCTGAGATGCAGTGGGCTTCGTCGATTGCCAGTAAATCAAGTTTGGAGGCGGAAAGCAGCGCAAAGATTCTGGGAGTCAGCAGCGTCTCAGGGGCAACATACAGCAGTTTGACCTGTCCGCTTTTGATCGCATCCATATTCTGTTGATATTCTTCGGGGGCAAGCGAACTATTGAGGAAGACGGCGGGAACACCCAATGCGCGGAGTTGTTCCACCTGATCCTTCATCAACGCGATCAACGGTGAGACCACAACAGTCAAACCATCGAACAATAACGCTGGCACTTGATACGTCAACGACTTACCGCCGCCCGTGGGCATGATGACCAGTGTATCGTGGCGCGCCTGCACGTTCGCGATGATCTCACGCTGCAACGGCTTGAAGGTATCATAGCCGAATGTGGATTTGAGGATCAATTCAGGGGTTTGCATGGGGTGATTATAACGGTGGAAAAGTAATGCGACATTTATGTCGCGTTACTCAATTCTATAAGTCACAGCCGAATAAAACTCTTTCAGAAATCGCGATGGGGCTTTTGCTAGTAAACGCGGTTCGCTAAACCCAGCACGGGGAGCGAGTGTGCGATAGGTTTCAAACGTTAATGGATATGGAACCCACAGGTTGCCCGAGTCCACGTTATATTCGACGGTGATCAATGCGCCGTTCGGTTTGAGAAATGTTTGAACGTGGCGCAGTATCTTTCCTTTATCTTTGAAAAAGTGGAGTGAATTTGCCATCACAATGCCGTCGAGCAGAGGAATACCAAAGGGGCGGGAAAAATCATTCGGAAGCAGAAGCAGGTTGCGGGTCGTGTTGAAGCGGGCGCTATGCGCTTTTTCCAATTCACGTAGTGCGTACTTGTCTTTATCCACAGCATAGATCGTGGCGTCGAGTCCCACCAATTCGCGCAACGCCAGCGTGAACGCGCCGCTGCCCGCGCCGAAATCCGCGTAGGTTCCACCTGGCTTTAAATTCGCGGGGCGCAAAAGATTGACGTGATCGTTGTGGTCCATGCGGGAATGGTATCATAAACGCTTATCTCAAAAAACAGGATTTTGGATGACCTCAAATACGAAACGTCACGACCCTTATGCACCGCTGCGTTTTCAAGATTATCGGTTGTTGCTCATTGGGCGCTTTATCACTTCATTCGCAAATGAAATGCTTTCATTTGCCATCGGTTGGGAATTATGGCTGCGTACGCACAGCGCGTTTGCGTTGGGCATGGTGGGATTGGTACAGGTCATTCCGGTGATCTTGCTTTCACTCCCTGCTGGTCATGTGGCAGATCAATACAACCGACGACGCATCGTGGTGATCACAGAACTTTTCATTGCGCTGTTCGTGATCGGGCTGGCATGGCTTTCTTACACCGCAGGCTCACTCGTTTTGATCTACACATGCTTGTTGGGAATCGGGATTGCACGTGCCTTCAACGAGCCTGCCTCTTCGACGCTGTTGCCTGAAACCATCCCGCAAGAATTGTATTCACGCGCGGCGATGTGGAGTACCAGCGTTTGGCAATTCGCTTCGATCACTGGACCAGCGCTGGCTGGCTTGCTCGTGGGATTCTTTGATAATGTAACTTTTATCTACGTGTTCGATGCCGCCGCTGCGATCACATTTTGTGTTTTGATCATGTTCATCAAGGGTCGGCAACTGGCGCTCGCCGAAAAATCAGCAACGCTTGATTCGGTGCGTGAAGGCATCCGCTTTATGCGCAAGACCAGCGTGATCCTGGGCGCGATCACGCTCGATATGTTCGCGGTGTTGTTCGGCGGCGCGGTGGCTTTGCTTCCGATCTATGCAACCGATGTCTTGAAAGTCGGTGCGCAGGGACTTGGTATCATGCGCGCGGCACCCTCCATTGGCGCATTGCTGATGGCTTTTTCTCTGGCACATCTACCGCCGATGAAAAATGCAGGTAAAACTTTATTATGGGCGGTGACAGGTTTTGGTTTGGCAACGATCGTTTTTGGGCTCTCCACAAATTTTCTGCTCTCAGTCTTGATGCTCGCCACCCTGGGCGGACTCGATAACATCAGCGTGGTTATCCGTGGCACGTTGTTGTTGACTCAAACTCCCGACGAATTGCGCGGACGCGTCTCATCGGTGAACAGTATTTTTATCGGTGTGTCGAACGAATTGGGAAGTTTTGAATCGGGCTTTGCTGCGGCGTTATTTGGTCCGATCATTGCGGTGGTGGGCGGCGGCATCGGCACAATTTTGGTTGTGCTGGCAGTCGCGCGTATCTTCCCGGAAATTGGAAAGTTGAAAACGTTGGACGTACCAGCACAACCTGGATAATTTTTAAGCGTTATATTGCTTCGGCTTTTCTCTGTCGCATTTTAAATTGAGGAACTCCAACCAAAATCATAGCAAACAGACTCGCCACCGATACGAACAGGATACGATACATCACCTGGTCTGCGCCAAGAAACACGACCGGCATGGTGGCACCTAGGATGTTCGACATAAAATGGAATACCATCA
>Ga0180074_1000087_pt1 | contig 17960 bp, 16 predicted proteins | sample EasRiv366_16_10D_FD_121773 | JGI IMG/M metagenome (GOLD analysis project Ga0180074, IMG submission 121773) | Soil microbial communities from meander-bound floodplain in the East River, Colorado, USA - East River metaG ERMLT366_16_10D | ecosystem: Environmental > Terrestrial > Soil > Floodplain ...
AGCCCCAATCGAGCCATGATGGGTTGACGGGACGTACCCAGTGGGCGCGGATCGGGTTGAGGATGCGAACACGTGGGGTTAGCCAGAGCAAGCCCAGGGCGAGGAGTGAAGCGATGAGTCCCCAAAGCCAACTGCCAATTTGCAGAGTCCCGCTCCAGCCGAAGAGCGAAAGTCCAATGATCGTAAGTAATAAAATTCCCACACCGATCGGGTACACGTTCCTTGCCCAGAGCGGTTGTGTGTCAAAGGTTGTGCGCGTGGATGAGCGTTGAATGTGTCGGACAAACCCCGCGATCAACATGGCGTGTGAGGCAAGTAAAAAAGGTAATACATACCAAAAGCGTAACCCTTCACTGACCCAACCGGTGGCGGTGAGTGAGAACGGCAAGGCTGAGATCGCCCATACACAAATGAACAGGACACGTTCGAGCCATTTGTTTTGCGCAGAGGTTAGAAATAATGCACTGCCTGCCAGGATCAACGCGCAGCTCCAGGCGGTTGCGCCGATCGGGTTGGCGCGCAATGCAGATGCAAGTGCGAGTGACCCCATACCGATCAACCAAAACGGACGACCTGTTAGTTCGTCGGGTGCGCGCAACCACATCCATGCGCCGTAGACTGCGGCGAACGCTACGAACACGATCAAGTAGGGTGTGAACGGTGAAGCCAGACTAGTGACAGGAATACGCGCCAGCAAAATTAAACTCGACCCAGCTGAGATCATGCGCAAGGCTGTACCAAAACCGCGTCGCACGGATGTTTCACTTGTATATGGGAGATGTAATGGCAATACTCCCAAACGCAACCCGGCAGCGATGACAAAATAAATACCAGCCTGTGGCGGCGCTGCGCGGAAATCCAAAATGATCCCACTTGAAATGCTGAGCATATCCGCCCACAGCAACACTAAAATACCGGCGATGTGTGCCGCAAAAGCGATCACCACACGTTCACTCAATTTAGGTTCTTCCACGATACGCATTTGTGAGATCAGTTCGGCTAGGTCGATCGCCGCCCAAAGTAATACTAACGTTAATGGGTTATCAGCCGTCACTGCTAAAATACCGAAGGCTGTCAACATTAGTACGCCGATCCAACTCACGGGGTATGGAAAATCATCGCTGACCACAGCTGTGAGGATCACTGCCAAACATAAGGAGGCTAAACTTACAGCGAACGCCCATGCAATTCCATCAGCAACGAAAAATGGTGATTGCGGAAAAAGCAGAGCTGGCTGCCAAAGTGGGAGTCGGATCTGCAAAGGCATACTTACTTGCCAGAAGAACACACTGAGCCAAGCGAACAAAGCGCCACTGGTGGCGATCAACCACGAATAACGATATTCGCCCAGTGTGAAACGCAGGATCGTTAATATGAGCGCAGTGAATAACAAGATCGCGACCGTAATCAAGATAAGCATGGTTTCGTAATTTTATCAGGTTTGCAGACCCCTCTGATTGTTGTAAAATGAACCCCATGCGTTATGCCTTGAATCTAATTTTTCTCTCGCTTATATTCCTTTCTGGATGTGATGTTCGTGCGCAGGAGGTGGCTGCCATTGGGATTCCCACACCGACGCCGTTTCAACCCGCACAAACCGCCTCAGACTCAGTTTATGCTGGTTCAGCTCCGACACCTTTGTCCTTGCCGACATTTACTCCGCCACCCGTCCCAACCCTGGAACCGACACTAACCCTAAACGTGGACGCAACCCCAGTAACTCTTCCGGGTCCGATCAATCCGTTAACGGGACTGCCTGTCTCTGACCCGGCCTTATTAAACCGCCGCCCGATGGCGGTCAAGGTGGCGAACTTTCCGCGTTATATTCGGCCGCAATCCGGGTTGACGCTTGCCGATCAAGTTTTTGAATATTACATTGAGGCTGGGCTCACGCGTTTCGTCGCAGTGCTGTATGGCAATGATTCTGAATGGGTGGGACCTGTGCGCTCAGGCAGATTCTTTGACGAAAATATCCAGCGCATGTATCAATCGTATCTGGTGTTCAAGTATGCCGACAAACGCGTGCTGACCTATTTCAATGCAACAGACTTTGCAGACTTCCTCGTTGTCCCCTCGACCAGGGCTTGCCCGCCTTTCAGATCTTTGGATTCACGGAATGTCGAATTGTATAGCAATACTTATTTCAACACGGTCGCCTGGAAGGATTGCGTTGAAAAAAATAAGCTGCCGAATGACCCGCCCTCGTTTCGCAGCGGACTCTTCGATGAGAACTATATGCCTCCCTTTGAACTGGCGGGTAACATGATCTATACCTACTATTCACAGGATGCCTACCACTACTGGTTGTATGTCCCTGAAACTGGCGAGTATGCCCGCTTTCAAGAAATGGATGACACGCGCAACGGACAGGCAGAGTCTTATGCGCCTCTAGTGGATCGCGTCACGTCGACAACGGTGCATGCCGCGAATGTTGTGATGCTATTTGCCTATCACACCTTTGCAAATCCCTTTGATGAAGATGATGAGGTCTATCACATTGACCTGACAGGCTCAGGCGAAGCATATGTCTTCCGTGATGGCGTGGGGATCGTGGCGCGTTGGAGTCGTCCGTTCGTGAATCAGCCGCTATCGTTGATCAATACAGCTACAGGTGCGCCCATCTCTTTGAAGCCAGGCATCACGTTCTACGAAGTGATCGGTACCAACTCCTATGCGGACCAGGATGCCGGTGAATGGCATTTTCATCACACGACGCCGTAATCTGAACCCGTCATTGCGAGGGCGGTGCTTTTCCGTCCGAAGCAATCCCCGTTCTTATGTGAGATAAGATAAAATATCATCAACGAGGCATTATGATTTTTGACCCCACACTTGTAAGCAATTTCTTCCTGATCCTCACCGGCTTCGGCGGCGCATTCCTTGCCGCCTTGTGGATCTCGCTCGTCATCTGGACGTATCGTGACATCCGCACACGCGCCCGCGACCCATTGGTGCAAACGCTCGCGACGTTGCTGGTGGCGGTTTTGAATCTGCCGGGTGTATTGGTGTATCTCATCCTCCGTCCGCAGCGGACTCTGGAAGAAGAATATCAACGCACACTCGAAGAAGAAGCCCTGCTCCAAGCGTTGGAAGATCTGCCCTTGTGCCCCGGCTGTGAACGCCGCGTCAAAGATGACTGGCAGGTCTGCCCGAACTGTCACACAAAATTAAAGAAGACTTGCGAGAACTGTAATAAATTCATGGAACTGCCGTGGAATATTTGTCCCTATTGTGGGACGCCCGCCGCCGGGATGCGCCGCGGCGAAGGTACCAGCATGGATGATGCCCTGCGCGGTTTGAAAATTAACGATGAGCCAGGGGAAGTGAAGATTGATGGATGATTAACTTATGCTGTCAATTGAAAATGATTATGGTAATGGCCGCCATAGAGAGGATGAATAAGAACATCGGCTAGTTGAATATAGCCCATCTATTTCCTGATAACTAACCCATGTTATTACATTCATTCCATTTATATCGATCAATCCATCCTCAGATTGTCCACCTTGATCGTCGCTTAAAGGGTGGTTTGAATCTAAGCATAAATGGATGTACCTGCCATCGGGTGACAAATTATATGTTGAGATTCTCCAGCCAAAGCTCCAATCAATATTCCAGCCAGGAAGTTCGGATAAATTACCAGTAGGGCAAGTAAAATTTCCATTTGCCAAATTGTATTTGCATAAATCTCCAACCACGCCATTTGGGGAGTTGTATGAATAAGTAAAGTAAATAGATTTTCCATCAGAACTCCACTGGTACTCATCGGTAGTTATCAGAGTGTACCCGTTTGGAATAGGGTGATTTGGGATTCTCCTGATACAACTCTCTTCTGAAGTTTGAATATTGAAAATACATGGTGCACCAACAAATCCATAACCAAGATTCCAATATAGACTTGTAGCGTCTTTATATAAGATTTCCGTCCCGTCGGGGGACCAATTGAACAAACCAATATCACCTTTGTGGTGAGAAATTATCTTCCCTGTTTCAATATCAATAATTATCAATGTTACATCTATAACTGGAAGTTCCCATCCAGTCGAAGCGTCAGGCTTCCCTGCCACAATTGCTATGTGTGAATTATTTTGTGGCGACCATTCGAAGTGAACATCCCAATATCCATCTGAAGGATCAGATTTCCAAACTATTTGGCCTGTTTCCAAGTCCGTGATAATTAGTTGCCACTCATTTTGGGAATAATCTCGTTTTGCAGAATAATGTGTGTTACTTGAAATTCCCGCCTCAAAAGGCTCGAAGGCTAGATCAAATATGAAATTATTAGAAGCCAAAGGGTCCTGCTTTATTTGGAGAGCAGAAAAAAAGTCGCTTGTGTCTAATAGTCGAGTTGACTCCTTTCGGACAGACTGTTTAGTCACTTGTCCATCGCTCAAATCAATAAGATACATCACTTGAAAATCATCAGATAGAAAACCAAAATGCATATTGTCATACCAGAAATATTTTCTAAATCCGGAAGGAAACGGAATGTCATACCAATCACCAGTGAAAGCATTCAAGAATGAAATTTTGGCTGAAACGATTTGGTTGTCTTTTTTCGTGATGAGATTTGCCAAAATATCTGTTTGAAGATTGCTCATCCAGTCTGGTAAATCAAAGGAGGATGGGAGATCTGCAACCTCCTGTTCGGTTGATGTGGCAGTAATTACGGGAGCAGATGGCTGTGTGGGTTCAGCTAAAGGAGTGGTTGATGTTGGCAATGGAGATGTTTCTGGTATTGGGGTTTCAGTATTGCACGACTGCATAAAAAGCATCAAGCACAAAATGGCGATTGAAATATTTTTCATGTTAACTCTCTTCGTTTGAAACGAATTGCAATCTCCGCTAGCACGAATTTTGCCATTGAATAAGATCGAAAAATATTATACACTTGAGCTAACCCACTATGAAAATCGAATCTATTACCCTCCATCACATTTCCATGCCGTTGGTAGCGCCGTTTGAAACATCCTTTGGGCGCGAGACGGATCGTCAGTGCATCATTATCACCTTGCAAGCCGAAGGTCTCACCGGGTACGGCGAATGTGTCGCTTCGCGTGAGCCGGGCTACAACTACGAAACGACTGGAACCGCGTGGCACATCCTCAAGGATTTCATCGCTCCCTTGATTCTTGGCAAAGACATCCAAGACGCGCATGATTTTCAAGCGCGCGTGGAAAGTATCCGCGGGCATCATCTGGCGAAGGCGGGCGTGGAGATGGCGTTGTGGGATTTGCTGGGCAAGCGCGATGGGAAATCGTTAAAGGAAATGTTCGGGGGCATGCGGGACAAAGTTGAAGTGGGAGTCTCGATCGGGATTCAAGAGTCAGCTTCGGCTTTGGTGCGAACCGTGGATTCTTATCTGAGGCAAGGTTATAAGCGTGTCAAGATCAAGATCAAGCCAGGGCGCGAGGTGGAGGAGACTTTGGCAGTTCGGGCTGCATATCCTGACCTGCGCTTACAGGTGGATGCGAATTCGGCGTACACATTGGAGTCTGCGAAAGTGTTGAAGGCAATTGATGATCTGAATTTGCTGCTGATCGAACAGCCTTTGTTCGAAGATGATATTTGGGATCATCGTCTATTGCAATCGGAGTTCAAGACGCCGATCTGTTTGGATGAAAGTGTGATCTCGCCGCGGCACGCGCGCTATGCGTTGGAGATGGGTGCGTGTAAGATCATCAATATCAAACCTGCGCGCGTGGGCGGGTTGAGTCAGGGTATCGCGATCCATGATCTGTGCATTATCCAAAATGTGCCGGTGTGGTGTGGCGGCATGTTGGAAACTGGTATCGGACGTGCATCGAATCTTGCGCTGGCTTCGCTGCCTGGATTTGTTTTGCCCGGCGATATTTCCGCATCGGATCGATATTATCAGCGTGACATTACGAATGAGCGTTTTGTGTTGAATGAAGACAGCACGATCACTGTGCCGAATAAGCCCGGCTTGGGTGTGACAATTGATGAAGCGGCATTAAAGGAATTTACTCTGGCAGAGATTACAATCAAATAATTCACGTGCATTCTTTTGCCACGGATTTCACTGATTTGCACGAATTATTAAAAAACAATCCGTGAGAATTCGTGAACTCCGTGGCTAGATGAATCAAGGAGCAACTCATGACCATCTATGATATTTCCCTCACGATTTCCCCTTCACTACCCACCTGGCCCGGTGACCCGGCGCTCGAATTGGAACAAATCGAGTCCATGGACAAAGGTGCGCATGCCAACGTGACTCGTCTCAGCGCGGCAGTGCATCTTGGCACCCATGTGGACGCGCCGCATCATTTTCTCAACGACGGTCGTACGGTCGAGAATTTGCCGCTCGATGTGTTGACCGGTCCGTGTTATGTGGTGCAGTTGCCAGATGGCGTTGAAGCTATTAATGCAGAAATGTTGGAGCGCATGGAACTCACCTTTGATTTCAAGCGTATCCTGTTTGGCACAAGCAATTCGCACTGGTGGAAACATGGTGAAACGAAATTCCAAACGGACTTTGTTGCCATCACTGAAGATGGCGCGGAATGGCTGGTAAAGCGCGGCGTGCAACTCGTGGGCGTGGATTATCTATCTGTTGCGCCGTATGGTGATTCGGTTCCGACGCATACCGTTTTGCTCAAGGCTGGCGTGGTCATTGTGGAGGGGTTGAATCTTTCGCAAGTCTCGCGCGGATTTTATGACTTGTATTGTCTGCCGCTTAAGATCGCGGGTTCAGACGGTGCGCCTGCCCGGGCGATCCTGATCCAATCATGAAATTGAGGCAGCGTATAAAGGGATATGTTTTCTTATTAACTATTCTGTCTTTGAGCTTTGCATGCGGTGGTCAGCCTCCTGCGATACAAACACCTTCAGTATTTATTCCATTTACACCTACACCCATATCTACTGCGATCGTTGTTGAAAATCAGTTCGGCAGTTCAGTGCCACAGTTGTTGCGTGAACAAGTGAATGCTCAAGGCGTCGGCTGGACGCTGGATATTTCCATTGACCCAACGATCAAGCCAAATGAGATTCAGATCCAGTGGGTATATGCGTTGGCCGCGCCATTCCCGACCATCAGAGATGATGTGACCCTCACTGAATTACGTGCGGTGTGGAGTGGAGATACAACACATACGTTATTGATGGCAGAATCCACTCTCGCGGCGTTCAAGGCGCTTTGGGGCGAACCAGCTTCGGGGTCGGTACGAAGCGTGGGGGTGAGTCAATTGCTGGATACAACGTGGACTGAGTCCACGTGGGCGCTCATCCCTTTTGAAGATATAGCCCTGCGTTGGAAAGTATTGACGATCGATGGACAGTCGCCGATCCGCAAAGGTTTTGATGTGACGAATTATCCGCTCGTCGCCCAATTCACGCTTCAAGCTTCTGAGACGATTGATCCTGCATTCCTGAATCTTTTTTCTTCCAATTATGATTCCTCCAAACTGACAACGGTAGTGCTCACTGGTGTGACTGCGCTGGTGCGTGCCACAGCCTACCGAATGGAGAAAAGAGGGATTACCTATCCGGGCGAGGGAATCCGGGACATCTTACAGGAAGCAGACATTGCCCACATCAGCAATGAAATACCTTTCCTAACGGGCTGTCCTTATCCCGATCCTAATTCCGGGCGACTGGTCTTTTGCAGTGACTCCAAATATATGGGCTTGCTGACAGACGTTGGCGTTGATGTGGTTGAACTGACTGGCAATCATTTTGCTGATTATGGTCGCGCCGCCATGGAAGAGACACTCGCGATCTATAATTCAAACAATGTCCCATATTTTGGCGGCGGAGCTGATTTGCAAGATTCATTCCAGCCCGCGTTGTTTGAGATCAACGGCAACAAGATCGCGTTTTTGGGGTGCAACATGCCTGATGTGGATGGTCCGAAAGTAGCAGCGGAGAATCATTCGGGCGCGGCACCCTGTGATTTTGATTATTTCACAGCCAAGATCGGTGAATTGAAAGCCCAAGGGTATCTTGTGATCTTCACGTTCCAATGGTTTGAAGATTATTACGCAACTCCCAACCCAAAGCAAGTGCGTGATTTTCAGCGTGTTGCAGATGCAGGTGCGACCATTGTGAGCGGCAGTCAGGCGCACTTCCCTAAAACGATGGAATTTTATAACGACACGTTCATCCATTACGGACTTGGGAATCTATTCTTCGATCAAATGGGCAACTTAAAATGGATGCCCGAAGGCATCCGCCGTGAATTTATTGACCGTTACGTAATTTATGACGGACAGCTGGTCAGCGTTGAGTTGCTCACCAACATGCTTGAAGATTTTTCGCGCCCGCGCCTTATGACCCTGGAAGAACGCGCAGCGTTTTTGCAGGAATATTTCACCGCGAGCGGATGGCTGCCAATTACAGATTTGCCAGCTCCGAATGGAACTTCTGTCCCCTAGGATGATTTCAGTCATGATGTTAAAACAGTCATAACTGATTGCATACGGGTATGATAAAGCTATCGCACCCCCTGGAGGAATAATGGATCTAAACAAAAAATACTTTGGTATGACCGTCACGCAAATCGGAATTCTGGCAGGCCTGGCAGGCTTTGCGCTGTTGCTGTTCTGCATTGTTGGTTACCTGATTTTGGGAAAAATAACCGGGTCATCCGCGTCACAATTGGCAACTCCAACTGTCTCCCCTCAACCCACAGTGACGTTGGTCATGACGCCAACACCCACGAGCACCCCGGCTGCCACACCGCTTCCGTACGAGTCACTCATCCCCGCGGGTTGGGTGCAACATCGCACTGCCTTGTTCGAGATCTGGATGCCCGTTGGGTATAAAGCTGCAAAAACCACCGACATGCTGGTGACCGGCTTGGGCGGAAGCCCCATTATGGATCTAGCCTTGAGCTATTCTGCTTCAAGCAAAGCGACGAAGAAAATTTATATGACCGTTTCCTACGAGCCTGTCACGGCCGACACACTCGACGCTTTTGTCACCGCGCGTTTGACAGGTTTGGGGCTGACCCCGAGCGAACGCAACAAGATCACGCTGAATACTGTCCCGGCTGTGCGCCTGGTCTTTAGCGGGCGCAAGGGCAACACAGATATCAACGAATTGACCTACGTGATTTTGGATGGCACCACGGTTTGGTACATCCAATATAATGCCGAGATCACCGATTTCTATAATGCGCTTGGTAACTTTGAATCGAGTGTTAAGACGTTTCGGGTGGTGAAATAACCAACACGCTTCATCGAGGGCTTAGCCCTCGATGAAGCGTGTGCATCAATCAAAATAAATATTCAGATCCGAACAATCAAAGCGATTCCCGCAATTGGGACAAGTAACCTTGCAGTTCTTCTCATGCATGGGACTTCCGCATCGGTCACATGTGTAAGCCTGCTTCGGCTTCCTGAAGTCTTCATCCCAACTGACAGGTTTTAACAGGGTGGTGTCGAACTCGTTGATATGTTCCATCCCAAGCCGTTGTACTTCTTGTATAACGGCTTTTGAGTCCTGGCGTAAAGTCTCCACCTGAATTCCCCGACACACATCCGCCCAATCTTTCAGCCAACGCTGACTGCGCCCATAAACCTTGAGCGCGCCGTTATAGTTGCCGCGTGTGATGTGCAAATACACTACGGCAATCTGCAAAATCCCCCGATATAAATTTCGCACTTCGCCTGTTTCTGCATTCCATGCATCTTCCAAAGCTTCATGCGCTTCAAAATATTCGCCCGCATTAAACAAGCGGAGTCCCTCCGCAGCTTGCGGATGGAGTGGGGCATCGCAGGGGTTGTTTTCTGGATCAGTCATATGTTTTTTCTCAACGACGCACGGAATTTTGTAACGCGACATTTATGTTGCTCTTGCCTTGCCTGAAAAGCGAGCTAAATCTCGCGTTACGGATAACTGCTAAAATGATTGAAACAGTCATCGAGAGGGTGTTTGGGATTATAGTCGCAATGGTAAAATTCAAACACTGCCATGCGTTCCTTTCTTACTAATAAATTCTTGATCGTGCTGGTTTCTGTCCTGGCTTTGGGGGCTTTGATGGGACTCGCTGTCGGCTTGGAGAACGTTCCTTTCCGCGAGGGGCAGGAGTTCGGTCAGAATGAGGCGCGTACGCCGCGTCCCACTCCCATAGATTTGATCAATGTGGTGATGTCCATCCCGCTGCAGACGCAGTTGGGCATCTGGGTGCTGTTCGTCTTGATGTTCGTTTTCATTGGCATGCTGATGTCGCCTGAAATGCGCAAGCGGCTGATCAAGATCGCGATCCGGGTGGCGATCACCTATTGGGGATTATGGATTCTGTTCACCCGGTATCGCGATGTGCTGGCGCAGATCGGTTTGAATCTGGCGCCATTGGGCGCAACTCCGGGTATCGGTTCCAATGGCGAACCCGCGCCGGCATTCACACCGCCGCAATCAACTTCATGGATGGCGTATCTGGTGAGTTTTGGGATTGTAGCGTTGATGATCATTGTAATGTGGAAGTTAAATGCGATCTGGAAGGAAATGAACATGCCTGTTACTGTCTCGCCTATTCAGAAGCTGGCGGGCATTGCGCGTTCCTCGCTGCGTGATCTTTCCGCAGGCCGCAACTCGACCGATGTGATCATGGATTGTTACTATCGCATGAGCGCTGTAGTGTTGGATAAAAAGAATATTGACCGCAGCGCGTCCATGACACCAAGCGAATTTGCTGCGCAACTTGAACAGGCGGGCTTGCCATCAGATGCGGTGCGCAGGCTAACGCGTTTATTTGAATCCGTGCGCTATGGCGGGCATAAATCGGACCCGACAGCTGCGAATGAAGCGGTGGCTTGTCTCACAACGATCGTGCACTATTGCGGCGAGTCAGTATGAATCAGCGGCGCTGGTTTGCCATGGTTGGTGTGATCGTGATCGCGGCATTATTGGCGTTTCCTTTGCGTGGGGTGGTCAATCAATTGATCCTCGTTCCGCTCGCGTATCTGTTGTGGTTTTTGAAATTAGTGTACCTTTCCATGAACCAGGCGATCTGGTGGTTTGCTTCGGTTTTTGTTGTGTTGTTGATCCTGGGGCAAAGCCTTTTGCCAGATCTCAAGCCGGTGAAGAAATTGATCCCGTTCGCGAAACATGAACGCGGGAACATAGAGACTCTGGCATTGGCACTGGATAAATCGAAAAAAGGGATTTATTTCAAATGGCTGATCGCCAATCGATTGGGCAGACTGGCATATGAAATTCTTTTACAGCGCGAACATGGCAAGCCGCGCTCGGTCTTTGCACCGCTGACCAGCGAAGGCTGGGAAGCCGCGCCTGAAGTGCAGGAATATCTCGAAAAGGGCTTGCACGGTTCCTTTGCTGATTACCCCAATAACAACTGGGCAAATTTTGGAGTGCCCGAAAAAACGCCGCTTGATCATGATGTGGTTGAAGTGGTAAAGTTTTTGGAAACAAAACAAGGTGACAGTCACCTGAGATAATTTCGCCCTGAGCGGAGGCGAACGTGTTCTTTGTTCGCCGCAGTCGAAGAGCTGTTGGCATGATACATGCGCTTCGACTGTGCTCACCTAGTGGCTCGCTCCGCTCAGCGCGATGTCAAAATAATGGAGTCTTAACGTGGCAGACATAACCAAAGTTTCTCAAACGACGAAACAAGTGATCGATGAAGTTGAACGTGCCGTTGTAGGCAAGCGCGTTTTACTTGAGATGATGATGTCATCCGTGCTGGCGGGCGGACATATCTTGCTTGAAGATTTTCCTGGGCTGGGCAAGACTCTGATCGCGCGCAGTTTTGCAAAAGCGCTTGGGTTGGAATTCAAGCGTATTCAATTTACGCCTGATCTTCTGCCCGGTGATATCACTGGTGGATATATCTTCAACCGCACGAAAAATAAATTCGAGTTGCGCAAGGGTCCGATCTTTGCGAACATCGTGCTGGCTGATGAGATCAACCGCGCTTCACCGAAGACGCAATCCGCGTTGTTGGAAGCAATGCAAGAGGGACAGGTAACCATTGAAGGCGAAACGTTGCCTTTGCCGGAGCCGTTCCTGGTGCTGGCCACGCAGAATCCCATTGAATACGAAGGCACGTTCCCGTTACCCGAAGCACAATTGGACCGCTTCATGTTGAAACTCACAGTGGGTTATCCAAATCTTGAGGAGGAGAAATTAATTCTCCGCCGCCGCCGCGAACGCAGGCAGGATGAAGTGGATCTGCGTGAGATCGCAACCGCGGAGCAATTGCTTGAATTATGTGAAGCCGTGGAAACTGTCCATGTGGATGCCGATCTCGAAAATTATATTGCCACCCTTGTGCATGCCACGCGCACTGATCGGCGTGTGGCCGTTGGAGCGAGTCCGCGTGGTTCGCTGGCGTTCCTCAAGATGGCACGCGCCAACGCCGCGCTCGAAGGTCGTGACTTTATCATCCCCGATGATATCAAGCGCTATGCCACCTCCATTCTGGGTCATCGCGTAATCCTGCAGCCTGAATATTGGATGGCGCGTTCAGTTACCGATGATGTCATCCGCGATTCCATTGAGAAGACGCCGGTGCCGGTTATAAAATAATCTAACCTGCTCTCTGCGCCGTCCTTTGCGAAGCATCCTGTGGACGGCACAGAGACTTCATGTGCAACGCCGCCGGGGACGGCGGTTATAGCATAAAAAGCGCGAAGATAGTCATATGTCAAAATCTCTGTTGCTTGGTTTTATCACATATAGTCTTTTGCTCGCGGGCATTGCCTCCGTCCGTGGCGAGTTCATCGCGCTGGCGTTGCCGTTCGTGGTGTATTTGCTTGCGGGCTTTTTGTTCGCACCCGATAAGATCAAACTCGAAGCCATACGCCACCTGAGCACGGAGCGCACATCGCCGAATACTGAAATTGATGTGACGGTGACGGTGACGAATCGTGGCTCGCATCTTGAAGAAGTTTTGTTGGATGATGTTGTACCAGCGGATTTAAAAGTCCGCGTCGGGCAAAGCCGACATTTGATTCGGCTTCCGAAAGACTCGATTTACACTTTTAGCTATAAGGTCACAGGTCCGCGTGGAGGGTATGGATTTGAAATGGTCAAGGCGCAGGTCAATGATCATTTGCGGATGACCAGCCGCGAGGTCCGAATTGAAGCGAAGGGACAATTATTCATCTTCCCACCGGTGACGCGTCTACGCCATGTTGCGATTCGTCCGCGGCGGACAAGAGTCTATGCGGGCACGATTCCTGCGCGTGTTGGCGGTAGCGGCACAGAGTTCTTCGGTGTACGTGAATATCATCCGGGTGACCCAGTGCGGGCGATCAATTGGCGGGCGAGTGCACACCAGGAAGACATACTCTATGCCAATGAATTTCAACAAGAACGTGTGGCAGATGTGGGCATCATTTTAGATGGTCGTTTGCGGATGAATGAATTCTCTTATGGTCATTCGTTGTTCGAGTATTCGGTGCAAGCCGCCGCCGCGTTGACCGATGCCTTGTTGACGCAGGGCAATCGTGTGGGGATGTTGGTGTATGCCGCGTTCCTGCGTTGGACGGTTCCGGGGTATGGCAAAATTCAACGTGAAAAGATTTTGTATTCGCTGGCACATGCCAAGCCCGGTGGTAGTGAAGTGTTCTCAGACCTTGAACATTTGCCGACACGTTTGTTCCCACCTGAGTCGCAGATCATTTTGGTCTCGCCGTTACATGAAGATGACTTGAAACCGCTGGTGCAATTGCGTGCGCAGGGCTATCAAATATTGGTCATTAGTCCGAACCCGGTAAAATTTGAACTTTCATATCTGGCAAAGAATCGCAACGTGGACTTGGCTGGGCGCGTGATCCAAATGGAGCGGACGTTGATGATGCAGCGTGTCCAACGTGCTGGCATTCAAGTATTGGATTGGGATGTGGCTGAACCGTTTGACTTGGTGGTGAAGCGTAGGTTGAGTCGTCCGCCCGCGTGGTTGCGGGCTGTGGGTAGATAAATATTTTTAAACACGAAGGACACAAAGGGCACGAAGTTTTAAGAGCAATACCGGTGGTTGAGTAGAGTCGAGCGCTAGCGAGACCCGTATCGAAACCACCACTAACATAAATTATTTTGCTTACAAGGTGGTCTCGATACGTCCCGCGAAAAACATGCGGGACTACTCGACCACCAGTGTTTGGAGTAATGAATGACAATCGTCGCAATGATATTGAGCATCATCCTTGGAACCGGCTCGCTGGCGTATGGATATTCACAAGCCGGGATGCCTGACCCCGCGCGTTGGTGCGTGCTGTTAGGCATTGTGTGGATTCTCGCGCATTGGCGCAAATATTATTGGTTCTCAGGGCTGGGATTATTGCTCACGCTTGCCGCTGCAGCATATGGCGTATGGCACGAGTTCACCACGATCTGGATGTTGCTCAGCGCGCTCGGCGGCTTGCTCGGCTGGGACTTGTCCGATTTTGCGATGCGCTTAAGTTACGCCGCACCGACGGATGATGTTCAAGGCATGGAGCGTCGTCATCTGGAGCGCGCAGGGATCGTCGCCGCGCTGGGGTTTGGACTCGCTCTCTTAAGTTTGGTAATTCACATCAATCGGTTGGCATTTGAAGTAGCAGTGGGATTGGTGCTCTTAGCCGCATTGGGGTTGACACGTTTGGTGATCGGATTGAGGAAGTATTAGAAACCAAAGGAACACAAAATGACAGATGCACAACGGAATTGGGCAGGTAATTACACGTATAACGCCGCGCGTTTGCATCGCCCCACAACGGTTGAACAAGTTCAAGAGATCGTGAGCCGTTGTCATAAAGTGCGGGTACTCGGCAGCCGTCATTCCTTTAATGGAATTGCCGATTCTGCTGAGGATCTTATCTCGCTGGAACATCTCAATCAGGTTATCTCGTTGGATCGCGAAAACCATACAGTGACCATAGAAGGTGGAGTCAGGTATGGTCCGCTTTGCGAGTATCTGCATCGTGAAGGTTTTGCCCTGCACAACCTGGCATCGCTGCCACATATTTCCGTAGCGGGAGCTTGTGCGACTGCCACACATGGTTCAGGAAATAAAAATGGCAATTTGGCTACCGCGGTCGTGGCTTTGGAAATTGTCACTGTCAACGGAGATGTGATCACACTTTCGCGTGAGCAACATGCGGATCAACTTCAAGGGGCGGTGGTGGGATTGGGAGGTTTGGGGGTGGTTACAAAGTTAACGCTCCGTGTCGAACCCACTTTTGAGATGCATCAAACTTTGTACGAAAATCTACCCTTGGCTGAATTGAAGAATCACTTTGATGAGATCACAGACAGTGCTTATAGCGTCAGTCTTTTCACAGATTGGCAAAATGCAAATTTCAATCAAGTCTGGCTAAAACGACGAGCTGCGGACGTAGTTACTAAAAACGAAACTTCTAACTTTTTCGGAGCCACTCCCGCAACCAGGGACCTTCATCCCATTGGCGCACTCTCTGCCGAAAATTGCACAGAACAGATGGGCATTCCCGGTGCGTGGTATGAACGTCTGCCGCATTTCAAAATGGACTTCACGCCGAGCAGTGGCGAAGAGTTGCAAACCGAATATCTAATCCCTCGCCAGTACGCCGTCGCGGCGATTGAAGCGGTCAATCACATACGCGGACAAATCGCCCCGCTTCTGCAAATCTCAGAGATTCGGACAGTTGCCACTGATACGCTGTGGATGAGTCCCTGTTATGGACAATCCTGTATCGCACTGCACTTCACTTGGAAAATGGATTGGGAAGCTGTTCGGCAACTTCTCCCGTTGATCGAAGAGCAACTCGCACCGTTCCAAGCCCGTCCGCATTGGGGCAAGTTGTTTACGTTGCCACCCAAGCAAGTACGTGCGCTCTATGAAAGGTTACCGGATTTTCAAGACTTGCTGCGTCAATATGACCCTCAAGGCAAGTTCCGCAATGCGTTTTTGGATGCGTATATTTTTGGAACTGATTGAGCTATCTTAATTTTTTGATTCATATCAACCAGCTGGCGTTTGAAGTGGCAGTCGGGTTGATACTCTATACTTTAGCTGCGCTGGGTTTGACGCGTTTGGTGATCGGATTGAGGAAGTATTAGGGTATTGGAGTTCCTACATAAGTTGGTGAGGGTGTGAGCACCAATGGCTCGGCACCAAGTGCCTTCAGTTGTTCTTGAACTTTCCAACGAAGTGAATTGTAAATGGGATCAGAGAATGTGGCTTCCGCCAATTGAAGATACTGGATTGCTTCCTCGGTTCTACCCTCGTCCTGGGCAAGTTGGGCTTCCATATAAGCGAGCATGCCGCCTCGTCCCCATGTTTTTTGCATTCCCGTAAATAGCTCATCTTGCACCAGCTCTTTTTTGTCGGTGTGATAGTAAATTTCGGCTCGCAAATAATGATGCCAACCAGCTAATTCGCAATGGCAGATCTGCTCATCAAGCATTGGCAGCGCTTCCTCATACCTTCCCAGCAAGATCAGATATTGAACTTTTAGTTCATTTTTGTATTCCATGTTTTCATTGTTAAACATGGAGTCGTTGACCGATTGAAGCGCATCATCCAGGCGACCAAGGCAGGCATAAACTCGTGAGCGAATGTGCAACAAACCGCCCAGAGAGATGTCGTTGGGGGGCAGATCTGCGATGGCCTTTTTTACATTACTCAGGGCCACGTCACATTGATCTGTGGCGATCAATTCATTAATGATCGTCCGTTCGGGATAGTAATCGAAGGGCGTGCCTAATTTGAACTCTTGATAGGCATCGTCCAGTGCCAGCTTACTTAAATATTGACTGTCGACAATAAAGTCCGTCGTTCCTGCAAGTTTGTCATAAATGTTCAGTCGGAGGTAATAGTAATCTCCGTTGTTCGGTTGCAGGGAAATTGCCATATTGATGTCTTGTAAAGCAAAATTAAGCTTGGCAATATAAACATCGCGGCTACCTATTGCCCGGCTGGAAAGATAAATGGCATCCGCCCTGCGGTAGTAGTTTTCAGCGTTCTGAGGATCATTCGCGATCATTTCGGTCCAACCGCTGGTCTCCGGCCTTTGATATATGTCTGCGGCTAACACCACAGGTGTAAAGGTTGGAATGGGCGTAGGAAGATCAGCGAGTGTTGATGTTGGATATGGAGTTTCTGTAGGGATTCTGGTCACTGTCGCGATGGGCAGTGAAGCCGGTTTTGGTCCAAGCATGCAGGCAGTTAAAAAGAATAATATAGCAATAATTGAAAATAATTTTGATCTCATTTCGCTCCCTTTCTGAAAACAATATATGTGACTTGCTAATTATGGCCACAGAAATTGCGACGAATCCCATCTGCCAAAGCATGGAGAAGAGGTACAGGCTGTGTTGAGTGGCTGTTTATATATGTTATTGCCAACACAATTACGCCTCATCTTAGTCCTATCCACCTCTCAGCAAAGGGAAAATGAATGTGAACCCAATTCCAATGAGTAATGCAACACCGATACCAAAGATAACTGCACCTTGCAAGTCGTATTCATAATGGGAAAGTGCCTCTGGACCTTGAGTTTGATAAGCCTTATAGGCTCCGTTTTGTAATCGAGCTAGTGCCCACGTATAACCAAAATTTGTCCCCAACGCTAAATAAGGAACGCTTAGAACAAGTTGAATTGGCACATTTTGGTTGGTAGTAAAAATACTTACCCATCCTAAGGCTAGCGTAATTGCTGATCCTGGTACGATGATCGAAAGCAGAATGGTTGCAACTTGCCATTCTGGCTTCTTTAGCCGTTTCCAGTTGAGTCCTAATACAATACCGACGAGAACGGTTGTGGCGATAACGACAAACCCAAAAATCTGGTATGGGTTCCACGGAGTCTGCCGTTCATCTAAGATTACCTTCTGATTTTCTGAGGGAGAAATGCTGCTTTGTTTGCTCATATGCAACTCCTTTTTTATGTTATCTAGCAGAAAGCCGCCCAACGAGACTGTCGAAAAACCACATTTTCAGACAGAACGTAGGTTGTTGCGCGTCTGATGATTGGCTGTGAACGTGGCTGGATGACGCAAGGCAGGCT
>Ga0180074_1000088_pt1 | contig 17912 bp, 11 predicted proteins | sample EasRiv366_16_10D_FD_121773 | JGI IMG/M metagenome (GOLD analysis project Ga0180074, IMG submission 121773) | Soil microbial communities from meander-bound floodplain in the East River, Colorado, USA - East River metaG ERMLT366_16_10D | ecosystem: Environmental > Terrestrial > Soil > Floodplain ...
AGGGAACGGTAACCTGGACGAGGCTTTTCGCCACGCGCATGCATCCCGGGATGTGGGATGGGCCTCAGCGATCATCGAGCGTAACGTCCAAACCATGATGAACATGGGCGAAATGTCTGCGCTTGCTCGCTGGATTGGCAAGCTGCCAGAGGAGATCACCCACAAACGCCCGCTCCTCAGCCTGGGTTATGCCTGGGCGCTGATCGTAACGCACCAGTTAGACCTCGCCCGGTACTGGCTCGACGATGTGCAGCGATCAGTCGAGCATCTGGAAAAACAAACAAAGGAAGCGCCACCTCCCGAAGAGATGGAAACCAGCGATGTTGTTGAAAATGTCGATTTGGCGGGAATTCGCGGTGGATTAGCGCTCTGTCAATCCTACCTGGCGATGTTGAGCGGCGATTTGGAACAGGCCGCCAAGTTCTCCCGGCAGGCAGCCAGCTATCTTCCGGAGGAGAACGTATATCTCCGCAGCCTTATTGCACTGGATGAAAGCATCACCTCTGTCATGTCGGGCGACACGCAGAAAACGATCGAGTCGTTGCGCGTTACGGCGCGGATCGCCAGGCAGGCGAATAATCTGTCTGTGATGATCATTGCGGCCTGCGAAGTCGCTATTATGCAAGTGTTTCAGGGCCAGCTCAGCAAAGCGTGGGAAACCTTACAAAAAGCACAGTATGTAGCCACCGGACCAGACGGGAAGCCTCACCCACTGTCCGGATTTATCGATATTAGGTTCGGCGAGATTTTGTTCGAACGCGGCGTAGTAGAGGAAGCACGCGACTACCTGGAGCGCGGCTGCCAAGCTATCAAGTCTATATGGTATCTCGGCAGCCTGGGTGGAATGACCGCCCTAGCTCGCCTGCGCCAGACCATGGGGGATATTTCCGGCGCGCAGGAAATCGTCGAGGAAATCGCGCGCATGGCTCTCCGTTCGGACGCCAGCCAGTGGGATAACGCGATTGCCTCTGGACTCGCAGTCCGGCTGGCCGTTCAGCGGGATGATCTGGCGGCCGCCGAACAATGGTGGAAAAAAGGCGGTTTCCCTGATCTGAACACCCCGATCGCTTTAGAGAATTATCCTTACCATATCTTTGAATATGTGCTGCTCGCCCAGGCCAGGTTCCTGCTGGTCAGGGGGCAGGAAACAGGCCGGGCGCGCGATCTTAAGCAAGCTTTAGAGTTGTTAGGAACGCTCTTGCCCGAAGCAGAGCGGTTTCAGCGGGTGATCTCGCAAATTCAAATCTTAATTCTGCAGGCAATGGCGCAATCTGCGCTCGGAAATGAGCGGGCGACAAAGACGCTGCTGCGCGCCCTCGCGCTAGGCGAGACGGAAGGTTATCGGCGATTTTATATGGATGAAGGCTGGCGGTTATTGGATCTTCTGCGTCAATGCCGGGTCGCGCAAGAAGAAGCCGGCAGTCACCTCCCTTCGCTGGCATTTATCGACAGCTTGCTGGAGACTATCCAGGGGCCGGGAAACGCGCGGCAAAGTGATCAGGAATTGGTCGAAGATCGGAAAGCTTCAACGACAGTCCTCATGGAAGATGGTTTTCCAGTTTCCCTCTCGGCGCGCGAGCTCGAAGTACTGGCTCTGATTGCAGCAGGTAAATCCAACCAGGAAATTTCGGCCGAATTGTATCTGGCGCTAAACACGGTCAAACGCCATGCCTACAACATCTACACCAAGCTGGAAGTAAAGAAGCGCACCCATGCCGTATCGAGAGCCCGACAACTGGGCTTGATCCCATAATTCTCCCCAATCTGAATTGACACTTTAATAGCACTTTGGATTCATGACGCTCTCCGTCGTGCCGGGTATCCTTTGGATCGTTGCAAAGGAAAAGGACTTTTTTGGAGAGACTATGAAACGTATCCTCATTTTGACAGCCGATTATGGCTACGGACATCGCAGCGCGGCCAACGCGATCGCGCAAGCAATGCAGGAAATGTATGGCAAGGATTGCGAGGTGGAAATCATCAACCCAATGGATGATCCTCGTACCCCACCTTTCCTCCGCGATGGAGAAAATGGCTACGACAAGGTCGTGCGGGAAAACCCTGAATTGTATAGGCTGGGGTACCGCGCCAGTGAAAACCGGTTGGCTGGCGTGTTACTAACCGGCAGCTGGACTCTCATGATGTTCAATATATTGCGTGACATCATCCGAAAGAAACAACCAGACGTCATTGTTTGCACCTATCTCTTCTATCAGGGCATTTTGTCTGCGGTGTTTGCGGTTGAGGATCGCCACATCCCATTATTGACAGTAGTCACCGACCTGGAAACCGTACAATCGTTGTGGTTCCATCCGGTGGCGGATTTGTGCCTGGTACCGACCCAAACCGTCTATAACCTGGCAATCGAGGCGGGCCTGCCGGCGGAAAAGGTGAAGATCGTTGGCATCCCAGTGCGTCCCGAACTCATAAAGGGAAACCAGGACCAGGCCTCCATCCGGAAGGAGCTGGGTTGGCGGGAGGATCTCTTCACCGTGCTTGCGATCGGCAGCAAGCGTGTGGTCAGTCTTTACGATGCGCTATCGGTCTTGAACCATTCCGGCTTCCCGTTGCAGTTGGTCATCGCTGCAGGAGGCGACCAGGACCTCTATCAGCGCTGTCAGGAGACGGAATGGCACGTGGAAACCCATGCGTACGATTTCGTTTCTGAAATGGGGACGTTCATGCGGGGTGCAGACTGCATCCTGGGAAAAGCTGGTGGGCTAACTGTTTCTGAGTCCCTGGCCTGTGGTCTCCCGCTGATTCTCGTAGATGTCATCCCCGGCCAGGAAACCGGGAACGCCAACTATGTTGTCAGAGGGGATGCAGGCGTGCTCGCTGGCAATCCCACAGAAGTACTCGAAGCGATGTGTCACTGGCTGGAAAACGACCGGGTCTATTACGACCAGCAGGCATTAAATGCTCTTCGGCTGGGACGGCCGCGGGCAGCGTTCGATACGGCTGAATTGGTCTGGTCTTTGGCTACATCGCAGGAAAAAGAGCAAATAACACTTTAATGACACTTTGGATTCATGACGACTCGTTCCGCTACGTGTATGCTACTGGTCATAAGAAATTCATATTAAAGATTGGAGAAAAAAATGTTAACTATGTTTGCTCAAATGTTTCGTAATTGGTGGATGATCGCCCTGCGCGGTGTGCTGGCAATTGTCTTTGGGATTCTGGCGCTGATCTGGCCCGATACCACCAAACTTGCCCTGGTCCTGCTGTTCGGGGCTTTCGCCCTGACGGATGGCGGCCTGGCTGTCGCAGCTGGCATTGCCATGTCTAAGTACTTCGAACGCTGGTGGGCGCTCCTGCTGGAAGGCTTCACGGGAATAGTGATCGGCGTGCTGACATTCTTCTGGCCCAATGTCACTGGACTTGTCCTGCTCTATTTGATTGCCTCATGGGCGGTCATCACGGGTATCTTTGAGATTGTGGCCGCGATTCAGCTCCGGAAAGTGATCTCGGGCGAATGGGCGATGATCATCAGTGGTCTGATGTCGGTCCTGTTCGGCATCCTTCTGTTCGTGTTTCCGGCCGTGGGTGCTATGAGCTTGGTATGGCTGATCGGCATGTACGCCATCGCATTTGGGATCATGGCATTGGTTTTCGCCTTCCGTGTGCGCAGCTTGTGGCACAACCTTAAGACGGTTGGTGTACCCGTATGATATCAGCCAACTTGGGAACATCTTGAAAGGAAACCGCTATGAAGAGTGATATGGAGCTGCAAAGGGATATTCTGGATGAGATCTTGTGGGAGCCCAGCGTCTACGTACCAAACATCGGAGTCATTGTTCACGATGGCGTCGTGACACTCACGGGAAGTGTGGATAATTTGCCCGCCAAGTGGGGGGCTGAGGAAGCCACCCTGCGCGTGTCCGGTGTCAAGGCAGTCGCCAATGATATTGAAATGAAACTGTCCACTGACCATCATCGCTCAGATGAAGATATCGCCACCGCGGCCTCGGATGCCCTGCGATGGAACGTTCTTTTGCCCAAGCATCTGCAGGTGGTGGTGGAAGATGGCTGGGTAACGCTCAGCGGTAAGGTCCAGTGGCAATTCCAAAAGAGCGCCGCTGGCGACGCGGTGGAGCGGTTAACCGGCGTCAAAGAGGTAACCAACAATATTACAGTCAAACCTCACGTCACCCCCTTAGCCGTCAAAGGGAAGATCGAGGCGGCTCTCCGGCGCCATGCAGCACTCCACTCGCAAGGAATTCAGGTGCAGTCGGAAGACGGCAAGGTCACGCTGGAAGGTACGGTCGGCTCCTGGGCAGAGAAGGAGGGCGCCGAGAAGGCGGCCTGGTCCGCTCCCGGCGTTACCCACGTGGAGAATAAACTCTCGATACAGAGCCGAAAAGCATGAAGAGATTGCATTCAGCCCTATGTTGACGCAATTCAATCTCTATTGATGAAAAGAAGGATGGAGACTGCGCTGGCATGGATTCAGGCTCGTGAATGCTCGAAAATAACCTTAATAGTGAGTCACAACACGATGGATAAACAAAACCCAATATATCGAATCATGAATTACTGCCCGTGGCCGGGTATGTTCAATTTGCTGGAAATCCTGATTTTCGTCGCAGGGATTTTGGTTGTTGTTCTACATTTTCGGTTCACATCAGTGATGGACGAAACAAGCGATCTGATCCACCGCATCAATCTTATTCTTAGCCTTAGCGCAGCATCTCTTCTCTTTATCATTGCCTCGATGATGTGGCGAAATCGGAAAATACAACAAAGCCAGATGAAACAGCTTGAGTCGGAAATAGAGCAACGTTTTCGCCTCAATGCTGCTCTCAATACTGAACAAAACAAGCTGTCTACCTTACTTGTCAATTGGCCCGATCCGGTTTTTCTATTGGATATACACGCCAATATCATGGATGCGAACCCGGCTGCGGCACATGTGTTGGGGTATGCTAAACCAGAACCTCTGCTTGGAAAAAATAACGTAGAGTTCGCACCATCCGAGTTGGCAAATGAAATCCTAGAAGTAAATCAAGGGATTTTTAAGACGGGCAAACCGCTTATAAATAAAGAAGCAACGGTTCTGAACCAGACGACCGGGAAATGGCAGAATCTTCTCATCACGAAAGCTCCCTACTATGACCAGCATCAACAGATCGCTGGGCTGGTAGTCATCGGGCAGAATATCACCGCCCAAAAGCAGACCCAGGATGAACTTCGATTGGTAAATCAAAAACTAAGCGCAAGCATTGCCGACCTGGAGCAGAGGACTCAAGGTGTGAACCTGATCACTCAAATGGTGGATCTGTTGAGCGCCTCTACCAATGTGGAGGAAGCGTACAAGATCATCGAGAATCAATTAGGGAAATTGAATCTTGCAGACTCTGGTATGTTATACATGATCAAATCCTCCCGCAATAACCTTCAACAGGCAGCGGCATGGGGACAAAGCGTTTCCGATTCCCCGATTTTTGCGCCGGGTGACTGTTGGGGATTGCGGCGGGGACGGCTTCACACGGCCGAATTCGATCACTCCGCCTGTTATGATGATTATCAAGCCAATCCTTTAATCTGCCCACATATCTCATCGACCATGCCGACAGATTGTCTGTGCGTGCCATTGGTTGCACATGGGGAAACACTGGGAATATTGCATCTGCGGCATGTGGTCAGTCAAGAGACAATCAAGTTAGATTCGGTTCACCACGGCTGGTTTACTCCTCAGAGAATCCAACGCATCAACATCATCGCGGAAAGCCTTGCCTTGACACTCGCAAACTTAATGTTGCGTACTACCCTTCGCCAACAGTCGATCCGTGATCCGCTCACTGGCTTATATAACCGCCGGTATTTGGAGGAATCGTTGGAACGGGAACTCTTGCGCGCCTCTCGTAGCAACAAGAACACCGGCTTGATGATGATCGATATCGATCACTTCAAACGCTTCAACGATACGTACGGTCATCCCGCCGCGGATGCAGTCTTGTCCACAATTGCCAATTTCCTCTTATCGAGTGTTCGCCGCGAAGATCTGGTCTGTCGGTATGGCGGCGAGGAAATCCTCATCATGCTGCCAGAGACAGATCTTGAAGCAACCTATCAGCGGGCGGAGGCGATCCGTGAGGGCGTGGCTCAACTGCACGTTCAATACCAGGGACGTGTACTGGAACACGTCAGTCTCTCCATTGGGGTTGGGACTTTCCCTGAGCATGGACAAACACCCGAAGCGATCATTCACAGCGTCGACCAGGCTTTATATCGGGCAAAACATAACGGAAGGAATCGAGTGGAGGTTGCTGCTCCATTTCTGTTGGTGCCTCGACCCGATCCCTGGCACAGACGGCAAAGCCAAGCAGAAGATCATCGCACAAGCGCCCTAGCAACCGTGTGTTAATGCACTTTTATAGCCCTTTGGATTATTCCTAGCTGACCGTTACAGTACGCTCAAATTATTTAGAGGTTACATGTTTGCTCGAAAGTGGTTCTACAAATTAAACCAAATGGTAATAGGGAGTCTGCGGTTTCGATTATTCCTGCTAATTTTCCTGTCCATTTTTCCTGGAACCCTCCTGCTGATCTATTCGATCATCACACAACAGCACCTGGAGGCTTTAGCAATCTTCCTCATCGCGATCTCCTCCATCATTACTTTCTGGTTTGGTGGGGATATCCTGATCTTAAGAAGTGTCAGCTCCCTTAGTGAGCTTTCGAAACGACTCTCTTCCGGCGACCTGACTGCACGATCAAGCCAAACAGATTCTTTAGGTTTATTTGGTGAACTTGCTCAATCTTTAGACCGTATTGCTACTTCGCTTGAAGATGGAACAGCGAAATTAAAGTGGCAAAATGATAAGAGTGAAGCATTTAGCGAGATTGTAAATGAATTGGCCGTTCAGCACGACATCTCCACATTATTACAGCTAATCGTGGACAAAGTGATGACGCTGCTAAACACTTCTTATGCAGCCATCAGTCTTTATGATGCATCTCGCTCAGAACTAGAAATTGTGGCAGTCAACGGATCTCAGGTTCCTATTGGAACACGAATTCGAATGGGAGAAAGCGCTATCGGACGCGCAGCCGAAACCCGCCAACCGTTCATTGTTGACCAATATGATCTCTGGGACGGTCGTTTACTCGAATTTGAGGCCGATCCCTTCACAACTGTAGTGGAAGTGCCGATGCTGTATCAGGACGAACTGATTGGCGTATTGGGAGTAGCGGAAACAGGATCGACGAGGCAGTTCGAACAGTCGGAGATGCGCCTGATGAAGATCAGTGCGGGGGCGGCAGCGAGCGTCGTAAGAAACGCGCGCCTGTTCGAAGAAACCCATCGCCGACTCCAGGAACTGGAGGCAATCAACGCAGTCTCCACGGCGTTACGTGTTGCCCAAACGCTCGAGGCAATGCTGCCCATACTCCTCGAAAAAACGATGAATGTAGTCAACGCCATCATGGGTAGCATCTGGCTTTATGACTCGGCTGATGATTCCCTTCATCAAGTTGCCTCCAATGGGATTCCCCCACTCACAAATCACTTCAAACCTGGAGAAGGAATTCTCGGGATGGTATTTTCAAGCGTGCAACCGTACTTTGCGCCTGATTGGCGAGAAGACCCTTTGACCTCGATTTCCGTACGCTCACAGATTCCAAAAGGGCTGAGTTGTGCATACATCCCGATTCGCACAGCGCAGTCTACCATTGGAGTATTGACTATCGGCTTTCATGCTCCGCACGAATTTCAGGCGGATCAGAAACATGTACTCAGCACCATCGCTGAGATCGCCGGCAATGCCATCCATCGGATGCAATTACACGATCAGACCAGGCGGCAACTGCAACAACTGAGCGCCTTACATCAAATCGATTTAGCCATCACCGGCAGCCCGGATATTGGCAACATGTTGCAAATATTACTAGATCAGGTCATCACCCAACTTGGAGTCGATGCAGCTCGCGTACTGCTTGTCGATCCAAAATTGCAGACCCTCGAATTCGCCGCCGGTCGCGGCTTCACAACCGATGCTCTGCGTAATACACGTCTTAGTTTTGGCGAGGAGTATCTCGGGCGGGTTGTTTTGGATCAAGGGACGATTTTTATTCCGGATCTGAAAGCATTCCAAACAGATTACCTGCGTCTCCCACCCTTTGAGGGGGAAGCCTTTGTAAGCTACCTGGCGGTACCTTTAGTGGCAAAAAACGAGGTCAAGGGTGTACTGGAAATCTTCCACCGCTCGCCTCTCCAACAAGATTCGGAATGGGTCGATTTTATGGAAGCGCTTGCCAGTCAGGCCGCCATTATGATTGGATACGCCACGTTGTTAGAAGATTTGCAACGCTCCAACATCGAGCTGAACCTCGCCTATGACTCAACCCTTGAGGGTTGGTCACGGGCTCTCGAAGTGCGTGACCAGGAAACCAAGGGACACAGCCACCGGGTAGCAGAAATGACTCTGCGTCTGGCCGGGGCGATGGGGCAACCGGAACAGGACCTTGTCCACATTCGTCGTGGAGCATTGTTGCATGATATTGGCAAACTGAGCATCCCAGACAGTATCCTTTTGAAACCCGGTCCTCTTAATGAAGAAGAGAGAGATATTCTCCGGATACACCCTGCGATAGCCTTTGAGATGCTCGCCCCAATCCCCTATCTTCGCCCGGCGCTGGATATCCCCTACTGTCATCACGAAAAGTGGAACGGCACCGGTTACCCTCGTGGGTTGAAAGGCGAAGAAATTCCGGTGTCCGCTCGAATCTTTGCAGTTGTCGATGTTTGGGATGCGTTGACTTCCGATCGTCCGTATCGAAAGGCATGGTCAGAAGCAGAAACTCTCGCGTATATCCGGGAGCAGGCAGGTGAACACTTTGACCCTCAAGTGGTCGATGCTTTTCTTTCTCTTATAGATCATGAAATGGCAGATGGGGCAGACACTGGAACGAACTCCAACTAGCGGCTGCCTCGAATAACCACTTCATATTTATCTGTAGAATTCCAATGAACAAACAAAACCAAGCATACCGAATCATGAATTATTGCTCCTGGCCATGTATGTTCAACCTGCTGGAAATCTTTATTTTAGTTGCCGGGATTGTAACGACCAAGCTCTTCGCCCCAAGATACAGGACGGAAAGTTTCGTGAACTGGTAACCAAAAGCGTTTTGACCGCGCCCTGAACACCAGCGCGGCAACTCTCTCGCTTGCTGGCGAGAGAGTTGCCGTTTACCAGTGTCAGAGTCCTATTCTCTCAAATTAGCACTTTTATAGCACTTTGGATTCATGACAAAGGCTTCGCAAGTGGGTATGCTATGAATAGCTAAAAAGAAGATACAGCCTCTTTCTTGCCAAGATGTAGAAAGGAAATGATCGCAATGAAAACCGATCAAGATTTGCATGTTTATTCTGATGACAGCACTCTGGCGGAAATCTGGAAGACCATTCGCCAGTATGAAGAGATCCGCGCACTAGGCACGGATAGTTTCTCCATCTCCGAGCTAAAGGGTTTCGTTTTGTTGACTGGGCATGTGAGCAAGAAATATCACCGAGACCTCTTGGAAGAGATTGCCTTTTCCATGCCAGGCGTACATGCCGTTCATAACAAGCTGATCGTGGATTCAGATCTGATCATCCAGGTTGCCCAAGCTCTCTTCAAAGATAAGCGCCTACGCCATTTCATCTTTCCTGTGGGGTGCGCCCATGGTTGGGTCCATATCGGTGGAGTTGTACCCCAGCGCGAATTACAGATTGCCGCGGAGGAAATAGCGGCGCAAGTGCCGTCCGTGCGCGGTGTGTTGTCACGACCCAGGGTGATCGGTGAAAACCCCGAGCCAGAGCGACACGCCATACAACCTCAGATTCACGCAAAAACCTATGATTACAACCGACAGGAGGGAGTGATTACTCAGGTCGTCATCCAGCCGCGCAACCGCCTCGTTACTCATGCAGTGGTCAACATCAGCGACTTTCGTGACGCCAAATTAATGTTTCATGAGTATCTTGTGCCTGTGGAGGCGATGGACGTAGTTGATACGGAAAGCGTCATCACAAAACGGAACGGACCATCTCTCAACGACTTCACGATCTTTGATCCATCGAATTACTCGTTGGTACCGTCAGATTGGCAGCCTCCTTATCCTTATACGTCAGGGCATGTTCGCTGGCCCTGCGAGCCGGGCGAAGTAACGGACAACGGGTAAAGATGATGACAAGAAACCATTCGAGAAAGCTGCAATGGATGTCGCAGCAGCGCCACTTTATTGGAAGTATCGAAAAGGATAAAACGATGAGTGATCAAAACGAAGAGCGAGGTAACCGATGAAAAAATGTCTGGCTTTTGTCTTGGGAGGCGGCGGTGCCCGAGGGGCAATGCAAGTTGGAGCACTGCGAGCTTTATTCGAAGCGGACCTGAAACCAGATCTGTTGGTCGGTACATCGATCGGGGCGATCAACGCCACCGGGCTGGCGGTCTGGGGAATGAATCAGGCTGGGCTTGAAAAACTGGAACACGCTTATCAACTGATGGAGGATTCCAAGTTGATGGATCCTCGCCTCCTTCAGTTTGCCTGGAACGCTGTATCCAAACGCCAGGATTATCGCAGTCACCGCTCCGCTCGGGAAATCCTGATTGCTGCAGGCATTACGCCTGAATTTCGATTCGGACAGATCCAGAATGTCCGCCTGGCCACAATTGCAGCAGACCTGGATGCAGGTGAGCCTTTTATCTACGGCTTGGATTCGGAGCACTCTGTGCTGGAAGGCATGATGGCTTCCTTCACCATACCGCCCTGGTTTGCGCCCATCGAACAAGAGGGTCAATATATCATTGATGGCGGTGCGCTTAGCAATTTGCCAATTGAACCCGCCATCAGGTTGGGAGCAACAGAAATCATCGCCCTGGATTTGCACGATCCCGATTCATACACTGATCTGAGCAAAACAACTGGCCCACTTCTGCCTAAACTCGCTTCCGCGATCACCCAGAGGCAGCTTGGCCTTGAAATGGAATTGGCATCCGCGCGCGGTGTTTCGGTGCAATATGTTTCTTTGCGAAGCACGCCTGCTGTTCCACTTTGGGATTTTAAAAGCCATCAAGAACTCTTCAAGGTCGGTTATGAGACCATGAAAAATGAAATGTCAGGCTGGCCGCAAAAGAGTCAGCCGACACAATCGCTTCTGCATTTCTTCACAAAGAATCAACCTTCTTGGATCTCTGCTGGCATCAGAAAGGTAAAACATCTCGTCCGGTCGGCTGCCGGAACTTCGACAAAGCCTTCGCAAACCGATTCGACTCCTGTAGAGATGACAAGTGTCAGAATATCGATGGAAACAGATCAACTAGATAAAAGACCAATAGCTTAAGTCATAAATACACCAGAACAATTGAGACTTTATGGTTATGTCTGAAAATAATGAGATGAATCACTACAAAGAGAGAGCCGAAACCTCACCTTCGGAACGTGAGCGATTCTTGGAATTGCTAAATAGCTTGACGCGTACAATTTTACTTTCCAAGGAGTGGAACGCCACTTTACATACTTTGGCATATGATATAAGAGAACTTATCGGCGCTGATGACTGTTATATCCTGGGTTGGGATGAGGAAAGAAAATGGCCCATTCCTATTGCGACAACCGCAAAACTTGACTTTCCATTCTCAGAAAATACGTTGGGACGCGACACTTTAAATATCACCACGTCGGTCCTCAGGGAGGAGCGTGTCCTCGTAGTAGAAGATACGCGTAATTCTCCCTTCATGGATATTCGGATTGCTTCTCAGTATCCTTCCCTGTCTGGAATTGCCGTCCCGCTCATTGTAGGTGGTTATAAATTAGGCACCGTCATCGTTGGCTATAACATAGTACGCCAATTCCCTGACGTGGAACTCGAGCGCGTAGAACAGGCTGGGAATCAGATTGCATTAGCGCTTTGGACATTCCAGCAGAGCCTGGAAATACAACAACGCTTGAAGGAAAGTAATGCTCTGGCTAAAATCGAGCAGGCGCTTAGTGAAACAGAGCGGATCGGTACAGGAGAAATCCTTCAACTGATCGTCGATTCAGCGCGCGAATTGATGCCACATGCCCAAAAAAGTGTGATCCATCTTTTGGAAGGGGACGAGCAGATTCTCGTTGCGCGCGCAGTTTCAGGCTTCAATACACTAGACAAAGAATTTAATAGCATGAGGATGCAGGTGGGAGATGGCATAGCCGGGCAAGTGATGCGCGAAGGGATCACGGTCAATGTCAAAGATGTTGAGGTGGACCCACACTTCCTCCTCAGCGAATCGCCGCCAACGTTTCAGTCGTTGATCGTGGCGCCCGTGCATAGTGGAGGACGACCGATTGGCACAATCAGTGTGCAAAGCGCTCTGAAGAATGCTTTTTCATCCAAGGATGCAGATTTGCTCAATGCCCTGGCAGTACAGTCTGCAATTGCAATCGAAAATACCCGACTGTTCGAAACAACCCAGCAACGATTGAAAGAAGTCGATATTCTCTATCAAATCAGCCGGGGTCTCGCAGCTTCTTTGGATGCCGATCAATTGATCAGAGATATGATCGTCCTGCTCCAGCAAAGTTTTGGTTATTATCATGTACAGATCTATCTGGTTGATCCTGAAACCCGGAACCTAGTTGTTCGACACGGCAGCGGCTATATAGGGAATGAACTTGTAAAGAAGGGACATCAGATTCACGCTGGTGAGGGCATCGTGGGCCATGTTGCACAGACAGGGGAACCGTTTATGAGCAACAACGTGGATGAAGTGTTATTCTACAAACACTATCCGCTACTGCCACAAATACAATCCGAGCTTGCTGTCCCGATTAGCGTTGACGAACAGGTGATGGGCGTGCTGGATGTAGAACAAACAACAAATCATAATCCGTTTACATCGAATGACTTATACCTGGTAACAGCCATTGCAGAGCATCTGGCTGTAGTTCTTCAAAAAGCCAATTTATATAGCACGTTGCAGGCATCACTGCAGGAAGAAAAAAACGTGCGTTCCCAACTCCTGCAGAGCGAACGTTTGGCGCTTATCGGCCGCCTGCTTGCTTCCGTTTCTCACGAGCTCAATAACCCCTTACAAACAATTCAGTATGGCTTATTCGTGCTCAGGGATGAAGTAGATCTTTCCAGCCAGACTAGGCGGGATCTGGAGATCATGATTGGCGAGGCAGAGCGTATGTCTGCGCTGATTGAACGGCTGCGCAGCGCTTATCGACCTGTTCATCCACAGGAATTTCAACCGATTGCCATCAATGACTTGATTGAAGATGTTCATGCACTGATCAGTACACATCTGCGACATAATGAAATTGCCTTTGAATTTTTACCAGAACCGAACCTGCCCAATGTTTTAGGATTGCCTGACCAAATCCGCCAGGTGATGCTCAATCTCTTTCTGAATGCAATTGAAGCCATGAAACCTAGTGGATGCCTCATGGTGGAGACACGCTTCCTTCCGCAGCAAAAAAAAGTGGTGCTTATAGTGAAAGACACGGGACCCGGCATCGATCCCGAGATCCTGCCCCGCATATTCGATGCATTTATCACCAGCAAGGAAACGGGCACAGGTCTTGGACTCACGATTACGCGTGACATCATCCAACAGCATCATGGCCGCATCGAGGCAGAAAATGACCCGCATGGGGAAGCTGGTGCCATATTCAAAATCTGGCTTCCCATGGAAGAGAGGGTGCAAAGTTGAATTCCGGTGGCCATATTCTGATCATTGACGATGAAGCCGGCCTGCGCCAGATGATGGCGCGTGTCATCCAGCGCGCCGGATATGAAGTCACAACCGCGGCAAATGGGAAAGATGGGCTTGCGCTCGTGTCTGAGCATGTATTTGACTTGCTCTATCTGGATATCCGTATGCCAGGTCTGAATGGGCTGGAAGTTCTAAGAACAATCCATGAAAAATATCCCGACCTGCCCGTAGTCCTGTTTACGGCACAACCGGATGTACAATCTGCAGTGGAAGCCTTGCGGCGTGGGGCGACGGATTATTTGCTAAAGCCCCTGAAACCACAGGCAGTCATCGACCATACTCAAGCCATCCTGGCGAGCAAGCAAGAGGAGCGACGCAAACGCGAACTTCAGAGACAGATTGACGCGCTCCAAGTCGAACTACACGCGATGCAAGGTTCAAAGGGGAACCATGCCGATTCGAAGCCTCAACAAGTATCGGCTGGGGATGATCGTTTCCTGAAGCGTGGGGGACTCACAATCGATCTGCTAACCCGACGCGCAGTGATGAACGAGCGCGCCATCAGTCTGCCTACAGCTACCTTTGATTACCTGGTAGTGCTGGCTCGTCACTCTCCTAATGTGTTGGGTTTTCAGATGCTGGTTGCAGAAGCACAAGGCTATGAGACCGATATGCGCGAGGCCCAAGAATTGAGTCGATGGCACGTTCATCATATTCGGCAGGTGCTTGAACCGGATTCCCGGAATCCCGTCCATCTCCTTAACGTTCGCGGAACAGGATATCGCCTGGTCATGAATTAAAGCTGTACAGCAAGATTCAGGGGGCGCCAATTCTTTTCAATTATTTCCAATTTAACCTAATGTTTCGTTGCCAAAGTTCATGCAAAATAGTGTCATGAACTCCAACTACTCTGCATCTTCACCTGTCAAGATTCTTATTGTAGACGATTATCCTAATGCGGCGGCTCTGCTGGCACGTTCGCTCGCGCGATTGGACTCCAGAGTAGAGGTCATGTCGGCAACCAGTGCCCTTCAGGCATTGGAATGTGTGCAAGATAGTGCTGTAGATATCGTGATCACCGATATGGATATGCCGGAGATCACCGGGCTGGAATTAATCGAGAAGCTTCAAGAACACCCGGCAGGACGACCGATCGTTTCAGTTCTATTCACTGCCTCTCACGCACCAGAATTGGAAATCAGGGCACGCCATCTGAATGTTAGGGAGGTTTTACATAAACCAATTCACCCGGAACGGGTTTGCCAAATCATCAGCCAGGTTCTGGAAGAAATGGAGATGAAACTTTGATGAACGAGCTAAACCTCATTTTAGAGAATGCCGGATCATATAGCATGTTGAGTCAGGAACAGCAACTGGCAACCATTTCAGAAAACACCGCCTTAGCAGTTCTAATATTCGACGCGCAGGCACATCTATCATTTGCGAACCCGGCAGGGCGAAAATTATTTAATAACGGCGAACTGAAACTCGGGCAAAGACTTCTGGCAGATTTGGGTTACGAATCTTTTCAGCAATTGCTGGACAAAGCGAGACATTCCCAGGCTTCGCTCACGGGTGAGGTCGTCTGGTCTGACAAACGCATCTTCTCCGCAGAGATCAGTCCCGTTCAAGCAGACAGTTTGGCTGTAACTTTATATGATGTGTCGCGGTTCAAAGAACTTGAAAAACTAGAGAAAGAATTCGTCGCAGGTGTAGTTCATGACCTGAGAAATCCGATTACTTCGATCATCGGATTTAGCCATCTTATTAAGCAGGTGGGACCACTGACGGATACCCAGCAAGAATTTGTGCAACATATTCAAAATGCCGCTGCAAATATGAAGGGACTCGTTGAGAACATGTTGAATTTGACAAAGATGGATCTGGGCGCCGAATCAAGGCACGACACATTGGATCTTACCGCCGTACTCTGGGAGATTGCCGATGAATTCCAACCACAAGCCGAAGCAAAGAGGCAGTTATTAACAATCGGGGACACGGCACCGAATTCCATCGTCCAGGGTGACGCGTTGCAACTCCGTCAGGCATTGCGCAATCTAATTGGAAATGCCCTCAAATACACACCGGATGGAGGCACCATCACAGTATCCCTTCAGCAGGAAGCGGACATGGTGCAGATCAAGACTAAAGATACCGGTTATGGAATGCCAGCCTCTGAGCTGCCGCATATCTTCGACCGTTTTTACCGTGTCCGCAATAACGGGCATGATGACGTTGAAGGCAATGGTTTAGGTCTGGCAATTGTGAAATCGATCATTGAACAACATCAAGGAACGATTGCTGTACAAAGCGAGCCGGGCAAAGGTAGTTGCTTTACCATCAGTCTGCCATGCTCCTTCACGGAAGAGCTTCCAACAGCCGTATTAAAGCAAGAACAGGAGACAGCCCAAGTATGAAAAAAATGTTTTCCGAAACCAGAAAAAACGTTGCATCGCAGGAAGATAAAGCAGAAACTGAAAAATCCACTCCTGAGTCGCGTCGTAAAGGTCGTTTCAACCTGCGTGTCAAATTGCCAGTTGCAGTCATCAGTTTTTTGATTCTGGCACTCGTGGGGTTAACTGTCATCAGCGTGAGTATTTCCAAATCGACTTTGACTAGAACGCTCCAGAGCAGCCTGCAGACCGAGGCATCCCTACAGGCTGAAAACATCCGCTCCCACTTGACTTGGACTCGAAGCATGGCGATTGATCTGAGTACAGTCGCGGAGTCCATGAATCTCGATGAAGAGACAAGTAAGCAGGTGATCGCGCAAATGCTCTCCAAAAACGAGCAAGTGGTCGGCTCCACAATTGCTTATGAGCCTTATCAATTTAAACCTGATGCACATTACTGGGCACCTTATTACAACCGCACAGCTAATGGTTCATTACAATTTACCCAGCTTGGCACACCTGAAAACAATTACCCTTCACAGGATTGGTATAAACTTGCCAAGGAAGCCAATGGAATCATTTTATCTCCACCTTACTTCGATATAGGTGGCGCAAAGATCTGGATGGTCACTTGGAGTGTGCCATTCCACGATGCTTCAGGAAAACTTAAAGGTGTTGCGACAACGGACATTGCCTTCTCACAAACCCAGGATATTGTGCGACAAATCGCGGTGGGGAAACGCGGTTATGCATTCCTGATCAATAAAGATGGAGTGATTTTGGGTATCGGAGATCAGGGCGGTCAGCATAACATCATGGAAGATCATCTGATAATTTCCAACCCCTCAGAACAAGAGACTTCCTGGAATACTGTAATTAAACAAATGATCGGCGATCAGTCAGGGTTTGCCAATGTGGTAGATCCCCAGGGCAGCGCGATGTTTGTGGAGTACCAGCCCATCGGCATGAACACTGGTTGGTCGTTAGGTCTTGCCTACCCCCAGAATGAACTTTTCCAACCGGCGGTTCAGTTGCAGAATAATCTCATTTTGCTATCCGTTATAGTATTGGTCCTTGCAAGCATAATCCTGCTCCTCTTCTCACGCTCCATAACACGTCCACTTCAACAAATTACCACGTGGGCTAATTTAGTTTCCCAAGGGGGGAACAATCCTACTCTGGATCAAGCAGTGAGTCCCCTGAATATTCACACCAATGATGAAATTGAAGATCTCGCTGAAACCTTTAACCAAATGCGTCAGGAACTAGCACAAGCCTTTAGCACGTTGGAACAACGCGTGCAGGACCGTACTCAAGCGCTGGCGACTGTGTCCGAAATCAGCACAGCAGCATCCACAATTTTGGAAACCGACAAACTCTTGCAAGAAGTGGTAGACCTCACCAAAGAGCGCTTCAGTCTCTACCACTCGCATATTTATTTACTTGATGAAGCTGGTGAGAATTTGGTGCTGGCATCCGGCGCGGGAGAAGCTGGTCGCCAAATGGTCGTCGAGGGGCGTTCGATCCCACTTGACCGCGAACAGTCCCTGGTTGCTCGCGCAGCCCGCGAAAAGAAAGGCGTGACTGTCAACGATGTGACCACGGCGCCAGATTTCCTCCCCAATCCTTTGCTTCCCAATACTCGTGCTGAAATGGCTGTGCCAATGATGGTCGGTGAGCAAGTGATCGGTGTCTTCGATGTGCAATCGGAGGTCGTCGGGCGCTTTTCAGAATCTGATATCGCGGTACAAACGACATTGGCTTCACAAATTGCTGCTGCAGTAGAGAATGCACGTTCCTACACAAAAGTAAGAGAAGCGGAGCAGTTAACCCG
>Ga0180074_1000089_pt1 | contig 17906 bp, 15 predicted proteins | sample EasRiv366_16_10D_FD_121773 | JGI IMG/M metagenome (GOLD analysis project Ga0180074, IMG submission 121773) | Soil microbial communities from meander-bound floodplain in the East River, Colorado, USA - East River metaG ERMLT366_16_10D | ecosystem: Environmental > Terrestrial > Soil > Floodplain ...
ATCTACGCCGACCGCTTTGTACATCGCATCGGCGCACATCGTCTCATGTTGATCGCGCTAACAATGACTTTCTTCCAACGCTTCACTGTTCTACTATTGCCTTTCATTCCAACGATCATGATCGTGCGCTTTATCGGCGGCGTGGCATTTAGTTTCTATACCATCTCGTTCGTCGGTCTCATCAGCAGCCGTACGCAATCATCAGAAACTGGTACGGTACTTGCGCTGTTCACAGTTACGATCGCGGGTTTGGTCAATATCATCGCCGCACCGGTTGGTGGAGCCATCTTCGATACGGTTGGCGCGCGTTGGTTGTATGCATTTTCAGCCGCCGGTTATATCATTGGCGCAACGAGTCTGTGGCTCACGCGACCAAAAACTTCTCAGCCTCAGTCAGCGTAGGTTGACCATCTGTCCCGCCCGCATGTTGCGTGGACAGTGCTCCACATACACACGCCAATCGCAGACTCTTTTCCAAACTCCATTGATTCAAATAGCCATAAATAAAACCTGCGTCGAACGAGTCCCCTGCCCCAACTGTATCTATAACTTTTACGGGAATCGAAGCGACACGGACGCTCGCGCCTTTGTGGACTCCCAAAGCTCCCTGTGCCCCCAACTTGATCGCCAACGCTTCCACCTTTGAGCCAAGCCTGCTCGCAGCTTCGTCAACATTTGCTGCCGCTGAAAGCGACAACGCTTCGCGCTCATTCGGTAAAAAGACATTCGTGACCGAGAGCAGTTCAGCGAAACCAATCCATTTTTCGGAGGGGTCATAATTGGTATCGAGTGAGGTTGATAACCCCAGCCCACGCGCACGACGAAAGAGATTCGGCAACTCACGTTGAAGTTTTGTTTGGAGGAAATAACTCGCCACATGCAAATGTTTTGAGTCGCGCAACAGGTTGTCAGAAAGGTCTGAGGCTTTTAGTTCAGCGATCAAGCCGGGATGAGTCAGAATCGCGCGGTCAGAGGCTTGATTAAGAATCACGCTCAAGCCGGTTGATCCGTTTTGAGACACGATCACGTTCTCAATATCCACCTGACGTTTTGACATTTCATCCAGCATAAAACGACCGAAGACATCGTCACCGCACACACCAATGAAGGCAACTTTCAAGCCTAATCGCGCTGCGCCGCATGCAAAAATGGCGGATGATGAGCCAATGGCAAGCGTAGCGCCATCAACCAGTTTTTCAACCTGACCAAATTCAGGCACCACATTGCCCGAGAGAATCAGATCGGGGTTAATTTCACCAGCAACCAGAACATCAAACTTCGGCATATTGGATTCTAGGAAGCTGTCTTTCAAAAAGAAGATATACGATCAACATCACCAACATCATGACGCCAAAGATGGCGTACATTTGCGCACCACCCAGCCGCGCCAACAAGAGCGAGCCAATAAAACCACCGCCCGCCGCGCCAAAGCCAAAAACTGCCGCACCAAAGACACCTTGCATGGTGGCGCTCAAACCGGGCGGCGCATTTTCGTTGATGAAAGAAACACCTGCTATCCATAACGTCGCAAACGTAAAGCCGTTAATCAATTGAAAGGCGAGGATGCCGGGTGCAGATTGAAAGATGGCATAAAGGAACAAACGGATCATCGTGGCGCACATGGATAGGATCAATATGCCGTGCGGTTTCAGTTTGGCAAGCAAACGATTTCCAAAAAACAACACTGGCAATTCTGAGAGCGTGGAAATACTGAGTGCAAATCCCAGCACAGATTTATTGATGCCCAACTCGTTCATATAGGCAGATAAAAAGGAATTGATGCTCATGAGTGCCATGCCGGTCACAAAGGCTGCGAGCAGAAAAAGAACCATGCGTCGGTTGGAGAACAACTCACGCATGCCATGTCGAATGGAAACTTGCTGCCTGACCTGGCTAAATACAAACTGTTGGCTGACCAGAAAACCAATGAACAGTAAAGCAGCATAAGACCAGAATGCCCAACTCAATCCAAATTTTGAGATGACGAGTCCGGCAATCGGCGCGGCAATGCCCCAGCCGAGCGTACCGCCCACGCGTACCCGTCCGTACATATTCTTCTGATCGCCCAGCATGGTCATTGTGGCGGTGTCGGCAAAAGCATTCACCGGCGCGATCATGAACGAATAGAGTGAAACCAACACAAACACCGCCGCGATCGTTTTAGCAAACGGGTACAAGATCACCAAACCAACAGCAGCCAAAAGCGTAATGCTCATGACCAGTTTATGGCGATGAGATGTATCGGCGATCCCGGTCCAAAACGGTGCGCCAAACAAGGTGATGAGCGGAGAGATCGCGAAGAGTAATCCGATCTGTGCGCCGGTGAAGCCCAGGCTCTGATAATACAAAACGATATAAGGGAAAAAGCAGGCGCCTGCTCCAAAGTACAAAAAGTAAAAACTAAATGGGTAGATTTTTTTCATTGACTCTCATATTCTCAATAGGTCTTATACCAATCGAAGGGTGCTTCGGCGGTATAGAAATCGGTGAATGGTTTGGCGAGCGCATGACACAACGACGTGAGCCGCGAAATACGATATTTTGCAGTTGTTCTCAAAAACTTTAGGCGTTCATCGCCGTCCATGGTGACGGCTTCCTTCCAGACCGCGCGACCGACGGCGATGCCACTGGCACCTGCATTGCATGCCATTGTGACCTGACGCAGGAACACGTCATACTCCACTGCGGCAGAGAGCAGAATCCACGGGATGGGCGAGGCGGCGGAAATTTCAGCGCACGCTTCTTTCCATAAGCCTTGGTCTGATTCAGTCACGTCAAGCGGGAACTCAGCTTTGAGAATATCTGCACCCAAAAGCGTTAAGCGTCGGGCAGTCTCAACCACTACGTAACGTTTTTCTTCGGAAGAAAGTTTTTTACTTTCATCCAGCGAATAAGAAAGCGGTTCAAGCATGAGAACCAGATCTCGCTGCCTACATTCTTCAGCGACATTTGCCGTAAAGTCTTCGATCTCTTTGGCCGTCGGAGAATCAGGATGGTAATACACAAGCAACTTGATGGCGTTCGCACCCATCCGTTTGGCTTTTTTCACATTCCAACCGGGGATGATCTGCGCGTGACGGGCGGTCGCATCGCCGGTGTAGCCGGTCGATTCAACGGCGACTACCAAACCAACATTGTTGGGGACGACACGTTGTGCGATGGCTTGCGCCGCAGAGACTTCCGGGTCGAGGAGCACAGCCGTCGCCCGATGCGCGAGCGCTTTGGTCACATCCAATTTGAAGCGTGAGAGTTCTGCATCATCCACGAAAGCAGGATTCGCTCTGCGCAGGTTTTGACGATGGTCAAGCGCAAGACAGGTGAAGGTACCGCGCTTGGAGGAGAGCAGTTGGAGTCCGCGAAATTTGCCGATGGTGATGGGTTTCATGTTGAAGGTTCCAGGTGTCAAGTTAGTCAAACGTCGAAGGTCGAAAGTCGGTTGACCTTTGACGTTTGACCTTCGACGCTATTCAGGGCATGTTTCCAGCCACGCATCCAGTCCGCGCTTTTTGAGGATGGTGCTGAAGTTAAGTTGTTTGGATTGTTCGCAGAAAGAGGCGAAATCTCCGGGCAGGTCGGTGTATTCGGCGGCAAAGACGGGTTTACCGGATTCGATGAAGGGTAACATATCTTTTGCCCAACCGTAATAGAAGGCATCTTCGGTGATGGCGAAATCAAAATGCGGGAGCAGGTCTTTCACTTGATCCTGTGCGTTCTTCACGCCGATGGCGAGTCTGCGTTTGTGGGATTCGTCCGCGAGCCATAGAGCGAATTTCAATTGGTCTTCATACGTCAGCGGAAAGCCTGTGTCATTGGTATAGACTTCCATATTATCAGGTTCTACGGCATCAAAGCCTTTGGCTTTGCACAAGTCAAGGCGGGCAAGCATGATAGGCGCAAGTTTGTCGATCGCGCGGACATCGAGCCAGCGTTCCCCTTTCCACCCTTCGTAATTTTTGCCAAGTACCTCAGGCGGGAATTGGTCTTTATCGGGTCGCCAATTTTCCCACGAGCCGACGCTGATATAGCAGATGACCTTGCGTCCTTTGGCGTGGAGTTCGTCGATGATGGCTTGGTCAACGTAGAGGTCGATGTCGTAAACGTCAGCTTCGACGGAGGTGTCAATATCATCGTTGCCGATTTGCCATTGCCAGGTGAGTCCCGCAGTGGGATGCCACCAATCGGTTGCAGGTTGCAAGTTAGAGGGTACAGGTTGCGAATTAGAAGGCATAAGAGTTGAGTCTTTCGTCGAAACAGGATCAGGTTGATGTGAGGGTGAAACGGAATTACATCCTAATAAAAAAGAGGCGAGAAGAAAGAGGCTGAGGACATGTCTCATTGATATTCGGGCAGCATGTCGCCGTGGGCTGTGATGAGCTCATCCACGAGGGACCAGATCTGATCGAGACTCAGTTCAGCGGCGGTGTGCGGATCGAGCATCGCTGCGTGATAGATGTGTTCGCGCTTGCGCGTGAGTGCGGCTTCAACTACAAGCGATTGCACATTGATATTAGTCTGCTGAAGTGCGGCAAGTTGCGGCGGCATCATGCCAATTTTTGTGGGCTGCAATCCGCTCTTATCCACGAGGCAGGGAACTTCGACACAACAGTCTTGCGGCAGGTTGTCGATGAGTCCACGATTGGCGACGTTGCCATAGACAACGCGTGGTGTGCCGGTTTCCATCGAATGGATGATGAGCGAGCCATATTCCTGACTGCGCTCATAGGCTTCGTCCAACTCACCGCGTTCCAGGGCGGCTTTGTCAGCTTCCCATTCCGCGATCTGCAATTCACAACGTGTGATGTATTCATCGATGGGAATCTCGTATTGCTCGAGAAGATCAGGTTGGCTGCTCTTGATGAACCATGGCACATATTCGCTGAAATGTTCGCTCGACTCGGTGACGAAATAGCCGGTACGGCGCAGGACTTCATAGCGGACATGATTGGCAAGATCGCGATAGCCGCGCGCATAGGATTTGGCTTCAGCCACCTGCCGAATTTTTGGATACAGGTCTTCGCCGTTGCGTTCAAACTTGAGATAGAACGCCATGTGATTGATGCCTGCGCAAATATAGTTGATCTCGTTGTACGGCACGCCAATGTCTTCTGCCAACACTTCGGCAGTTCCCTGCACACTATGACATAAACCAACGGTCTTGATCTTGCTGGCTTTGTTGATCGCCCAGGTATTCATCGCCATCGGGTTGACGTATTGCAGGAACATCACGTCGGGACAAAGTTCTTCCATATCTTTGCAAATATCGAGAAAGACGGGGATAGTGCGAAGTCCACGCATGATGCCGCCAATACCCAATGTATCGGCTATGGTTTGTTTAATGCCATATTTTTTAGGAATCTTGAAGTCAATCACGGTACTGGGTTTGTAGCCGCCCACCTGGAACATGCTGATGGCATAGTCTGCGCCATCGAGGGCGGAACGGCGATCAAGCGTGGCTTCGATCTTCGGTTTCGCGCCGAAGAAGTCTGCCACTTTGTGCGCCACGATCTCAGAGGTCTTTAAACGTACAGGGTCAATATCCATTAGGCTGATGGTGGAGTCGGCAAGTTCGGGAAAGCTCAAAATATCGCCCAGTAGATTTTTTGCGAAGACCGTGCTCCCCGCGCCGATGAAAGTGATTTTGGTCATGTTGTTCTCCTAAGTTATTTTGTTATCGTTTTACGCCACTCAATGCAATTCCTTCGATAAATTGCTTCTGTGCGATGAAGAAGATGATCAATAATGGCACAATGGACAGGAATGCGCCTGCCATCAATACGGTGAATTTTCCGCCTGCTTGGAGTTGTTGCTGGAAGAAAGCCAGCCCAACTGTGAGAGTCGTCTGTTGCATATCGGTTGGTAGATACACGAGCGGATGTAACAAGTCATTCCATGCATCTTTGAAGACAAAGATCGATAACGCGGCGACTGCGGGTTTGGACAGCGGCATATAAACGCGCCAGAAAATATCGAAGAGCGAAGCGCCGTCCATGCGGGCGGCATCCACAAGGTCGCGCGGGATCGTTAGAAAATATTGTCGCAGAAGAAAAGTTCCGAAGGCGCCGCCCCAGAATGCGGGGAGAATGAGCGGCCATTGAGTCCCGATCAGACCCAGGTATTTGAAAATGATGAAGTCCGGAATCAAAGAAACTTGTGGAGGGATCATCAGTGTGGCGACAAGCAGCGCGAAGAGAAAGTCGCGCCCTTTGAATTTGACGATTGCAAAAACAAAGGCTGCCATGGCACAGGTAAGTACCTGACCAATGACCGAGAGCAGGGAAAGTTTGAAACTGTTGTACGTAAGATAGAGAAAGGCTTGATTCGGCAGGTCTTTGAAAAGGTCCGTATAATTTTTCAACGTGAAGGGGTCTGGAATAATATTACGTGAGAACTGCTCAGCCGGGAGACGTAACGATACTGAAATCATCCAAACGAAGGGGATGAGCATAGTCAGCGCACCGATGACAAGAAGAACGTATGCTAGAAAGTTAAGCATGGTTTTATAAAATGATCTGGACATGGCCTGCTCCTATTCGTACACCACGTAATGGCGCTCCCACCAGAACATGATCGCCATGAAAACTCCCACCAGCACAGCAAGTTGGATGGCTTGCGCGCTGGCATCACCCATACGGAAGAAATGAAAGGCGTTGCGATAGATCGAGTACACCGCGACAGGGACACTGCTATCGCCCTGACCGCGCCGCGTCAACATGTAGATGTAATCGTAGGCTTGAAAGGCGTTAATGGCAGAGATCAACGTTTGAAAAAATATACTGGGTGTTACCAAAGGCAAGGTAACCCTGAAAAATTGTTGAAAACTATCTGCTCCATCCAGAGATGCGGCTTCATAGTAATCGCGCGGGATGGCTGTAAGACCCGCCAAAAAAATGATCATGCCTTCGCCAATCGCACCCCAAATATTAACAATGACCACAGACATCATGGCATTGTCAGTGCACAACCAGCATATTGGCGCAAAGCCCAGAGTTTCCAACATAAAGTTGAGGATGCCGGTCTCTTTGCCATAGATCATATTCCACACTAGTGCAGTGGCAACGGCAGATGTTACGGTTGGGAGAAAATAGATCGTCCTGAATATTCCTACACCGCGAATCTTTCGGTTGAGCAAAACCGCCAGCAAGAGTGAAATGACTACAACCCCGGGCACATACAACGCGGAAAATTTCAGCGTGTTCACGAACGCTTCGATATAGTTTTCATTCTGGAACAGCGCAACATAATTTTCTGTCCCTACCCACGTTGGCGGGTTGATCAAATCCCAATCGAAGAGACTTAACCCAAGCGTGGCGAACAATGATCCAATCGTGCCAAATACCAAACCACTAATGGTTGGCACAAGCATAAGCCAAAGCCATAATCTTTCACGCCCAAGCGGTTTGAGTCCGTAATCCATAAACACTCCATGTACCCATCCCTCTCACGCTTCGACTGAGCTATCGCTCCGCTCAGCGCGAGAGGGAGATGGGTACGGGACAAACTATTTGTTCGCGGCTAATACTTCGTCCGCGGCGGTGATCACTTCATCGAGCGTTGTGTTCAACTCCGCTTCACCGTCAAAAACGGGAATTAATCCATCGCCAACTACACCAGCCCATTCTTCATAGCCTTTGAAGACCGGTTTCGTATGAGCGAAGACAGTTGAGTCGAGGAATACTTGTTGGTTCAAGTCGCCAGGTTGCTTAAGATATGCATCACTCTCCGCAACTGACTTAAGCACCGGGATTGCAAAGCCCAATTGGGCAAGTTTCGTCTGCCCGGCTTCACCCAATGCAAACTTGATGAATTCAAAAGCGGCATCCGCGTTTTTAGAATCTTTCGCGATCACAAAACCCGCGCTATTCACACTGGTTGCCTGTCCTGCCGGACCTTTCGGCATGGGCGCCACATCGAATTTGATGCCAGCCTGAACATAGCCTGGCACGGCCCAGTGACCAATGGTGGTCATCGCCGCCATATTGGATTGGAACAGGTCAAAACCAAATTCGCCCGATGCGGTGGGTGTTGGCATGACGCCTTCTTTATATAGGCTGTCAATGAATGCCCACGCATCGCGCGCGCCGCCCTCACCGATCAATGTTTTCGTGTGATCACTGCTGATGATGTCGCCGCCATATGACCAAATGGCTTCACTCCACAGTAATTCCATATCCCATGTATCCGTCCAGAATCCATATTGATCGATTTTGCCGTCGTTATCTTTATCTAATGTCAACTGTTTTGCGGCTGCGAGCAAGTCATCATATGTCCAATCGCCAGTTGGGTACGCGATGCCAGCGGCATCGAACATATCCTTGTTGTAGAACAACACAATGGTTTGGAAATCACGCGGCAATCCGTAATAGCCATCCACTGTTTTGTAGGCAGTCAACGTCTGCGGATAGAAGCCATCCAAAAATCCGGGGTTCGCATCAATGTAGGGTTGAAGATTCAGCAACGCACCGCGGCTCTGCCAATCCAAAAAGAGCGGCGCATCCATCGCGAACACATCCGGCGGAGTGCCACCTGCGATCAACGTGTTCAATTTCGTCCAATACGAATCCCAATCTGAAACATCCACCTTCACGGTAATGTTCGGGTTTGCGGCGTGGAAATCATCCACCACTGCCTGCCATACCGCCAACTCCTCGGGCGCACCCCACATCGTGAACGTAATCTCCACAGGACCTGCATCGGCAGGCTTGCTCCCACACGCAGCCAGCACCAGGCTTGCGATCACAAAGATGAACATCAACTTTTTCATGTTTCTCTCCTTTTTGATTAGAAATCTAATTTCACGACCGCCGTCAAATTCGTCGGGCGATCGGGATTCAAACCTTTAACGAGCGAACGATAGAACGCCATCAACTGCAACACGGGCAGATATAGGACACCGCGGACATTCTTCGGGATGCCCGATTCAAATTGGATATTCGCCTCTATCTCACCCAAGCTTGCTACTGTTCCTCCAAGCTCTTTCATCTCTTCAAGCACCTTCGCCTCATGGACTCGATTCGCATCCGACAACATCCCCACCACCACGGCATTTTCATTCACCATGCTCATCGGCCCATGACGGAATTCCAAAAAGTGGAAAGGCTCGCTGTGTGTGAGAGTCATCTCTTTCATTTTGAGATTCACCTCACAAGCCAACCCATAGCGAATACCTGAACCAAGGAAATAAAAGCGGTCAAAATCCAGATTCTCGCCAATTGATCTGGCAAACGATTCGTACTTCTTGATCAAGCGCTCCCCCACCTTCGGGAGACCATGCATGGCAGAGAGCAGATCATGCCGTTTTGCCATGCGTGCGCAAAACGCCGTCACCGCCACATACATTGAAGCGAAGGAACGCGTTTGCGCCACCGATTCTTCCTGACCTTTATCGACTACGATATTCACATCCGCCAATCGCGAAAGGACCTCATCATAATTACTGATAACAACCACTTCCCCGCGCTTCTCTGCCTTGAACTTCTCCACCGCTTTGACGGTTTCCGTCGTTGTCCCCGAACGGCTGATGGCAACGAGCAAAGTTTTTTGATTCGTGAGAACCGTTTGAGAATTCAACAACAACTCGCCGCCCGGTACTGCCCGCGCTGTGCGCCCGGTCAACTCTTGATACAACGCTGCAGCTGCGAGTGAGAGGTAGTACGTTGAGCCACAGCCAGTAAAAAGGATCTGGTCGTAGTCACCAGCTTTGGGTAAGGCGGAAGCGTTCACTACATCCAGGGCTTGCGCCCAGGCTTCAGTCTGTGATTTGATCTCACGATAGGTTGCGTACTCTGGCACTAATTTCATAGTTGTCCTTTGAGCACTGCTGACAATTTTTGTTCATATTCATTCAGCATTTGATTCACAATACCTGCAGGCGATACGTTATATTGCCGCAATACAGTGCTGCCAATATCCAAAAGCATGTCGTCCAAGAATGCCTCGATCCGCCGCCACAAGCGCAAAGTGGGATGCGGACGTCCGGTCTTTAAAATTCGCTGTACGGTGGGAGCCGTTGTTTCCAGAGGGAAAGTCAATTCATCATAAGCATCGGCGCGCGCTGGCAAAATACCTTCGAGGTTAAAGAGTTGAATTTGAGTTTCGCGCTTGCTCAAAAAACGGACCAGTTCCAATGCGGCGTGTTCCTGCTTTGCATCGGCTAACACGTTCTTCCAAACCACAAGATGATCACCACCGATCCACGGAACTCCGGGCAGAGTGGTTACCCCCAGGTTATCGTTCATGGCTTGTGAGGCATGCTGACTCTCCATTAACTCAGTGGCAATTTCCACGCCGCCGATCATGACCGCCACATCACCGCGCGCAAAAGCCTCGGTACATTTTTCAATATTCAGTCCGCGCAACTCTGCTGGTATAAATGGGAACAACCCAAAGAAATCCACCAAGCTGGTGCTGGCTTCAGGTTTGGCAAATAAAGGTTCGCGTCCGTTGAGGTTGATGAAATCGCCGCCGTTCGCGCGCGCCCACGAAGAAGCAATGTGCACCAGATCTGCATAAGGATGCAGGCTGGGGAATACCCAGGGCGTGATCTCATATCTGTTCAATTTGGCAAATGTCTCGTGCATCATCGCCGGGGTCGAAAAGGCGATGGTGGGATCAATTTCAGCCTTCGCCAACAAATCCTTACGATAGTACAAAACAAACGTATAAATAGACCACGGGATCGCCCACACTTCAGGGCGATCGGTAAATTTCACAGTCTCCCAAGCCGCAGGCAGAAAACGCGACGCGCCACCAAATGCAGTAACATCCTCCGGCTTGAAAACGCGTAATGCATCCAACATCGCCATGGTCGCAGCCCAGGTCGAACCGATCTGCGAAACATGCGGACCTTTCCCTTCCACGGCATCCATCAATAAGACCTGCCAGGCGCGGTCCCAACTGACGCGCCCCAATGCGATCTGGATCTGCTGTTCACGTTCAAAGCCTGCCAGCAATTCGCGCACGGGTTGCAGGTCTTCAGGTATATCAGCCATGGTCAGAAAATTAAGATCCATATTCACTCCAAACCCAAAACGCGCATGGCGTTCTTGCGATAGATTTTTTCCAACACGTCATCCGGCAGGTACATGCCATGCACATACCAGCGTCCCTGCCCCGGCACTTCGCTGGTGTTGTAATTGAAATATTCATCATCTGTTTCCAAAAAGCGGTAGCACAAACGATACGCATCCAGGTCCGGGCTCATATCTGAACCGAATAAAACCCGGTCTTGATATTGAATAAAAAATTTCCGCGCAGTGTAGGGCTGTCTTCCCAGCTCGCCCAACCGCGCAGAAATATCAATGTAGTAGTTTGGGCAATCATCCAGCATCTGCCCCACCCAACCCAGGTTCTCGCCATAACAACCCACATGCGCGCCGATGAACGTGGTGTTTTTATGACGCGTCACCAGATTCTTAAATCCATTCATGATCTCCATGAACGACGGGAACGGTGGACTCGTAAATGCCCAATCAGGGTGTGCGCCAATTTCCTCCCAACGTTCATTCGTTGCATCGATCGGGTCAAAGAACGCCACCGGGTCAGCCACATGGATCAGCACCGGAAAGCCCAATTCGCCCGCCATCTCCCAAATGGGACTCAAGCGCGCATCATCCACTTTGACCAATTGCCCTTTATCATCTTTGACATGTAACCCAAACGGTTTCCAGATCTTCAGTCCCTGCGCACCCGCCTCTTTCTGGACCTTGAGCCTGCCTGCTGCCCAATCAGCGAATCCATCTCCCAAGCTTTCCCACTTCGACCAATCCACGCCACCAAAAACTTGAAATCTTTCAGGCACACCCTCTTTGAAATGTTTCAAATGGGAGTAGAGAATATCTTCGCCCCAACCGCCATCAAGGTCAACATAATGAGTCACACCGGCTTCATCGAGGAGATCAAGCAACTCGCTCAACGGTTTCTTATCCCACCCGCCGCCAAATGGATCGCCGAGATGGTTGTGGGCATCCACGACGGGAAACTTTGGCTTGTTCACCAAAGTTGTTTTCGTTACGAGCTTTGATTGCGGACGAAAATTTTGTAAGAGCATAATTTCATCTCGTATCTGGTGGTCTCGATACGCCTTCGGCTATCGCCTCAGGCTACTCGACCAACGATTATTTATGCAACAATTACTTGTATCCCCTGTTTCTTCAACGCCGCGATAAATTTCTTATCAGCTTTCGAATCGGTTACGAACGTCTGCATGCTATCCAACGGCGCCAATAACGCCGTGGCGACACGATTCACTTTCGTATGGTCCGCCACAAGGATGACTTCACGTCCGATCTTCAAGATCGCACGGTCGGTTAATGTTTCCTGCAAATAATCGTTGGTCAGTCCATGCTCGAGACTCAAACCACGTGTCCCCAATATGACCTTATCCGCACGGACTTCACTCAATGCCTGCTCAGTGATATGTCCGATAAATGACATTTCACTGTTACGCAACATTCCGCCCAAACAAATGACCGTGAGCCCATCTGCTCCAGCCAGTGCATTGAGCACAGGCAAAGAGTTGGTGATCACGGTCAGGTTCTTACGGTTACGCAGATTGCGCGCCACTTCGAGCACGGTCGTGCCCGAGCCGAGGAACACAGTCTCTTTATCAGCGACCAGGTTCGCGGCTGAGAGTCCGATGCGCGTCTTTTCATCTGCCTGTTCACTTTCGCGTTCAAGGATCGGCAACTCGGGCGGAGCTTGTTCAACAGCGATCACACCGCCGTGCACACGTTCGGCTTTCCCTTGCAAAGCCAGAGTCTCCAGATCGCGGCGCGCCGTAGCTTCGCTAATAGCAAACTGTGCCACGATTTCAGCCACACTGAGGCGTCTCTGCCGCGTGAGTAGGGCAAGGATCTGTTTTTGGCGTTCAGGGGTAGGCGTGAAATCACTCATAATCAATCACAATCCTTCAAAATCAATCATAGCACTTTTTCGGTGAATTTCAAGAGGCAATGTCGTGTCTCAAAGATCTTTGAGACACGACAGGCAAATCCAAGAATCAAAAAGACGCCTGCGACGGCGTCTTTCTTCAACCTGAACACTATGGTCACATCTTCTCGAAACTGGATTTCAATGCAGGGTACAGCTCTTGATACACCGCATAGGATTTGCGATACATCTCCGCCTCTTTTTCGTCTGGTAAAGTTGATCCGGTTATTCTGATACACGCCTTGCATGCTGATGCGACATCACTCCACGTCCCTGCTCCGACACCAGCAAGCAACGCCGCACCATATGCACCACCTTCGGTTGTATTGACCGTGACTAACTCCGCATTTAACACCGATGCCATGATCTGCCGCCACAAAGCCCCCTTCGTCCCGCCGCCTGAAGCACGGACTTGTGTGATGGTCCCAAGTCCGGCATTTTGAATCAAAGTAAATGAATCTTTCAAACCAAATGCCACACCTTCCAACACGGCACGCGTCATGTGAGCGCGGCTATGGCGGAGAGTCAAGCCGATGAAAGCGCCACGCGCTAACGGGTCGGGATGCGGCGTGCGTTCGCCAGAAAGATACGGCAGGAATTGCAATCCGTCACTTCCCGCAGGAATCGGTTCGGCTTCTTTCAACAAATCATCAAAACTCACATCGGGCGCGAGCGTATCGCGATACCACTGCAAACTCCCCGCGGCGGAAAGCATCACACCCATGAAGTGCCACATCCCCGGCACCGCGTGACAAAACGCATGTAGTCGCCCATCGGGTTCGATCAATGCTGATGGAGTAGTTGCGAAGACAACGCCACTTGTACCAACAGTTAATCCAACAATACCAGGCTCCGCCGCCCCCACACCCACTGCACCCGCGGCTTGATCTCCGCCACCCGCCGCAACAGGTGTACCAACTTTCAGCCCAGTAAGAGACGCGGCTTCCTCATTTATATATCCTGTAAATTCAGTGCCTTCAAATGTCTTTGGCATCCATGCGCGCGGAATATCCAATGCGGACAAAACTTCATCTGACCAATCGCGTGCCTTCAAGTCAAATAGTACGGTACCCGCACCATCGGCTTTGTCCATTGCATAATCGCCGGTCAATTTGTAGCGGATGTAATCTTTCGGTAACAGCACATGTTTCGCCTGCGCGAATACATCAGGCTCATTTTCTTTCACCCACAAAATTTTCGGCGCAGTAAAGCCCGTCAACGCAACGTTGCCCGTGATCTGAATAAATTTTTCTTTACCAATGATTTGATGGATCTCATCACATTGACTCTGCGTGCGCTGATCATTCCAAAGGATAGCCGGACGCAAAACATTTCCCGCCTCATCGAGCAGAACTAAGCCATGCATCTGCCCAGTCAAACCGACGGCTCCTACTTCATCCCTACTGACACCTGCCTTTTCCAAAACAGACTTAATACTCGCTGACACCGCTCCCCACCACTCGCGCGGATCCTGCTCCGACCACAATGGTTTCGGCGTTTGAAGAGTGTGCGGGTTGGATGCAACAGCGATGACATTGCCTTGCTCATCAATCAATAAGGCTTTGCTTGAGGTGGTGGATGTATCGATGCCGAGAAAATATTGTGCAATCATAACCTCACCCAATTATTTAAAATGTCCCGCAGGTTTGCATCTGCGGGACAATCCATAAATCAATTAGCGATTCTTCTTAAAATACACATCTGCTAAAACAGCCAGCACCAGCACAATCGCTTTCAACACATATTGCCAGGCCGGAGCCACGTTCATCATCTGCAAACCCGTGGAAAGGCTGGCAATAATGAGAGCGCCAATCATCGCGCCTTGGATTGTGCCGACACCTCCCAGCGTGGATGTGCCGCCCAAAATACAACTGGCAATCGCATCCAATTCATAGCCTTGGCCGGCGGCGGTTGTCCCGTAGCCGACATAAGAAGCCAGCACCACACCTCCCACCCCGGCGAGGAATCCCATCAGGGTGAAAATTTTAAAGACCATGCTAGGTATGCTGACGCCAGAGAGGCGAGCCGCTTCCCTGTTCCCTCCTATGGCATAGGAATAACGACCGAAACGAGTGTTATTCGAGAGGTAGATCATGATCATAGCTGTTATCGCGAGCAAAAGCACTGGATTCTGGATCCCTTTATAACTGTTTACATTGTAGATATATACAAGGAGCATCAGGGCAGAAAAACCGGTAGCCAGTAGATCAATATAAATACTTCGCAGTTCAAAACCATGTTTAAGTTTGTTTTGGCGATTGCGGAACATATTCCAAAACAGGAATCCAATTGCCACCAGACCAAAAATCCATCCCCATGTGACTGGCACATAGCCTTGGGCTATGTCAGAGAACCAGGGTTGGTTTGCGGGAATAGTCTTCCCGCCAGTCCTTAATAGGATGAGCCCGTTGAAAAGCCACAAACCACCCAAAGTCACAATGAATGAAGGCACACGCTGGTAGGCAATGATATAACCTTGTAAGGCGCCGAATGCCGATCCAACCAATAGGCTGATGATCACAGTAAGTACCATCGACAAAACAGGCTGATCAGGCAGATATTTAAACCAGATATTCGCCTGTAAATAAGCTGCTACCACCGAGACATAGCCTGCAAGTTTGCCAACAGAAAGATCAATGTTTCCGGTCACAATGACCAACACCATACCAGCGGCTAAAAAGCCTGTTACAGACATTTGACGGAAAAGATTGGAGATATTCTGGGGAGCCAGATATGTGCCGCCAGTTGTAAAGAAAAAGATCCCCCAAATGCCTATCAACGCCAGCAGGATCGTATACGTTTGCACATTGAGCCGTAAAACCTGGAACAACTCAGACTTGAGGCTGGTCTTATTCTGTGTATTTTGATTGAAACTATCCATGTAATTACCTCACTAGGATTTTATTGATTTCTCTTTAGGATGACATACCCGTGGCTAAAGCCATTACACGTTCCACAGTGGCTTCATTGACAGGCAACGTAGCAGTTGAGTGACCTCGGCACATCACCATAATCCGGTCACTCATCCCAAGCACTTCTTCCAAATCACTGGAGATCATGATGATCGCAACACCCTGCTCTGCAAGCTCGTTCATAAGCTTGTAAATCTCATACTTGGCTCCAACGTCAATACCGCGAGTCGGGTCATCCATAATGAGTACTATTGGCTTTGATAACAGCCATTTTGAGATGACAACCTTCTGCTGATTTCCACCTGATAAGGTTTCAACAGCCGCTTCAAGGCTAGGAGTCTTAATTGTCAAACTTTTCGACTGTAACAAACTGGCCTTTAATTCTGCATCAGCATCAATTCTAAAGAAACTTGCAAATTGGTCCAGATTAGGCAATGAAATGTTTTTTAGGATGGATTGGATCAGTATAAGCCCCATTCCTTTTCGATCTTCGGGCACTAAACTTAATCCCGCATTAATTGCCTGGCGGGCATTTGCAGGCTTGATTTCCTTGTCTTTCAACAGGATCTTTCCGTCAATAATTTTTCCATATTCGCCAAATAAAGTCATCACAAGCTCAGTTCGCCCTGCCCCCATTAATCCGGCAATTCCAAGGATTTCTCCTTTGCGCACATCGAAAGTTACGCCATTCAAAACCTTGCGAGTCGCTTCATTTGGATCAAGCGCTTGAAGATTTTCAACTCTAAAAATAACTTCGCCCGGAGAACGCGTTGCTTTTGGAAAGCGCTCCTTCATTTCGCGACCCACCATATAACTCACTAGTTTTTCCTGGCTTAATTTTTTGGTTTCTTCAGTAATGATCTCTTTGCCATCCCGCATAACAGTGACCTTGTCCGTGACACGGAAAAGTTCTTCCAGTTTGTGTGTTATATAAATACAGGTAATGCCATTACTCTTGAGTATCCCCAGAATATCCATGAGTTTGTCAATTTCAGTCTCACTTAAGGCACTGGTGGGTTCGTCCAGGATTAAGATCAGAGCTTTTTCAGAAAGGGCCTTGGCAATTTCAACCATCTGCATTTTGCCAACCCCAAGATTTTTTATCATCACTTGCGGGGAAACATCCAATCGATATTTCTCCAGAATTTCTCGTGTATCTGCATACAATTTATTCCACTTGATCGCGCCGCGTTCAAGTGGCTCACGACCCAGAAAAACATTTTCACCAACCGACATGGTTGGCACCAGGGTCAATTCCTGATAAACAATGGCAATTCCTTTATTGCCAGCTTCTTTAATAGCGCCATCGCCTAGATGCAGCTCTTCGCCATTAAAGATCACAGTTCCATCATAGGTATCATGGGGATATACACCCGAAAGTATTTTCATTAGCGTGGATTTGCCCGCCCCATTTTCCCCACAGATCCCGTGTATTTCACCGCGCCGAATCTTAAACGAGACATCGTTCAACGCCACCACACCGGGGAATTTCTTGGTTACATTCTTGAATTCGAGAATGATGTCATTATCCACTTTGAACTCCTGCGACTCAAAGACTTGCTTCCTTAATACTACATCCACAGTAGCTCCCGGTCCCCAGTGACTGGGGACCGGGAAGTCAAACTATTTATATTGTACTAGGGTTTCGGGGGACGATTAGCCTCAGGAATGTCACGATAGACATCATCGTAAGATTGGAAACCGCTCTTCACAACTAGGTCATAGATGTTGTCTTTGTTGACCTGTTGAACTTCAAGGAAAACGCACGACACTTCACCTTGCTTGCTCGGATCAACGGTCAATTCAGCAAGCGTAAAGTTCTCCATGCCATCCACGGCTTCACCCTTAATCAACTTGTCCATGACATCAATTGCCAATGGAGACAAATTGCGGATGTCCTTGAGAATGGATACGGTCAACTCACCCTTGACGATGCTGTTGCTACCATCAGCAGTCGCATCCTGTCCAGAGATCGGCACTATACCAGCCAAGCCCTGAGCCTTCATCGCTTGCAAAGCACCCAGCGCAGTACCATCATTGGAGGCAACCACAGCATCCACCTTGTTG
>Ga0180074_1000090_pt1 | contig 17804 bp, 27 predicted proteins | sample EasRiv366_16_10D_FD_121773 | JGI IMG/M metagenome (GOLD analysis project Ga0180074, IMG submission 121773) | Soil microbial communities from meander-bound floodplain in the East River, Colorado, USA - East River metaG ERMLT366_16_10D | ecosystem: Environmental > Terrestrial > Soil > Floodplain ...
AGGCGTTTCCGTGTCATGCAGGTAGAAGAACTTGACTTCATTTGACTTGCGGCTTTGAACCGTTTCTCCGACAATCGTGGTACTCATTTAATTTATGTCCTCTTAAAAAGCAATCCCGGGTTTTGATGGGACCCGGGAAACCCACTCTCGTCTCTACCCAAGCGGAGACTTGATTTTACGACTTGGTGTGATTACCGGCGTGCACCACGCTGGCGGGGAGGAGGAACCAGGGACGTGGCTACCGCACCGCTTGCAGCGGAGGGGCTCGGGGCCGCAACCTTGAGGGTTGAGGTGTCCTGACCCGTGGTCGTGCGAACCATAAGCTGCTCGACGTGAGGGTGAACCATCAGAAGGTTCTTGGTGTTCTTCTGGAGAACGCTCCAGGTAGCCACACGGGGCTCACTCGGGGCGTCATGCATGAACCGAGCAAGCTCGATCGCCTGTTCCGGCTTCAACTGAGTCTTCTTGATCCAGTCGCCCAACTTGGCCACACACTCCACGAACATTTCGTTGGAAATCCGGCCGAGACGCTTCTTGGCCTTCTCCCAATCCTTGAGAATGTCCTCCGCCGAAACCTGACGGTCACGCTCCGAACAGAACTTCTTGAACATCGAGGCAACCTCAACGCCCACGAAGGCGCCCGTGAGAATGTAGAACATGTGGTTCTCGGGAGTCTCGTACATCTTGAGCCGGGAAAGCTCGGCATCCAGCTTCATCCAGGAACGACGGTCCGGATACTTCTTGTTGGGCTCGAACACGCCATCATGCTCGATGAACTTGCTGTTCTGGCGAAGAAACTCCACCATTGCTCCGTCGCAACGGTCGGTAACGTATTCCAGCCATTCTTCCTTCGTGGGATCCAGCATGACGGTTGCTGCCCGGCTGATTTCCGCCGGATCCGACTGGTTCACGGTGTAGGCATCACCGATGTTCTCGGCAATGATGATGATCGTCTCGGGGTGAAGGCGATGACCGTAGAAAATCTTGCTGTCTGCAAGCTGGAAAACCGCCTGCTTCACACCCTCAAGAGCACGGTTGCGCTCGTCAAGGAAGAGAACGACGGGGAATTCACACGACTGAATGAGCCAGTCGCAGGGCTTGAATTGAGTGCTCTTGGCACTGCCATCCAGGATGGGCAGACCGATGATATCACCCTCAGTCATCTGGGAGAGACGACGCTCGACCACCGGAAGGCCCAATTCGTAGGACCATTCCTCAAGCTGAGTCGTGGCCTTGGTGCCGCTGACGACCCCGCCCATGGCAGCAACGACACGCTTGCAATTCTCGGGATTCTTATAGAAATCCGACTTGCGGAGGCGAGCCGCCTGGTAAACGCCTTCCGACTTGCCCACGGCGTGGCGGCCACGCACACAAATGGTCACATCGGGCGAAACGCTTGCAGCCAGGTTCTGGAAGCCCTTCATCGAAACAGGTAGAGCGAGATTAGACATTTTCGAAATTCTCCGTTGGGTTGCTTGGGTGAGAAATGCTGCGTAGTTTCAACACAGCTTCGACGTACTATCAGAATAGCACCTTATTCATCCTTTTTCAACTCCTTTATAAGTTATTGACATGACTACGAATTTCTCAATTGAGTTTCCCCGATAAAACGCATGGTTTCGTGGATCCGCTCAATCCACAAGTTATTCTGACATGGTGACCCCGTGTAGGCTTGTTAATTGGTAGTGTTCCACTTAAGGAAATATTCACCAGGATTCAGGGCCTTTTCTGTTTAACTTGATATCTGAAAATTGTAGGGTATAGACACCATCATGACTAACTCCAAAAACATCAATGATTTCGAAGAAGTAGACCTTTTCGAGCATGCTGGTCGTGCGGCTAGCCAAGAGCTACGGTCCGGTAAGAAAATCTCAACTTGGCCAAAGGTTATCATTGACGCCGAAGAAAAGGCTACTGCCGTTGCAGTGGTTGTTATTGGAGATGATGGAAGCATTCTTGTGACTGCTCGTCACAACGACTTTACCAACTTTGGACTTCCAGGTGGAAAGATTGAACCCGGAGAAACTGCTAGAAATGCCGCAATTCGTGAGTGTTTTGAAGAGACGGGAATTCAGGTAACGAGTCTTGTTCCTGTGTACGCCAGAAGGGCAACCACACACTACTGTGTCACCTATCTCGTTCTTGAGGTAGCCCCTGAGAATCACTTGAAGGCTGGACACAAGGAGTGTACACCTCTTTGGATCAACTCTGCCTCACTCTTTTTGGAGTCCTGCCACTATCGCCAGTACAATACCAACCTCTGGACTGTACTTAAGAAACACGGCCTAATTCAGGGCTAATTCTTTTACCAATATTCGGTTGAAATTCGCTACTTTCTGGAGTATACTGATAATATGACGATCGACAAGAATTCCTCGTACAGCAAGTGCATCCACCGGAACATGAAGGGTTTCGTTTGTGGTTGTCAGGGTCGGGACACGAACAAGGGTCCGGGCATTCTCCGCAGTCTTCGGGCCGGTGGTTTGAATGATGGCAAGGCCGAAAAGGTCGTGGATGAGGCCACCGGAAAGGCACGGGCAATCGACCCGGAGAACGTTTTGAAGCGTTCGGACGAATTCGATTTCGACTTCCTTGAGCTTTACATGCATGACCCCTTCATCGGGGCTTGCTCCATGGACGTTACCAAGGTCGCAGATTCTGACTGTCCCACGGCCTACATCGGCGTGCGGAAGAACGGCGCTCGTTACGACGTGATCATGGGTTACTCCCCGAAGTTCTTCCGGAGCATGACCCGTGAGGAGCGTAAGGGTGTCATCCGTCACGAGATGTACCACATGATCTTCCACCACATTTTCCACCGTGCCGTTGCAGGTACGGCGGATCAGAAGCTTTGGAATTGGGCGACTGACCTTGCTATCAACAGCATCATCGGTGCCGAAAACCTTCCGAAGCTTTGCCTGATCCCCGGCATCCGTCCTCTGGAAAAGCAGAAGGATGGAAGCATGAAGCCGGCTTCGAATCCCTATGCTGACTTCATCGCCGGGGCGAAGAAGCTTGAAGCCTCAGACTACTACTTTGAGGAGCTTAAGAAGATCCGGGATGAGCAGGGCGACGGAGAAGACGACCTTAACGTGATCTTCGATGCCATGGGCACGATGGACGACCACGATGGTTGGGGCCAGATTGACCCCGAGACCGCCGAGGAACTTCGTGACAAGATGCGTGACATTGTCGAGCGTGCCATGAAGAAGGCCGATCGTAACAATGAGTGGGGCACCGTTCCTCAGAGCATCCAGGAAATGCTGCGCAAGATGATGAGCAAGGAAGTTGACTGGCGTTCGGTCATTCGTAACTTCATCGGCCGTAGCCGGTCCTTGGAGCGTAACTCCACGATCAAGCGGATCAACAAGAAGATGCCCTACATCCACCCGGGTGTGAAGCGTCCCCTGATCGCCAACTTTGCCTGCTTCATGGATCAGTCGGGTTCAATGGCCGATGAAGACATTGCCCTTCTGTTCTCGGAGCTTGGCAGCCTCGCCACCCTGACGCAACTGGACGTTTACCACTTCGATACCGAAATCGACGAAAAGTCGCACAAGGTGTGGCGGAAGGGTGATGCCAACCCGCAGTGCCTGCGTACTCGGTGTGGAGGCACGGACTTCGATTCCGTGGCAAACTTCGCCAACCGTCATGACAACCGTGGCCGGTGGTCGGGCATCATCATCCTGACGGATGGTTACGCCCCGGTGATGAGCGGAATCAACGGAGCCCGGGTTCTGTGGGTTGTGACTCCGACCGGAACGATGGCCGGCGTTCGTCCTGGTGACCTTGCGGTTCAGATGAGCAAGGACAGCGGCAAGTTCAAGCCGTACTGATTCCAGAAAGACTTAGACTAAGGGCTCCGGCTGAAAGGTCGTGAGCCCTTTTCTTTTGGTAAGACCCATTGACGATTAGAACCAAAGACGACTTAGAACCGGTTGTTGGCCAGCTTTACCTTGTTGAAAAACCTGGTATGATGGCCGGCTGTCTTTCAGATTGTGAAAGACTTGTTCAATCTCACCTCCCCGATAATGCGATCATAATGTTTCTGGGGTGGGAGGTGGTTCACGTCGACGGGCGAGGGGTGCTTCAACTTAGGGCTCGATTTTTGGCGCCCGATGAAACCTTTTGCTTTGTTCTTATTAGAGAGGTCTATATTGGGTGTCAAGTAGACTTTGCCTCCAGTGGGGTCTTGCAAGAATACCTGAAATCTGAACACGAAGTTTGGAGAGGATACTTCTATATCAGAGGTGGTATTAGACCGGTATGAAATGTCACAAGAATTAAAATCGGTGGCTCAGGAAGAAGCCGAACTCGCTGAGATACGTTCTTGGATTGGAGATGTGTTCCAGTGGCCAGCTAGTCAAACTATGTTCGCTCCATGGCGTATGTTAAAACGCCAGTCACACCCCACTCGAACCAATCGTTGGGGAGACATAGACGAACTTGTGGTTTTTAATCAGGTGCACCTCAGCGGCGGGGAAGCCATGCTCTTTATTGACCTTGTCAAGGCCAAGCGTCCCGAAATCGAAGCCCTCAGAAGCTTCATCGTTGATCTCTCTGGACACCAGGGAGTGTGGTTAGCCTGGTTCTTTTGGGAAGAACAAAAGCTTTGTTTCCCGGTTATTCGTTACAACGAGCAAATTGGCATGTTGTCTGTTTTCAAAACCCTAAGGAACCTCACCAATGACCCACTACGGTAGAAATCCAAAAATTGGCAACGTGGTACGTTTTTCCCGAGCAATGGAACGTGGCGTTGTAGAAGCCCCGTTGTGGGATACTCTACAGATGCATCACTATGGATGGGCAGGTGTAGGTAAATTGACCCACATTCATGAAGGGGAAACTTTCCTCGTTTTGGACATTGCTAGTTTTGTTGGTGACTCCGACCGGGTAGTGGACGTTTGGTATAAGATCCTTTTCAAGGAAGGAGTTTGGTGGCTGGGTTGGTGGGATCAAACCACACATTCCCGAGAAACCACTACCGAATTGGAAGTCATCTCCAACACTTAGGACCTGCAATTAAGTTGAAAAACACGCCAAAACGTGCTATGATTAAAGAATGGGAAACAAGCACAATGTCAAGACGAGCCTGGCCAACAGCGTGACCCGCAAGGTTGTTATCATGCGTGGCGTGTCGGGTTCGGGAAAGAGCACCTACATCCGGAAGAATCACCCGGAGGCGATCGTCTGTTCGGCGGATGACTACTTCCTTGAGGTTCTTGGAGAGGGCAAGAATTACATCTTCGATGCCACTAAGCTGGGAGAAGCCCACAAGTGGTGCATGCAGAAGTTTATCAATGCTACGACGCACCGAGATCCCCTTGGACGTGCCACGAACGTTGTTGTTGACAACACGAACGTCATGCTTTGGGAGTTTATGGGGTATGTCCAGGTTGCGGGAGCCATGGGCTACGAGGTTGAGATTGTCCGGATGGACACGCCGGCCCATGTGGCTGCTGGACGCAACGTCCATGGTGTTCCTGCCAACAAGGTTGAGGACATGGCTCGTCGGTTCCAGTTTATTCCTCCCTTCCTTCGGGTATCGGAACGTCTCGTCAAGGGCTACTAACCCTCGTGCCCGACCTACCAAAAGTTATCTGGTTTCCAGATGAAACCGCCCTTCGGGATAAACTCCAAAAGGGCGGTTTACGCGTTAAGCTAGGTATTGACCCAACCCGACCTGACCTACACCTAGGCCATCTCGTTCCCCTGAGACTAGCCAGGAAGCTTCAGGAGGCGGGAAACAGCCTAGACTTGGTTCTGGGTACGTTCACGGCTCAATTAGGTGACCCCTCTGGACAAGACCAGACAAGACCTATCTTGTCAGAGGTAGAGGTTCAGACAAATGCTGAAAAGATCTTGGCGCAGGCAAGCAAGAATCTTTTACCCGGATTCAGGGTGCACCGAAATCACACCTTCTCAGAACACATGGATATAGCCTTTTTTCTGACAAGGCTAGCAGGCAACTTCACAGTGGCCAACATGCTTTCTCGGGATGGCTTTAGGGAACGAACCAAGAGAAACCAGCCCATCGCCCTTCATGAACTTCTTGTTCCTCTGCTACAGGCCTGGGACAGTGTGGTTCTCAAAACAGAAGTGGAAATTGGTGGTACCGACCAGTTGTTCAATTTTCAGGCTACCAGAAGCTTGCAGGAAGCCCATGGACAACCACCAGAATTCTGTCTTATGACTCCGATCATTCGAGGAACGGATGGCAGGAAAATGAGCAAGTCCTTTGGAAATGTCATTCTTTTGGAAGAAGACTATGTCCAGATGTATGGACAGATAATGTCCATATCAGATGAGGTGGCAGAGGAGTGGATTCCCCTGATGACCGACCTTGGAACAATGCCTGAGGTAACTCACCCCATGGAACGCAAGAAGCTTCTTGCCAGGGAACTTGTGACACAGCTTCACACCGAAATAGATGCTCGGATTGCCGCTCTTTCTTTTAAGGTCTTGGTTCAAGAAAAGGGAACGCCCTCGAATATTCCGGAAGTAAAATCTCAGCCTCTTTTGGGTGTGGTTGCACAGGCTCGTCAGGAAAGTAACTCCCGAGCCAGGGAACTAATTCGTTCCGGGGCTGTCTCTATCAACGGGATAAAGTGTCAAGATTTAAATCGGGTTCCTGCCAAGGGAACCCTTGTGAAGATAGGCAAAATGTTATTTGTTCGAATTGCGGACTAACTTGTGAATTGGAACATGGAACGGTATACCTTCGAATATCCGATTGAGGCAGCCAACGTTAAGCCGGGTGAGCTTTGGATGGTGATCGTTAAGGATGGCACCTGGTTCTATCCCAAAAAGGACCTCTGGAGCTTGATGCGCCATGATACCATGCTCTACAACAAGGTAGTTCGGATTCACGAGGGAGGCATAGTCATGTTTCTCGCTGCCTATATTCTCCGTGAAGAAGAACATGGCACCACCAAATATTTTGATGATCAAACGGGCTACATGGCAGACGCTCCGACGCTTGAAGTACGTGAGTGTGTCGCCATCAAGTGGCTCTATGAGGATCGAGAGGTTTGGTCCCTAACTTACGTAGAATCGGCAGACCTTGTCAATAAGACCTTCAAAGGTAAAGACATTGGTCTCAAGGGAAAATCTGTTTCTCAGCGCAATAGGCTTGTTTTGCTGGAAAAGCATCAAGAGCTACGGCGGGTGGATGCCTATGACAAACTACGTTTAACTCAACAACAAGGAGACTCCAACAATGGCCCCAAAGAAAATAGGTGATAAAATGAAGTGGTTCAAGGAAAACAGAGAGAACAACGAGCCAGGTGCGACGCCACCCAAGGCAGAGTCAACCTTTGCGGCCTTGGTGATTGGTTTGGCCATAACAGGGGCATTCCACATTGCGGTAGCCCTTGGCCTGGGGATGTTGTGGAACTCGGTAGTGCATTCGGTGCTGGGTGGGATCTACCTTTCCAGTTTGGATGCTGTGCTTTTGTGGACACTCATAATGGTCGCCTTAATGGTCCCACTTACAATGGCAGCCAAGATCTGGAGCCGACTGAACGTTCTTTCCTTGGATGTGAACGTGACCCTACCTCCAGACCTAGTTAAGAGTGCACCAGAAGAAGTACGCAATGAACCTCCTAAGCAATTCCCAGGTGAGTAAGTTCCAGAAGAATTTCCTCGGCATTATGATTACGGTCGGCTTTTCAGCCATGATTATCGGAGCCCTTTGGATTGTGGGCTCCGAATCCTTTGAAAGGGGCTACAAGCTTCCCTACAGAGAGGCCTGTGAGAAGTCCTGCATTATAGTCACGGGGACCAAAATGAAATCCCTGAGGGCGAACCGAAGCGTGACTGGTCGCCAGGGCCAACACCCGAGCTTCAGCTGCGTCTGTGAGGACGGTCGTACCCTAACGGCCGTGCCCTCAAGAATGTACACCGACTTCAGTTCTGCTCTGGACGACTAACGCCGAATAATTGTGTGAAGTTGATGAATATATGACGGGTTTATTAATTCTCGTCACCAGGGATCAGCATCTTACAAAATCTAATGCCCGAAGAGTTAGTAATAATATTAACTTTGGTATTACTTTTTAGGAACCATCTTGCCACGGTCAACAATAGACTTGGCTACCAGGTGATCGAACTCATGTTGGAAGACTCTCGCCATAAATCCCGTGAAGGTTGCCTCGTGTTCCAGGAACACGCCATCGTCGACGAATTCAAACCACTTTGCCTGGATGGTCTTCCAGCGGTCTACGTTGTAGTTCCACCCTGGGACACTCAGGCAGCCCTCCTCGGAAGTTTCCTTGCCATCCTCGGCTACTGCTGTCCAGGTTGGGTTGAAATAGGCCGTAAAGGAATCCCTGGGGGCATTCGTTTCGGATTGCATGTCTCGAATGACAAAAAGCTGCTTGTAGATTCCAAGTTGCGGAGCAGCCAGGCCGATGCCATCGTCGCTCATGCAAGTCTTAACCATGGAGTGAACCACCTCGGTGATGTACTTTTTGGAAATGGGCCTTTCCAGATTCCAGGACATGGCCTTGACCTTGATCTTCCTGTAGTTCAGGGGAACCAGGTGTCTGCCGGTCAGGTTAACGTCTTGAATGAGGACTTGCATGTGGGGTTACCTTGCTGCCTTGGCGAAAAACACCTGAAATGGGACCATTCTAAGTGTACGCTCAATCATGCTGGTTGTCAAGTCAATATCCGATAAAAGGGCCTCATCAGCAGGCGTCTTTTTGAAGTCGTCTGTCACGGAATTTATGGCTTTTTCGAGGAGATCTAGGTACTCACCCTGTGACTGGACTCCATGGGGAGCCATTTCAAGGATTCTCTTTTGGATTTCTTGCATGAGCTTCTCTTTTTGAAAATAAGCATCTGACATGCGAGCCTGAGTAACCCCGCCGGTTGTACCTTGTGGTTGAAGTTGCTCCAAAAGCATCCAACCCTTAAACCACTCTTCTTCTGAAAGTTTCATTGGTAAGTTCCTCACTTTAATTCGAAATCTAGATTAACTATCCTTGCGGGAAGGTGTAACATGACAAACTCAGTTCTTAAACCTATCGTTGGTGTAACCGGTCACAGAAGCATGGTGCATGACAAGGCAACTATCAAGACTAAACTCAAGGAAATGCTGAGGGATCTGAATGCTGGTCATGTCATTACCGGCATGGCACTTGGGTTTGACCAGCTTGTTGCTGAAACCTGTATTGAGGAAGGGATTCCCTACACGGCTGCCATTCCCTGTTTTGGACAGGACAGGCTTTGGCCCCAGGACTCCCAGAGACACTATCGCAAGCTTGTTGACAAGGCAAGTCGGACGAAGGTTGTATCCCCGGGGGACTACCATCCCTCCAAGATGCACATTCGTAACCAGTGGATTGTGAACAACTCCAGTGTGATGATTTGCTACTGGGATGGAAGTGACAAGGGCGGGACGGCTTCGTGTCTCAAGTTCGCCAAGTCCAAGACCAAGGAAGTAAGGAATGTTTTTACTTCCCTTTCTCTTCCCGCAGCTTTCGTAACCACTTCTTCTGAAAAGTCTCCCTGAAATCCTGCTCATAGGAATCAAACCCTGTGTGTGGGGCAATCCAGGTGTCCCTAATCCAAAGAAGTCTTGGCTTGGGGTCATCATCCCTTGGGTTGGTGATAAGACACTTCAAGTAGGAAGTGGTCCCAACGCTGATGGTTCCAATTTTAGCCTTGAAGGTAACTGCCTCACAGGGATTCAGAATAATCTTGGCCCGGCCCTCTTTTGAGTAAAGCTCTGGATTCGGAATAACGTCAATGTGATTGATGCCATCCATCCAACCCCAGGGCATACTAAACGTCCAGGGAATATTTGGTGCTACGCCCTTTGTGTCGTAGAATACAAAGGAGGACTTCCAGGCGTTTACCAGAGGAGGTGTAGAATAGTAAGGGTTTATTCCGGCCCGCTGAATTGCAGGACTAATCGGATATGCGCCCATGCCACCAATGATAGGGGATTCCTCTTCCTGTTGAAGACATGGATTTAGCACGCCGTTAATCCATCCAACGTGGCCGTCTTCCCTGAGTTCGGTAAGTTTGTCCCCGGGCTTGTGCCAAGAGAATACAACCTTGCCGTAGTGTTCTGCCTTGTACTGGCAAATCTTTCCTATGAAAGGGTGGTTCAGGTGTGGCTTCATACCCAAAGCTTACCAGGAACTACTTATCAGTTAAATCTCATTTCCATGATATTCTAATGCCCAAAGAAGGATCATAAACATGACCATTTCATTCCCACCATTGGTTAGAAAGTTTCTTAGTGAAGTAACAGAAAAGGTCAGTCCTTCCTTCAAAATCAAAACAAAAGACAAGCCGGGTGGGTTATATAGAATTGTCAGGGCAGTGGTTGGAAGCTTCAATAAGGATATCGACGAACACTACATAACGGTTATTGCTGGGACCTGCTGGGTGCCCCCGAGCTTCGGAGTGAGGAGTGCCCGGGATCAGATAGAGACCCTGGCTCACGAGACCGTACACGAATATGACAGAAAGCGCCTGACAACACCGGTGTTCACTCTTGTCTACCTGTTTCCTCAAATCCTGGCTGTTTTGGCCTTATTGTCAATTCTGGCCCTATGGTTTGGTGTGGGGTGGCTGTGGTGTCTGGGATTTCTTCTTTTCCTGGCTCCCATTCCATCACCTGGACGTATGTGGATAGAACTCAGGGGTTACCAGACAAACATGATGTTGGCCAAGCACGTTGGGAAGTGGAATACCGAGGAGGGACTGAGATGGGTGGCAGAGTATTACTCCAAACAGTTTATCGGTTCGGGATACTACTTTATGTGGCCATTTCAGAAGCACATCATCAATCTACTGGCAACCAACACGAAGTTTGAGAAAGAAGGAATTGGAAAGACCATTCTGGATTGGCACAGGACTAACGGGTTTATTACCCCTTGAGCAGGCCAGGCTTCTTTGCCTGCTTCTCGGCCTTGACTTGCTTCTTTAGGAGTTTCCTGATTTTCTTCAGTTCTCCCTCAACTTTTTTGAGTTGGTCTTGTACGGCTTCAAGGTCAACAGGTTCTAGAAGTCCATTTTCCTCAAAGGCAGTGTAAAGATCCTGATAAGCCTCTGGGCCTGTCTTCTGTCCTTCTGGTGGAGGACTAGATAGTGGGGCTGGGGTTTCTTTTTTGGTGGTCATCCCTTTAAGATAAGGGATTCGTTTCTTGTTGGATATTTACGAAGTATGCAGAAGTCCTGGCTAAACCATCTTATTTTGGAGGAAATCGAAACTGCCCTTCTCTCGGAGCAGTCAACTCCTCCTCCACCTATAGATGATGACACTTCCACAACAGACATGAATACGGATACTTCTTCAAGTCCGAATACCGCCATGGATCCAACAGGCGGTGGAGACCTCGGTGGTGACACCACGGGCCCTCCTGAGGCTGGTGGAGCAGATGGTGGCTCTGGGGGCGGAGGCCTTGAGGGAGATGCCCTGGGAGACGACTCAGACGCCGGAATGGGTGCTGACCCGGGAGGTGGAGGAATGCTCGGCCTTGGTGGCGGAGGAGGTGGAGGCGGAGGTGGTTTTGATGACGCCGGAGATGGTGAGGGTATTGACTCTGATAACATGCCTGGTGCTGAAGTAACCCCTGGTCCCGAGAAAAGACCGAACGATCCCCTGGGAGCAGCCATGGCGGAGGCTGAGAAGATTTCTGGCGAAACCAATGACCCACAACAGATTCTGAATGCCATCAAGTCTAGCATCCAGGCTAACTTTGGCGACTACACCGAGGCATGGCCCCTTGTACAACAACTCAAGGACACAGGAAACAGAACCCTTGCGGATGTTGCAGCCCGACTTTCTCTATTCATTACAGGCGTCTTACAAGAAAAGCTTCTTAAAACAAAGTCCAAGACCAAGGTACTTCGTCAGAAGGACTACGGCAATTTCTCTATTAGGAAGGTTGTCAGGAGAACACACGGCTTCAATGTTCCCCAAATTCAGTTTGACGTGAGCAAGTCACCAAATAGAAAGTCCTGGTATGTTGGGTTCAACACCCTAGAGCAGGCAAGGAAGTTTGCTTCCAGGAAACACCCAACCCCACCAAGGCCAGCAGATGCCGTATTCAAGGAAGTTGTTCAGGAATTAGTGCAAGAAGAGGTAGCCAAGACCTTTCTTCAGAGTCCTGAGGGCAGAATGAGAATGCTCCAGACGTGGATTCGAGAACTTAATGACGTGATCAATGAAATGGAAATTGTAGAAGAAAACTCCGAACCTATCTATTATCTGGGCGACATAAGGGAAAACCTTGAGACAGTACGGAGAAAGCTTCGTGGAGAATTAGAACGTGTGGAATCCAGTCTTCAAAGACAGAGAGCACGTGGGAGACTAAGCAGATGAAGGTAACCAAGAAACAACTCCAGGAAATGATTGGGAAAGCCATGACTGGCTTACCGAAGTTTTATTATCTTGACAAAACTCCTGAAGAAAAGAAAAAGGCCAGAGATCTTGCAATCCAAACGTTCCGACATTTGGAAGCAGCCGAGGATGGCGTTGATTCCTTGATTATGAACTTCGGAGTAAACATTCCTGAGGGAGACCAAGAGTTGGGTGCCATGCATCGGGATATCAAGGCATTTTTGAAAGAATTTGTAAAGCAAGAGAAGAAAGACTAAGCAGATGAGTAACTTAAAAATCAACAAGGAAGACCTGCGTCAGATGGTTCGTGAGGCGGTTAGAAGCAGAATGTTGTCGGAAGATTCAACCTTCCTTGAAGAACAGCAAACAAGTATGTTTGACCAGCACAGGGCTGCCCTTGAACAGGAACGTAAGACCATTGAGACCCAACTCAATGCTGCGGATATTAAGGAAATGGCGATCGACACCTTTGAGAAGCTGTGCAACAAGTGCGGCGTTCCAAGTGAGTCCCTTACTCCAGAGGCAATGGAAGTTGTTATGAAGGAACTTGAAAGAATGCAAAGTGCCATCCAGGAGATTGCAAACGTTCTCTATCAGACGGCAACCGTAATCAATGCAGCCAAGGAAACCCCAAATGCCGGTGGACCTGGTGCACCTACCCCAGCAGGAGTAGCCTAAATGCCTGTTAACAGATATCAGTTAGCCTACCAGAAGAACCTCAGGTTCATCAGGGAAGCCAAGGAATCTGGTTCAGGGGAGAAGCTCGACCTCCAGAAACAAAAAAAGGACAGCGCCCTCACTAAGCCAATTGTTGGTCTTGGTACTGAGGACCAGCCTGATCCAGAGAGAGCGGAAGACGAAAACGTTGCTCTTGATGAGAATTGGCTTGGTGCTGAAGAAAAGAACCCTCGTATAGAGGAGTTAGAGGAATTTCTTGAAAAAGTACAAAGCTTCCTGGACAGGGACAAGCCAGGTCAGGGTATGGAACTGAAGCCCCTCCGTATGCTCCTAAACAAGAGCGACTGGAGAGGTGCGGCCACCATGATCAAGGATATGTTCCCAAGGAAGTTCTCTGACTGGACCGAGTTAGAGATCGTCCGGGGCATTGTCGGCTGGAAAGAGCGTCTTTCCAAGGAGTGGCAAGAGAAAAATGAAGGCCACTTTGAGGAAGACACCTCACGTCAACAGGCCTGGAAGCAATCCAGAGACCGTAAGGACGAACGACAGGATGAGATTGAAGACCGACACCTTCACGAGTGCGGACCAGAACCCCTAGACCCTCTAGGTCCTGTAACGGTTCCAGTTGAAGACTCGGCTGTAACTCAACCCGAGGAACAGGAAGACAAGTGGGAAGGTGCCCCAGGAGCAAGGGATGACGTCAAGGTTGTTCCGGTTCTGATTCTTCAAATGTCTGAGGCCCATGGTTACAAGGACCTAATGGAGGCAGCAACTAAGTCAGGCCACAAATTCTACAAGAAGACGCCAGAACCTCAGAAACCTGTCAGTCTCAAGGACCTATTTAAGGACGACAAATGAAAGTCTCCAAGAAACAGCTTCAGGAAATGGTCCGTAAGGCCATGGAAGACCAGGCAGGAGCCAGGGTTCTAGAACTTAGCGCTGGGTCCATTGAAGACCTAGTCAGTATTATTTCGTCTGTCACCGACAATGAAGCCAAGGAAAACGAAATCAGACACCTTCTTAAGAAGAGTGTTTTAGCGGTTGTAAAACACTTGGAGACTGAAGAGAGCTCCTGGGAAGAAAAAGATCGTCAGGAAAAGCAGGAAATGCCTTACGATGACGAAGGAATGTCAGCAGAACTAGAAAAGATGCGCACGGCAGTCGGTCAAAGATTGAAAAAGGGCCCCTAATATGAAGGTAACCAAGAAACAGCTTCAAGAAATGATTGAAGAACAAATGGCGGGCTTCCCAAAACCGGGACCTGGTTGGGGAAAACGGCGATATCCGAATTCCTCATCAACAAAACCTCCTGTGTCACCACCACCACGAGCCAAAGGAGACGATGTTACCATGAACATCTCCTTCAGGGTACTTACCAAGGCTGGCGAAAAACTTGACAAGGCGTCTCTCAGGGAGTTTGCACAGAAAATCAAGGAATATATTGCCAGCGGCGAGTGGGGTTTCTTCTATGCCTCTAGTGATCACCCTACCAAGGGCTCCTATGACACAGACATTCAGCCAACTAATATTAAGGTAACAGCAAAGAAAACAGGTCAGTAACATGAAAGTAACCAAATTGCAATTAGAAAAGATGGTAAAGGAAGCTGTCCAGGTGAAGCTCCAGGAACTAAGTTCTCTCGACAAGGAAGTTCTTCCTGGCTCTGGAGACATGGCCAAGATTGCTAAGGACGTAGATGACTTCCTCATGAAGATGGCAGAAGAGGCCAAGGAATTGGTCGTTAAGATCGAAGAGGAAATGAAGGTCGACTCCCTGGGTGGTGACAACCCATCCCTGGCACCAAGAGTCGGCGAAAGAAACAGAATGCTCCAGACAAGAGCTGGGGTTCTGAAGAAGCTTGCCGGCAATTGTGTGTCGGCCTTTGAACATCTCCGTAGAGAGGGCTAACACATGCCTGTTTTCATTGTTTTGGCTCAAATTGGCGAAACAAGAGGAAGTCCTGGTATCTTTTCCAGTCTTCCAGCTGCCATAAAGGCCGCCAGGTCAAAATTTATGCCGGGCGGTAATCGAGTTAGGGTGTACAAGGCAAAGGCCAATGAATTTGTGAATGATGGGATGGTTGTGTGGGACAGTGATGTTCACGTGAAGCCATCTGACATCATGTATGAACGTAAAGTGGTTACAAAAACCCAGCTTCATGAAATGATTAAGGCTGTCATCATAGAACAATCCGGTCCAATTCCATCTGATGGACCTTGGGATCGTGAAAGTGTACGAGAGCGTGATTATTCTCGTACGTTACAAACTATTAGACACGCTATAGATGCAGCAAGAAACCTTGCCGTAACACGACGTGGAAACAAAAAAGGTAAAGTATATCAAGTTGTAGCTACAGAACTGATTCGACTTTATAAAACGATGAAAACAACTGGGGTTTAATATGAAGGTTTCCAAAAAAGAGTTACAAGAAATGATTCAGGAAGCCCTTAAGGAGCAGGCCGTTCCCAATGAGGTTACCATGCATTCCGTGGCTCCTCCCAAGGAACCTGAGAAGCTCTTTCCTACAGATGACCTCGACATTATCCGTAAGTGGATGAAACAGGTCAATGACCTCCTCAATGAAATGGACTCTCGTAAGTTTCATGGCGGATGGTCACTCGGTGGAGGAGTTAGTTCGAACAGTCGCTCTACCAGGGACTTTGCCAAGGCCTTGATGCTTGCCCTACGCCAGGACCTCAGCGGAGCAAAGCAATCACGAAATCAAGGCCATCAAAAGAAGGCCAGACTTCGTTAGTCCTCTTCATCCCTACGGGTATGATTGGCTGCAAACCTGACGTCATCTCCAGTTGGGTTATTAACAACCCGAGATCCTTCCTTGGCTTCCTCAAATGTCTTGGTCGCCATTTCCTGAAGCTTGCTTTGCTTCCAGGTTTCAAAGTCGGCCATCTGTCCCGAGCTTAGGCCAACAGGGGTCTTTCCTGTCATGATATACGTCCACTTGGCTGTCTCTAGGGCTGCATTCTCCTGGATGTGAGCCGTGTTGTTCCTGAGCCTTGCTAGCAGGTCATCCCTAAGTTTGGTCTCTGCCTCGTTGGCTGGGGTCCAGTACCTTAGGTCGGCCTCATCCATAATGGCTCCCCTGCCGCTCATGCTACCATCCTTCAGGGCTTTGTTTAAATCCCTTAGGAAGGTCCCGTCTGTCTTGTGACCCCTGCCATCCCCAAAGGCTGCACGGGCCTCCCTGGCCTTTTGGAGTATTTCTAGAGGGTCTCTCATGGTAAGGTAGTCCACGGCCTTGTCCTGGGCAGTTTCCCTTAGGGGATCTGACTTCTCAGCCTGGGACTCATCCACAGGGAATTCCCTGAGGTTCATGGAGGAGATAATCTTCTCTCCATCATTGTCGAGAGTGTAGGCCTTGATGCCCTCTTTCTTGAAGTCCCTCTTTAGGGCTTCCCTTACGTAGTTTTCTGGATTTGCTCCACCAGACACCGTGATGTATACCTTCTTGTCTGTGTGACCCTTGTCATCAAAGTCCAATTTGGACATAACCGAGTTTGGATCCCACTTCACCATGGCCGAACCCTTCTTGCTGGCAATCTGTCTATTCCAGGCTTCCAGACTTGGAGTAATGTCAACCAGGTTTACGCCAGCACCCTTCTGTTTGGCCGCCAGCATTTCTGTAACCACTTCTCTTTCAGTGGCCTCCACGATTTCGCCATCAGGAGCCAACACAAAGGTGTGCTTCTCGGAGGGTTGGGGAATACCAGAAAGAAGAGCCTTCCTTGCAAGGGCTTCTGCCTCAAGCTTTTGATTGGCCTCTGCTAGGTCCTTTTGGAGTTTGTCAATTTTGGAGTTGGCCGTAAAAGCCAAAACAATCCTATCCTTGAGCATAAAAAGACCGACTACTACCACAGTGAAAATCTGACGTAACCACTTTAAAATCATGAAGACTACCATCCTTCTGTGACAGTAGTCTTCCGGTCAATCCCTGAAATGTATTAAGGACTTAGTCCTCGTCTGGAGGACTATAGAGACTCCGAAAATAAGTGGCCATGCTTATGGCCCTGTGTTTCTTCATGCCACCAGTAGGACCATTTCCATGCACAATGTGGTAGTCATGGTAGTTGTCGAAGCACAGAAGAACTTCCCGTTCATCCATCAGACCCAAGAGTCGAAACTTGTTTCTTCCTGAGTCTTGGTTCCACTTCTCCAGACAGGAGATTACAAGGAGAATACTTTCCGATTCGACGGTAATCAACTTCTTTGCAAAGGTTTCATAACAAGAGAAGGTCATGACGGCCTGAAGAATGGTTCCGGGGCGTGTCATGTAGCCGCTGACCCCTAGGGGTGTTCGCCATGTTGAAAGCTCTAGGTTTTGGATTGAGGCCCAGCAGGCAGCGGCATTTTGTTCGTAGTCTGTGTTCTTCACAGGAGTACCGGTTTCAGGATTGCCTTCCAGTCTGCCCAGAAGTCCAGAATGATTGAAGCCAGCATTTCCCCATAAAGAAAATGGACCTTTACGGTGCCAACAGCTTCTTCTCCATAGGATTCCAGGGAGATGGCTCTATGAAGATCTAGATTGGTAATCAAAACAAGTGTTCCATCAAATTGGCTTATGTTTAGAAACTTACCCTCGTGATTTACCACGTGGGCATCCCAGGCAAGTGTAAGGGCCCTGCTGGGATAGGGCCCTTCCCTGAGGTTCTTAATGCGATAAAGAGACCCAACTTTCAATTCATCCCAAAGAGCATCCTGGTGTGCGATAATGGGGTCAAGTTGATACATACCGCCCGAACCTACTGGCTG
>Ga0180074_1000092_pt1 | contig 17742 bp, 14 predicted proteins | sample EasRiv366_16_10D_FD_121773 | JGI IMG/M metagenome (GOLD analysis project Ga0180074, IMG submission 121773) | Soil microbial communities from meander-bound floodplain in the East River, Colorado, USA - East River metaG ERMLT366_16_10D | ecosystem: Environmental > Terrestrial > Soil > Floodplain ...
AATGTTTGAGGGATGTTCCGACGCCTTTGGATTGAACCCCATTAACAAAGTTCGCGGCCAATTCGCCGGCAAGATAAGGGTCTTCAGAGAAGTATTCAAAGTTCCTGCCACCCAAAGGAGAACGCTTCATATTCACACCAGGTCCAAGTAGGATGTCCACATTTAAAGCAATGCATTCTTCACCAAGTGCGATGCCCATTTGTTTGATCAGATCCACGTCCCAGGTGGAGGCGAGGCATGATGCAGTTGGAAAACAAGTGGCAGGCAAACTTTTCATACCCATTGAATGAACGTCTGGTACACGTCGCACGCCATGTGGTCCATCTGAAACGATCATCTCGGGGATGCCGAGGCGTTCCACCGGTGTGGTTGTCCATGCGCTGGCGCCGGTGCAAAGGGCGGCTTTTTCTTCGAGGGTCATTTGAGCAATGAGGGATTGAATGTCTGTGGTCATGATAGTCGTTATATCCTTTATCAAAATTTGTTTCTGCAAGAGTCAGAATACCGCCATTCAATGCCCTAAGTCAATGGCAAGGTGATTATGCCTGACATGATCTTTAATCCAAGTGAAAATATTCCTCAAGTTCTACAAAGCTTTCGTCTGGACGCGCATTTGAATCTGTAAACGGTGACATGAATTCCTGCCAGCGCGTGTTGATTTCTTTCTCAGCCATCTTTGCCTGCGCGACTGCGAGGCTTTCTTCCGTTTCAAAATAACCGAAAATCAAACCATCATCACGCATGAACAATGTATAGTTGTGCCTGCCAGTTTCGCGAAGTGCATCCAACATCTCCTGCCAGACGTGCTCATGCTGTTCTTTGTATTCAATGAGGCGATCTTGTCTGACCTTGAATTGAAACCCGATGCGCTTCATTGAATACTCTCTTTCAGATATTTATTTCATGGATTGTAGCGCGTCACTCATAACTTTTACTGCCTCATCATCATTCGGGAGAATCCGGAGAGCTTGTCGAAATGGTAGATTCCGTTCGCCCAAAAGCATTGTTAGCATGAATTTATCACGCACTTTCAAGCGATCAAATGCACTCATAACGATATCACGAATGGCAGGGTCGCTCATAATATCTCCGGTCAGATCATCTATGGTGTATGGACCGCGTGCATCCGGGTCTTGATAAGGAACCGACCAATGCCATTCACCCGAACCAACTTCGCTCCGTTCGCCGTTTGGTAGAACAACAAGCGCAGTTGTGTTCGGCGGGATGTTCACATTCAAATCAAACTTTCCGTTTTCGATATTCCACGAAGATTCTGCCAAGCCATAAGGAGTGATGTGTCGGGCTTGGGCGTGCGTAAGTCCACCGCCCGGGCGTGGACGAATTTCCATGCGGCGGTAACCAGGCTCGGTCGGAGTCAGACCGCCGATCGTTCTATGCATCCAATCTGCGACGGCGCCGAGCGCATAATGATTGAAGGAAGTCATTTCACCGGGGTTGATCGAACCATCTTGAAGCATGCTATCCCAGCGTTCCCAAATGGTGGTGGCACCCTTTGTCACCGGATACAACCACGATGGACATTCCTGTTGCAACAACAGACGATACGCCGCTGCATAATGACCCGTGCTGCATAGCGCATCACACATGATCGGTGTACCGACAAACCCTGTGCGGATGTGATAGCCGCTATCGCGCACAAGTTCACTCAAACGATCACCCGCACGCTGACGTTGTTCGGCGGTGGGGAGTAGGTCGAAGGCAATCGCAAGGGCGTAGGCAGTTTCAGCGTCACCCATCATGCGCCCGGACGGTGTGACATATTCACGCGCAAACGCCGCACGCGCTTCGTCTGCCAATACACGATATTTCTTTTGTGCTTCTGAGTTCCCCAAAACTTCGGCTGCCTTGACGATCAAATTTGCAGAATGAACGAAGTAGGCGCTGGCAACAATGGCTTTATCAGTACGCGCCTGCGCCGGTTTATCAGGAGGCGCAGTGGGGTCAACCCAATCACCGAATTGAAAACCTTTATCCCACAAGCGGCTTTTGCCTGCGAACGAAACGATCTGGTCCACCCAGGCGCACATACTTTCAAATTGTTCCGCGAGAATTTCTCTATCACCAAAGCGTTGATATATGACCCAGGGAACAACCGTTGCTGCATCAGCCCAAGCAGCTGCGGAAGACGCATTTGTACCCAACACGTTGGGAACGACATGCGGCACGCGCCCTCCCGATTTGCGTTGCTCAATCGCCAAGTCTGTCAGCCATGATTGCAGAAAACCACTGACGTCATACAGGAAGGAAGCGGTTGGAGAAAACACTTCCAGATCACCCGTCCAGCCCAGGCGTTCATCGCGTTGAGGGCAATCTGTGGGAACATCCAGGAAGTTGCCACGCATGCTCCAAATCACATTTTGATGCAGTTGATTGATCAAAGCATCTGAAGTCTCAAACCAACCTGTGCGTTCCAAATCAGAATGCACCGCGATCGCGGTCAGATCTTGCGGATTTAATTCTCCGGGCCAGTCGTTCACTTCGACATAGCGAAAACCATGAAAGGTAAAACGCGGCTCCCACGTTTCTACATCTCCGCCTCTTAACGTGTATCGGTCAGTTGCCTCGGCAAAACGTAGTGGACGCGTGCCCAACTCGCCATGTTCCAACACTTCAGCATGCCGCAGAGTCACCGTATGCCCGACAGGACCTTTTACTTTAATGGACAACCAGCCTGCAAGGTTCTGACCAAAATCAACGATTGTTTTTCCAGAAGGTGATTTCGTGATGGACACAGGCGCGATCTTTTCGATGCGACGAACTGGAGGACCCATCGGCGCTTCAAGCGTGTTCAAATTCCAATCAACGGTTCGGACTCCGCTCCAGGCTGAATCATCGAACCCGGGCAGTGTCCACCCTGAATGTTCAAGACGGGCATCATAGGTTTCGCCATCATAGATGCTGTTCATCAGAATGGGACCCGTTGCCGCACGCCACGCCTGCGAGTCATCTGTGACGATGCGTTCACTGGAACCATCGGCATATTGAACTTCCAATTGCGCCAGCAAGGCAAGTTGTTCGCCATAAATATTTCGCTTTCCGTCCGCAAAGCCAATGCGTCCACGGAACCAGCCGTCACCAAGGATTGCGCCGATGGCATTCTTCCCTTCTTTCAACATCCCAGTCACATCAAAGGTTTGATAGCGTAGGCGCTCGTCATAGACAGTCCAACCAGGGGAAAATACATGATCGCCAACGACCTGTCCATTGAGTTGGGCTTCATACAACCCCAGTGAGGTGATATACAACCGAGCCGACTTAATCCCCGCCCGCAGTTCAAACTCACTGCGCAGATAGGGCGAGGGATTCGATTTGGAGGTATCTTCATCCCAGGTCGGGGTAATGAAGCGGGCGCTCCAATCAGATGCAGAGAGCAAACCTACTTCAAGAGATACGACGTCACTCCACTCAGAAACATTGCCATCCTTGCCCCAGACATGTACGCGCACAGAAAGTTGTTCACGCGAAGTGAGCGGTGCGAAGGGCCATGCCACCAACACTGATTGATCCGAATCAACTTTCCCGGTTTGACCACGCACTTTGCCGTTCATATCATGTGCTTCGATCTCATAACCGGTCTGAAGCCATCCCTGACTCTCGGTCTTGATGGTCCAGGATAACCGAGGGCGATCTGTGCTGACGCCAAATGCATCGCGGAGGTGCTCAATGTGAACATGCAATGTAGTTGTTGAAGTCATTTTGGTATCCGAATATATTAATGTGGTCTTTTTAGCCTTCGATTGTGTCCGCTTTCAGCGCCGAGATCAATAGCTAGAAATATCAATCTGGCAATCAATCAAAGCTCTATTGATTGCGAACTGGAATGCAGATCTAAGGATTTCCCAGCATAACGAAATGTCCCTGTCAACCCAACAGGCAGAGAAACTTTTCCATTGACACGTCCATTTTCGAAATTTAAATCAACTTCGATCAGCCCACGCGGGTGAACCATCTGACCAGCTAGAGTCACCAAGTGGCCTGGCATCGGCGCGATCTCAACCCTGTCAAAACCAAACGAAGCGGGACGAATGCCCAGCAGACTAGCGAAATAGTGATACAGTGGGTGCGCACCCCAACCGTGACAATCAGATCGGGTAGGTTCTGGTTGTTCCGGGGTCGTCTTAAAACCTTGCGCGGCAAGATCGAACCACAATCCCATCCGTGAAAAGAAAGCCGCAGGCTGTTCCAGGAGGCGAAAGGTTTCAAATAGATAATGATTGAAATAGATCGTGGTACGCGTCAGAGAAGCATCTTGGAGGAGGTTCTGGGCTACGGACGCATGCTGTGCGCCATTAAGTGCGCCTGAAAGTAATGCCAGGCACTGTGAATGCTCAGAGAAGTGTTGATGTGTCAAGTCGTCAGCGAACAGTCCGCGCCGCTCATCCCAGAAGGACTCACTGGTCGCCACAGCAATTGCCTCACGCCAGAACTGCCAGCGCTGTGCCAGGAAACGATCGCCCGCCCAGTCCTCCAGCTTGGCGGCCAATCCTAATGTGTAGACCAGGTGCCAGTTGAGTAGTCCGCTACAACTGTTAACGCCATCGGGGGGCACGCCCAGCGGCCAATCCGCAACCCAATCTGAAAAGTTCCAGCCATTGGGTGCTTTCAACAAGTTGTCAGCTTGCACATGCGCCAGAAAAGCATCTAATATCACGCGCACGCCAGGCAATAATCCAGCAATAAACGGCCGATCGCCACGCCATAATGCGTAGTCATAGACCATACCAATCCACCAAAGTGAAAATGGTGGGATTACCTGTATATCACGGCTTGGATAGCGCGCTTGTGTCAAGCCATCTGGTAAGCGTGATAATCCAAACATCCTGATTGACTTGCGCGGTAAGCGCTCGTCCGTACTAATCACATAGGTCGTCAACGCTTCCAGACGCGAGTCGCCCACGTACATCAATTGTTCATAGTAGGGGCAGTCCACGAAGGTCTCGTGGGCACACATCTGCAGTCCACGCAGTGCTACAGGAATCACAGAGCCAAGACGCGCATCACTGCTGCTGAAGCGACTCTGCATCTCCAATGGGTAGCGTGTCTCCAGCAGACGAAATGCATCGACTGTTAGGGGCTCATCACTCGTTTCGACGAGAAGCTCGACAAAACGTCCGGCACGCCACCATAGAGGTTCAAACCTCCGCTGCGAGCCGCCATCCACCTGAATGATGTCACGGCACAGTGCAACAAATGTCCGCCCTTCGACTTCATCGCGCTGCCTTTTGCTGTGACTCGCATGATCAATATACAGCGCTTCCGCCCAACCGATCGTTAATTGACTCCCTTTGCCACCTGACAGCTCAATCTGGGGATAAGCACAGACATAATCATCCAAATCTAAAATCACCTGACGGCATGTGTGAGGCGGTATGACGAGCGGTGCAACCCCATCGATTAGATCCTGCCAATTGATTTCTTCCGTCTTTAGACTGGCACCTGGGACAACGGGGACCTTCTCGACATCGCCCCAGGTTCCTTCGGAAACATGACGTACCCGTCCAGCAAATCTTTGGACAGCCAGCTGGGCAGGCAATGTGGAGGGATAGAGCACATGCACCGCCTGAAGCCCAAACGGAGCAAGTCTATCCTCGTGCCTCACTATAATGGACTCCCAGCCATCTCCTTCTCCCTTTTCGATCCCCCAAGGATAGATTCCCCCGTCCGTAATTTGAATCGGTTGAACAAACCAAGCCGGGTTTATCGATGAGAATTTTGGCAAACTGAAAGTGACACCGCCTACTGGCTTCGTTTCCCAGGCTGCTGACCTTGTAGACACTATCTCTCCCAAGGGACCCTCGGCTTCCAGCAAAAAGCCAGCCGCCAATCCAATCTGTGCCTGTGGTCCGATATCACCCAGTCGCCAGACAATTGCTACGAAGGTATGCTGCCCTGCGGATAAATCCAGGTCATACGTTTCGTAGAACCAGGCTCGGTCTGAGCCTCGATCTGGTCCACGTCCCTCCAACTGTCCGTCTATATATAAATGATAACGTTCATCGGCACTGACATGGATACGCATCAAAGCCGCCTGTGGCAGGAGAAATTGCAGTCTATATGCTGTTACATCAGGAGGAGGCGCCACGTTTCGTGGCGTTATCCACGCCGGGCGCGAACGGTAAGTCTCGTCGAAATTTTTGGAAACAGAGTCGGTTGGCGCTAAAGGGCTTTCATTCAACAGTACTCTCATCTCTATTTTCCCATGTGCATTCTCATTGTTGAATACTCACATCGAGTGAGCGTAGAGTACACCGAACACCATGTGGACTGTTTGATGCAATCATTTCCGGGATATCGAGGCGTCCCAATGCAGTGGTTGTCCACGCGCTGGCACCCGTACAAAGGGCAGCTTTTTCTTCCAGAGTCATTTGTCTGATGGTAGCATCAATGTCTATTGTCATGATTATCGCATCCCTTTCTGAAAACGAATCGATCACACATTTCCTCAGATTCACGATCTTGAACAAACCCGTGAGAGTGCGGAAGCAATCTTATGATCCGAATGAATCTTGTTGCCTATCAACCTTTGATCGCCCCAGCTGTCAGCCCTGAAACGAGCTGCTTTTGGAAGAACATGAACATGATGAGGGGTGGAATGGTGACGACGATCACATCCGCGAAAAGCAGGTTCCACTGCGAGTTGAACTGGCTTATGAAGCTGTATAACGTCAGTTGTGCAGTGACATTCTGTGAGCCAGGCAGAAAATAGAGCGGTCCAACAAAGTCATTGTAGATACCAACAGATGAGACGACGATCACGGTAATAATGGCGGGCTGTAACAGCGGCAGAATGATGGAGAAGAACACACGCAAGGGAGAGGCGCCATCCATGATCGCCGCTTCATCGATCTCTCTCGGGATGGATCCCATGAACGCACGGAGAATTAGGGTCGCGAAGGGCAAAGTGAATGCGACTTCGATCATGATCATACCAAACAGTGTCTTGTAGATGCCAAGCCATTGCAGAAGGAAGATCGTTGGCACAACGGCAGGAGGGATGATGAGCCCTGCAAGCATGATCGAGCTAGCAACGGAAGCCACACGATCGCCGCGCCGCTGCATCACGAAGGCGACGAGCGCCGCGAACAGGACGATCAGCGTAACTGAACCCACCGTCAGGATCGTGCTGTTCCATAGCGCTCGAAACATACGATAGTCGCCAAATGCCATGACTGCCCGGAGGTTCTCGATCAGTTGAAACTTGCTCGGCCAACTGAACTCGAAGAGGGCCGCCTCCGCACGTGTCTTGGCCGCATTCAGAAAAATGAATATGAACGGCACGATAAAAACGATGCTGATAATAATGAGAGATACAGCATCCAGCCAGACACTCGCAATGAATTTCCTAATGGCTCTCATAGCTCGACCTCTTGACTATTGAAGAACCGCATCAGTGGATAGACGATGAGCGTGACGAGAATGAAGAGCACAACATTGCCAGCTGTCGACAAACCATAGAACCCCGCCTGATACTCCTTGTAGATCACCGAAGTGAGGACGTCCGAGGCGAAGCCGGGACCGCCGCGTGTCATGGTCCAGATCAGGTCGAATGTCCGCAACCCGCCGATAAACGATAGTAGGATGACCGTGAACGTCGCGTTGCGGGCTAGTGGAAGGATCACGTGACGGAACTTCACCCAAATCCCTCCCTCGAGGCGTGCTGTGTCAAAGTAATCCTGCGGGATCGACAGTATACCCGCCATGAATATCACCAATGCTATGCCGATGCCTCTCCATACATCGACCAGCACCACCGAGTAGAGAGCGAGGTTCGGGTTTCCCAGCCATTGTGGCTGTGGGAGCCTGAAGAATCCAAGGACTGTGTTGATGAGTCCCGCAGACGGCTGCATGAGCGTGGAAAACGTGATTCCGATTGCGACGACGCTTACAAGCGTCGGGAAGAAGATGATGCCCCGCAGAAGCCCCTTGAGCCGGATGCTCGAGGTGAGCAGCATGGCGAGCGGCAACGAGATGACGACTTTGAGTCCGCTCGTGAGCACGGCATAGATGATCGTGTTGCGCAGCCCTGCCATGAGCCGGGCATCGCCTAGGAAGGTGACGTAATTGTCAAGTCCGATGAATGTTGCGTCGAACAGCGACCAGCGGGTCAGGCTAAAGTAGAAAGCCATCGCAGTCGGCACGATGAAGAACACGCCGAACACGATTGCTGCCGGAATATAAAACCAGTTAGGATATGTTTGCAGGACTGCCCGCGGCCGCGCGTTGTCTAACATAGGACCTCGCCTTCATCGGTTAAGTTCAAGCCCCTAAGGTCTGAGGACCGGGGCTATCCCCGGCCCTCAGAATTACAAAAATTATCAAACTCCAAAACAAGCTGATTACCAGCCAGGCAGACCAAGCTGCTGCGCCTGCTTCTCAACATCCTTGTCGTATTCCGCCGCGCCCTCTTCGGCCGTCATTTGGCCAGTGCCAACGGCAATGCAGATTTGCTCGAGGGATGGACCCTTGATGGGGGAGAGGAACTCCAATGCGGGGTACGCGTTCCCGGAGTCGATATACGCATTGAGGTCGTTCACGAACGGAAGGACATCGTCAGGAAGCGTCGCTCCGTTGATGAGGTACGGGCCTGCCGGCGTAACCTTCGCTGAGATCGCGTCAGTACCAGCCGTTGAGGCGACGAATGCGAAGAAATCCTTGGCTACGTCGAGGTTCTCGGTCGTCGTCTGCGGGATATAGAACGCGAGGGGCATCCAGACTGTCGCACCATTCTTTGAAGCATCCGTTCCGGGCATGGCAAAGAAGCCGACATCGTTCACCTGGTCGGGGGAGTTCTTGGCGACGGTGGGCATTACCTGGGTCAGCATCGGGTATTGGGCAACCTCACCCTTAGCGAGCCTTGCCAATCCCTCTTCGAATCTGGCGGTCGCGAAGTCATCCACGTACCAACCCTTCTCAAAGCCTTCCTGGAGATGCGCTAATCCTGCCATCGCTTCGGGGATTGAGGCGTACTTGGCTTTATTGTTGGTGTAGTCCTCGGCGAAGCTCGGGTGAGTCTGCGCGACGTTGTAGTTGTCGGCGAGTACGAACAACTGGGCAGTCCACGTGTCGCCGTACGTTTGGAGAATTGGCGGGATACCAGCCGCCTTGATCGCATCATTGTTAGCTGCGAACTCATCCCAGGTCTTCGGTACACTCAACCCAAGTTTCTCGAAGACTTTCTTGTTGTAGAGGACACCGCCAGCAGCCGCAAAGCCGACTGGCACTCCGAAGATGCCGTCACCTTGCGACACGGTGGGCTTAAACGAATCGGCGATATTGGCCATAAACGGTTCCTGCGAAAGGTCGACGAGCACGTCGGACGGATGCAGGGCCTGGAGCAGCGAGCCGGAGTTGTAGTAGAAAATGTCGTTCATTTCGCCGGTTGCAAGGCGCGTCTTCACGAGGTTATCCACCTCGCTACCGCCACCCGCTGCTACTTCGATTTCAAAAGTCACATTTGGATGCAGAGCCGTATATGCCTCGGTCAGCGCCTGGATCATCAAGGCGTCGTTCTCATTTTGAGCCCCTAGGAGGCTCAGCGTGACGGGTTCGGCAGGGGCTTCAGTTGCAACTGGAGCGTCTGTCGCGGCTGGGGCGTCTGTTGCTGCGGCTGGAGCATCCGTTGCGGCGGGTACTTCAGTGGCAGCGGGCCCACATGCCGCCAGTAGACTCAATAAGCATAATATGCTTATTACTTTAAAAAGCATTTGATTCTTTTTCATGATCTCCTCCGAGATTTTTTAGATAGGTATTTAGTTGTGAATTTGGTTTACAATTGGGATGCGGTTCATATCATCACGACAATAGGCAGTATCTCCTTTCTTACAAGAAGTCTGAAAACCAGCGGCCAGCGGGTTCAGCTCACAGGAAGGTTGGTTGTCGATCTGGGTATGAACCGCTTTTTCATGCATTCATCCCAGCTGCGTTGCACTCTGCCAAGAACTCATTGTTGTTCAGTGGCATTGATTGAGTAAATCACCAATTAAATCAACTCTCTGCGGAAGAGGGTGCGGGCCCGGTTGATTCGCGAAGAATCAATCGCGGCTTGATGTGGATCTGCTGACGGGGAAGATCAGGATTCTGAATGCGCGCCAACAGCACCTCAAATGCTTTGATCCCCGCGGCACGCGCGTTCTTCGTTACAGTCGTCAGACGCGGTACAAGATAATTTGCCATCGGGATGTCATCGAAACCGACCAGGGAAAGATCCTCTGGCACACGCAAGCCTAAATCTGCCGCAGCGCGAAGCGTGCTGATTGCCAACAAGTCGTTGATGACAATCAGCGCGCTGGGGCGAGGGGCAAGCCGGAGAAGTTTCAGGGATGCCTGGTATCCATCTTCGATGGCAGGTCCACATTCCGCAATGAGATCCTTTTCGATGGGAATATTCGCGGCTGTGAGACTTTCGAGATAGGGCTGCAAACGATCCTGACCGATCTCATGGTTTCCTACCCCATACACCAGACCAATGCGATGATGTCCAAGCGACAGTAAATAGGACATCACTTCTCGGGTCGCGTCGCGATAGTCTGCGGAAACCGAGTCCACACCGTAGTTCTCATCCATTTCCACGATTGGAAGCCCGCGTTTGCGCACCTGTTCCAAGGTAGCTTTTGCATCTTTGGATTCCAGTATGAAAGAACTTGCGATAATCAGTCCATCGAACCTGCGCCGCGCTAGATCCTTGAAAATTTCCACGGCATATTCATCATTCATAGTAGTACTGGAAAGCAGAAGATGATAGCCCGCGGCACGCGCGGCTACTTCTAAGCCATTGGCATATTCACAGAAGTGGGGATTTTGAAGGTCGGGGATGATTAGCGCAATTGTATTTGTAGTACCGGAGCGCAGAGCCTGGGCTCGGGCGTCTAGTTCGTAGCCAAGTTCTTCGATCGCAGCTAAAACTCGCTGCCGAGTCTCGTTGGATATGGGCACCCGTCCCTCTGTCAAGCCATTTAATACATACGAGACAGTAGCTCGTGAGACTCCTGCACGTTGGGCAACATCAACTTGAGTAGGGCGGTTCATAAGGTAGCCTGTTTGCTAATTAGGATTTTCTATTTTTGATTTACACGAATTATATTACGCGTGTAAATGAGTTTTTTTCATTATACAGAGAATTCAATAGATGTCAATAGAAAAACAACGACTTCCTTCAATAAAATTCGTAATAAAAAGCAAAATTTCATCAAATATTGACAAAGACCAACAAATACTTATAATGATGATAGCTAAAGAGCAAAGGAATTGGACTCTTATGACTACTTATGAACGTCGCCAGGCACTATTGGAATTGTTGCGCAAACAACCGGGTTTACGCGTTCCAGAAATCGCACACAAGTTAGATATTTCGGAGGGCACCGTTCGAAATGATCTAAATGCGTTGGAAGAAGAAGGACGGTTAAAGCGGGTTCATGGAGGCGCTGTCTTGAGTGACCACGATCAGTTCCAGAATAATTCCTTCGTCCGTAGATACAACAATAATGCATCCGCCAAACTCGCAATTGCGCGTGAGGCAGCTGCTTTGGTTAAAGATGGAGACTCCATTCTGCTTGACGCGAGCAGCACGGCATATTTTCTTGCGCGTGAGTTAGCAAGCCGAAATAAATTGCGCGTCATGACCAATGGATTTGAAGTAGCTCGTGAGCTGGCACAGAACACTTCCAACACAGTGATCCTCATTGGTGGCGTGGTCAATAACGACTCTTCCTCAGTCACAGGGCTACTTAGTGAGCAGATCATTGCCGATATGCACATTGAAAAAGCGTTCTTTTCATGCAGTGGTTTCAGCGTTGAGCGTGGCATGACCGAAGTTCATTTTGAGGAGGCGCAGTTGAAACGCAAAGCGATCGAATCGTCGAAACAGGTCTTTGCCTTGATCGATGCCTCCAAATTCGGAAAAGAAGATTTGACACCTTTTGCACGTCCGATCCAGATCACACATGTGTTTACTGACTCCAGTATTACGGATGAATGGAAGACACGTTTGCAATGGGCAAATGTCTCATTCACTGTATGCATGGAAGATGCGGTTCATGCTTAATGGTAGAGAGGTGCATCGCGTGAGTGAAAATATCCTGGAACTAAAGAATATTTCCAAAAGCTTTTCAGGTGTGGAAGTGTTACACCATGTTTCGTTTGCTTTGCGACCCGGCGAAGTCCATGCACTGTTGGGCGAAAATGGTGCCGGGAAATCCACGCTGGTCAAAGTGGTGACAGGCGTCCACCAGCCGGATGGGGGCGAGATTCTTTTGGATGGTAAACCGATCCATTTCAGTGATACGCGCGAGACGCGTCAGGCCGGGATCACAGCCATTTACCAGGAACTCAGCCTTTTCCCTGACTTGAACGTGGCTGAGAACATCTTCGTTGGTTGCCAGCCTGTGACATTGGGCGGGCGGATCGATTGGCGGAAGTTGTATTCCGAAGCGGGCAGGCTGCTTGGATCGCTTGGGGTGCAGTTGGATCTGAAACAGAAGGCTCGCAGCTTGAGCATTGCTCAGCAACAGATGGTGGAAATTGCACGCGCGTTTTCGCTTAATGCCCGCATCCTGATTATGGACGAGCCCACTTCCTCACTCACGTTGAACGAAGTGGCTGATTTATTCCGTCTTGTGCGTCGTCTGCGCGATGAAGGGACTGCCATTATTTTTATATCTCACCGTTTAGAGGAATTATTCGAGATCGCGGATCGAGTGACTGTGCTGCGCGATGGCGCATATGTTGATACCAAACAACTGAAAGACGTGACGCGTGATGACCTGATCCGTATGATGGTGGGGCGTACAATCACCGACCTGTTCCCAAAGCAGAATGTGGAAGCCGGGAATGTAGTCTTGAAAGTGGAACACTTGACCCGCGAAGGCGCTTTCAGGGACATCAGTTTTGAATTGCGTAAGGGAGAGATCCTGGGCATGGCTGGGTTGGTCGGAGCAGGTCGTACGAATGTGGCGCGCGCCATCTTCGGAACAGAACCCGCTACCGGTGGAAGGATCCAGCTTGATGGTCGGGATGTTATGATCACATCCCCTCAACAGGCGATTAAGTTAGGGTTGGCGTATGTCCCGGAGGATCGGCAACTGCATGGTCTCATCCCTGCGATGCACATTACTTCGAATATCAGTCTGCCAATCCTTTACGAGTTTGCAAACTGGGGTTGGCTGAAAGACAAACAGGAGCGCAAGGCTTCTTATAACGTTGCCTGTCAGATGGAAGTGCGTGCCAACAATATCTGGCAATTGGCGCGCGAGCTTTCCGGAGGCAACCAGCAGAAGGTTGTCCTGGCAAAATGGCTGGCAACCAAACCCCGTATCCTGATCCTTGATGAACCGACACGCGGGATTGATGTCGGCACCAAGGCGGCTGTTCATGCCTTGATGAGCAAACTGGCATCTGAGGGAATGGCGATCTTGATGATCTCCTCCGAATTGCCAGAAGTTCTGGGTATGAGTGACCGTATCATTGTGATGCATGAGGGGCATGTGACCGCCCACTTTACGCGTGCAGAGGCAACGCAGGAAATGATCATTGCCGCCGCCACTCAAACTGTGACCGCAGGAAGTGTATCGTGACCGTACAGAATCCTTCGGCTGTACAAAGCCTGTCTAATTCATTCTCCAATCTGTTATGGACGCTCGTCCGATTCCGTGAGGCGGGCATCACTATCTTTATTTTGATCCTGGTCGCAGCTGTGACGGTGCGCGCACCATCCTTCCTGACTGCCGATAACTTTAACGATATTCTGTTGAATATTTCCATCCTGACGATCGTGGCACTGGCACAGACGATGGTCATCATCACCCATGGCATTGACTTGTCCGTCAGTTCCATGATTGGTCTGGTGGCGATGATGGTGGCGTTCGTGGTCAAGCAAAACCCCGAGATGCCAGTGTTGCTGGCAGTAGTGTTGGGGATGGCATTGGGTGCGGTGCTGGGTTCGTTCAATGGTTTGATCATTACATACGGCAATGTTCCGCCCATCATTGCGACGTTGGGAACTTTGAGCATTTACAGAGGTTTGGTTTTCTTCTACAGCCAGGGTACGTGGATCAATTCCTTTGAGCTGCCTGCCGCCTTCAAGCTTTTATCCAAAGGCACGCCACTGGGATTGCCCAACATGGTCATCATTGCGCTGATCGTGGCGGTGATCGTGTATTACTTCCTCAATCACACTCGCACTGGACGGGATATTTTTGCCGTAGGCAGCAATCCAGATGCGGCCCAATATTCTGGGATCCGCAAACCACGCATCATCTTTTTGGTTTATTTGCTTAGTGGAGTTTTATCGGGTCTTGCTGCAGTTCTGTGGGTATCTCGATTCGAGTCGGCTCAAACGAATACCGCACTTGGATTTGAGCTCCAAACAGTTGCGGCTTCTGTCGTAGGCGGAGTCAGTATCAGTGGCGGGGTGGGAACTGTTCCAGGTGTGATGTTAGGTGCATTGCTTTTGGGGATCATCCAGAACTCCCTGACCCTGATCCGCATTTCACCGTTCTGGCAACTGGCGGCTCAGGGCTTACTCATCTTATTTGCAGTAATTTCTGATAAATGGATCTTGAGCCGTGTGGAGATGGCAAAGGAATGAACACACAAGTTGTAACCGAATCAAAATTGATCAGCGAATACGCGCCACATCGTTCGTTCTTATATGGATTTCTCCGCTGGGAATGGATGATCGTGGCATTGATCCTCGTGGATGTTTTCGTCAATACGAAGCTTTCGCCATTCTTCCTGGATGCGCGCAATCTTTCACGCACTTCTTCTGATTTCATGGAGATCGGGCTGATGATGCTACCGATGGTCTTCATCATCATCACCGGTAATATTGATTTGTCTGTGGCTTCCAACATGGGCATGAGCGCCTCGTTCATGGGCCTGTTACACAATATGGGTGTCAACATCTGGGTGGCGGCAGGGGCGGCGCTTTTGCTTGGTACCCTGGGTGGCATGTTGAACGGTTACCTGATCTCAAAGGTTAAACTCCCTGCGTTAGTGGTGACACTGGGTACATACGCTTTCTATCGCGGGTTGGCTTACGGCTTTTTGGGTGATCAGGCGGCGCGCGGTTATCCCGAGGCGTTCACCTATTTCGGACAGGGTAAGATTTTTGGGACTCTGATCCCCTTCTCTGTGGCTTTATTTCTCTTTTTGGCGGTCATCTTCGGGCTTGTTTTGCATCGCACCACCTTTGGTCGGTATCTATACTCCATCGGAAATAATGAAAATGCCACCAATTATTCTGGTATACCGGTTGCAAAGATCAAATTCATTATTTATGTGGTGTCAGGCTTTATGGCTTCCTTAGCTGGGTTGATCCTTGCGGCACGCTTTGGCAGTACACGTCCTGATAATGGCACGGGACTTGAACTTGCTGTCATCACAGCCGCGGTGCTCGGCGGCGTGGATATCAATGGCGGCAAAGGTACGATGTTGGGTTCTGTCCTGTCATTACTATTAATTGGCTTGATGCGTTTCGGTATGGGCTTGCTCAACATTCAGGGACAGGTACAGGGAATTGCCATCGGTTTGTTGTTGATCTTGTCCATCCTCGTGCCAAGTCTTGTTCGGAGCATTTCCTCCCTCCGCAGGAATTTCAACTGGCGATCAGCGCTTTCTGCTGTGGCTTTCTTGCTGATCTTTATTCTCTTTTTCATGTTTTTCTTCTGGTCACGAGCGCCGGTGATTGCCGGTGTTTGATGTCGTCGCGTGGAACGGCTCCAGGCGTCTGTTTGATACATGAGAATACAAACTCAAGACCTTGAAAGGAGGTGGATGCAGAGATTTAAAATTTTGATCGTGGCAGATTGTAGTGTTAATCAAAAAATCAATTCATAAATCTGAAGGAGAAAGATAATGAAACACCGCTCTATGTTAATTGTTGTTACCCTGATGACCATTCTTGGTCTTTTGGTGGGTGCCTGTGCTCCAAAGGCTACCGAGGCCCCGGCTGCAACCGAAGCCCCGGCAGCAACACAAGCCCCAGCTGCCGCTGCATGTGAAAACTACGTGTTGGTTCCAAAGAACCTGGGAAACCCGTATTTCGATACAGCCAATAATGGCGCACAGGAAGCCGCCAAGGAGCTGGGCATAACGGTATTGTATCAGGGTTCAGCAACTGCTGACGCCACCGAGCAAATTACCCTGCTCAATTCCTTGATCGCCCAGAAGCCCTGTGCTCTGGCAATTTCAGCAAACGATTCAGATGCGCTTGTTCCCACTGGTAAAGCCGCGATGGAAGCTGGCATTCCGGTTGTAACCTGGGATTCAGCCATTGCAGCGGATGGTCGAAATATTCACATCAACCAGGCTGTATTGCATGATATTGGCGCGATTGAGATCAAAATGGCTTCTGATATTGCCGGAGCCGATGGCGGACAGATCGCCGTTTTGAGCGCGACTTCCACAGCCCCGAACCAGAACGCCTGGATCGAAGTGATGAAGGAAGAACTCAAGAAGCCCGAATATTCCAAGCTCGAACTTGTGGAAGTTGTGTATGGCGATGACGATGACACCAAGAGTTACAACGAAGCCCAGGCTTTGTTCACGAAGTATCCCGACCTCAAGGTCATCATTGCGCCCACCACCGTTGGTATTGCTGCTTCTGCGCGTGCTGTTACCGATGCTGGCTTGATCGGCAAGGTGTTTGTCACTGGTTTGGGTACTCCGAACCAGATGCGCGAATACGTCAAGAATGGTGCTGCTCCGCAATTTGCGCTTTGGAACCCCGCCGACTTAGGTTACCTCTCTGTTTATGCGATGCACGCTCTCGCAACCGGTGAGATCAAGGGTGTGGCAGGTGACAAGTTCACCGCTGGCAAACTCGGTGAATATACAATTCAAGATGATCCTGATCTTGGTCTCAATGTTCTGCTCGGTCTGCCATTCATTTGGAACAAAGATAACATCGACGACTCCAATTGGTAAGCCAGACACTGTCGAATTAAGTAGGATTTGAAATATGTCACTTCGGGAGTCGGTTTTCAAATCGCTGATTGCCGAAGTGACAATTCAATTAAGCCCAGGAAAGTGATATGAAACGTGTCGGTTTTCAATTCAAAGTCCGCAAGGATCGTCTCTCGGAATATAAGGAACACCATAAACATGTCTGGCCCGAGATGCTGGATGCCCTGCGTGAAACGGGCTGGCATGACTACACCTTGTTCATGCGCGAAGATGGCTTGATCTTTGGCTACTTCGAGACGGAAGAAAGCCTCTCTATAGCTCAGGCGAAAATGGCAGCTAAGGATGTCAACACGCGCTGGCAGGAACTCATGTCACCTTTTGTGGATGCCAACGCACGTCCAGATGAAACGTTTGTGGAACTGGAAGAATACTTCCATCTGGATTGACTCATGACCGCCTCACACAACTACCTTGCTGTTGATCTTGGCGCAGAAAGCGGACGCACGATCGTCGGTTCTCTCCTGAATGATAATCTGATCCTGTCCGAAACACATCGCTTTACCAATGGACCCGTGCGACTCAACGATGGCACGCATTGGGATGTCTTGCAATTGTGGAGTGAAATTAAATCGGGGATCGCTGCCACCGTAAAAAACGGGACGCAACTTGATGGCATCGGTCTCGACACCTGGGGTGTTGACTTTGCGTTGCTGGATCGCAATCATTCATTATTATCCAATCCATTTCATTATCGTGATGTGCGCACCGATGGCATGCTGAATGAGGCATTTCGTCGTATAGCGCGTGCAGATATTTTTTTCA
>Ga0180074_1000094_pt1 | contig 17618 bp, 18 predicted proteins | sample EasRiv366_16_10D_FD_121773 | JGI IMG/M metagenome (GOLD analysis project Ga0180074, IMG submission 121773) | Soil microbial communities from meander-bound floodplain in the East River, Colorado, USA - East River metaG ERMLT366_16_10D | ecosystem: Environmental > Terrestrial > Soil > Floodplain ...
AAGTTGATAGCCATCCCTGAACGGCTCCAAACGATATGCCCGTAAGCCCTGTTTCTGCCATTCCAGGTTGTCGATATCCAGCGGTTGAGTGAATGTGTCGCCCCAGCCTACATCCACCAGCCAGCGCGTGGACTCGTTGGGGATGTGCACCATCAACACAAGATGATCAAAATCAATACCGAAGGTGTCATCTGCTTCGTGATAATCGCGGGCGTTGAGATAGGTCACTTCAAAACCGATCTGTTTCAACAACCATGCGAAAAGACCATTGAGCTCATAGCAGAATCCGCCGCGTTTGTTGACCACGAGTTTGTTCCAGATATCTGGTTCGTTGATCTGGATCACGCGCTTGAGACCAATATCCAAGTTTTCGAACGGAACACTCTGCATGTGTGCGATCTGTAACCCACGCAGGGTGTCCACGTCTGGTTTTATGTGCTGGGTATGGTGGATGCGCTTTAAATAGGTAACAACATTCATTGCGGAGTGATTATAACTGGTCGTAGGTCCGTCTTATGGCGGTAGAATTAGAACGCCTTATTGACCTGCATGGGAGTCAAATATGTTCAAGCCAATGATCGATATACAATCCATTCAAAGACAATTTCAAGATGTGCGAGCGCTGCTGATGCGTGTGGTTGGGAGTCTTACCAAAACTGGAGACCCTGTCGTTTCCATTGCAATCCAAGATATTACACGTGTGACCCAATCTGTGAGCACACTGGAGCAGTCGGTCAATGATTATCTGAAGATTAGGCAGAGTCAGCTTGGAGCGTTGATGGGGGTTGGGCGGGCGATCAACTCGTCCCTGGGTTTGAAGCGGGTGCTTGAAGAGGTCATGGATACGTTGATCGAGCTGATGCGCGCGGAGCGTGGCTTCCTGATGTTACGGAATTCCGAAACTGGGGAATTATCGGTACGTATAGCACGTGGAATTGCACACATTAATCTGGATGAAGAGTCCTTCAAGGTTAGTCGTACGATCGTAACGAGGGTGGCGGAATCTGGTGAACCGATCCTGACGACCAATGCGCAGGATGACCCCCGGTTTAATTCACAAATGAGCATTGCGGCATTTCAGCTCCGTTCGATTTTGTGCGCGCCGTTGAAGATCAAGAACGAGCTGATTGGCGTGATCTATGTGGATAACCGGGCGCGCTCTGGGATCTTTCAGGAAAGCGAACTGGTTATGATCAAAGCCTTTGCCGACCAGGCGGCAGTGGCGATCGATAATGCGCAGTTATTCGAGAATTTGCAGGAGAGCAACCGTGAACTGCAAGAGGCGTATCAGGCAACATTGGAAGGCTGGGTACAGGCGCTGGATATGCGTGATAAAGAGACCGAAGGGCATACGCAGCGTGTGACCATTCTGACGGAACGCCTTGCGCGGGCAATGGGCGTGGAAGGTGATGCGCTCATTAATATTGTCCGTGGCGCACTGTTGCACGATATTGGGAAAATGGCGATTCCAGATGGGATCTTATTGAAGCCGGACAAGCTTACAGAGGCTGAACGCACCTTGATTCAAAAGCACCCTCAGTATGCCTATGATATGTTGAAAAGGATTGAGTTTCTATTGCCCGCAATCGATATTCCTTATTGTCATCACGAGAAATGGGACGGCACGGGCTATCCACGCGGTTTGAAAGGCGAAGAGATCCCCTTTGCGGCGCGGATCTTCCCGGTGGTCGATGTATGGGATGCGCTGATCTCAGACCGTCCCTATCGCAAAGGATATCCGCAAGCTGAAGTGCGCGAACGTATCAAAGCGGATTCAGGCAAACATTTTGACCCGCGCGTAGTGGAAGCGTTTTTCGCGTTGGATGATCTGTCGGTGTGATTTATTTTGCTCTCTCGGGGGCTTAGCCCCCGAGAGAGCAAAATTTAGTTTTCTTCCGGGGGCTTTACCGCACGAAATTCACGAAACAACAAAAGATCATAAACGATCTTGATACTGCCACATAAAATGATGGGGACGCTGAACAATGCGGGAACACTAAAAAAGAGTCCGGTCAATAGCGGGGAGACAGATGCGCCCACAGAACGCGCAATGGCTGTTACGCCCGCAGCTGCGGAACGTTCATCAGGGTCAACAACAGCAATGGTGTAGGATTGACGCGTGGGTACGTCCATTTGCGAAATGCTAAAGCGCAAGAGTAAGAGTCCAATGGCGAGCGGCAAGCTGGGCATAAAAGGGACAAGGATCAACAGGATATTCGAAGGAATGTGTGTGAAGACCATCGTGTTGATCAAACCGATCTTGTTCGCCATGGGAACTGCAAGTAATGCCGAGATGCCTGCGAGAATATTTGCGCCAAAGAAGATACTGCCCAGCACGCCCGCGTCGATCCCGAAACGCACATGGAACCAATAGGCAAACATACTTTGCACGATCAAGCCGCCTGCGAATGCATCCATGGCGAACAAGGCGCTGAGCTTGAAGACCACTTTACGCGAGCGATGTAAACCCAGCACACGCTTGATCTCTTTTTGGTGTGGCACCACTTCAATTGATTTTGTGAGGCTGAGGAACAATAACAAAAGTAAAACGCCGCCGATGGCATAGCCGGTTAAAACGATACGGTATGCATCAAGAGCTGTCCAGCCGTTATTTTGCAAACCCTGCGCGAGCCAGCCGCCCGTCAGCGCGCCGGTGGCAGTTGCGAATGAACCTGCCAGGTTGTACCATGCGAAAACCTGCGTACGTTTTTCGTTGGAGACCAACTGCGTCAGGCTTGCCTGTTCAACGGATAGAAATGGACCGATCTCATTTCCGCTGGGACTGATGACGCCGATGATCGCCGCGACCATTAAGAGGACAACCTCACGCGTCATGACAAAGGCGACGCCTGCTCCTGCCATAAGGAGCGCTCCCACAAGCAATGTCTTTTTTCGCCCCACCCGGTCGGCGGACGTGGTAAGCCATAACGAAATGCCCGCATCACCGACGAGCGTGAGTGTGAACAGCAAACCGATTTGTGTTTCAGTGAGTCCGGTTTCGGCGAGGTAGAGTGCCAGGACTACAGATAAGAAGCCGTAGCAGAATAGGCGGATGATGCGCGTGGAGAAAAGGACGATGCTATCGCGATTCATGATTATTTTGCCACTTCCAACCGACACCACGCGTATAACGCGTCATAGACATCGAATTGGTGTTCGAGATTTTCCATATCTTCGGGGAAGCGCAGGCTGTAACCCGATGCAATGGCTTCGAGTCCGCGGGCGATGGGGTCAGTATCAATATCTTCTGCCACATCCGCCGCGTGGACGATCTTTGCGAGTCGCAATAAGCCGGGTTCTTTTAGATCATATTTTAAAATGATCGATTCGAATGAACAGCGTCCCTCGTGATGACCCAATTCCACGCCGGGTGCGTCGAAGGGAATCGCGCCAGTTTCTTTGGCGACTTGTTCAATCTGGTTTTTTGGCACAAATAAAAACTCCGCTTCGTTATCGATGAAGCGCGTGATGAGCCACGGACAGGCGACGCGGTCTACGTGAACGTGTGAGCGGGTGATCCATTTCATTAGAGACTCCTTGTTGTATTGCGACATTCATGTCGCCTTTGCAAAATAACGACATGAATGTCGCGGTACGAAATTACAAAAACAACAGACCATATAGCCCTGCGGCAAGGACAACCACCGCAATGGTCCACTTGGCTTTAGATTGGAAAAGGACAATCAAGCCTACGCTGAAAATGATCCAGGCGTGGATGCCAATGATGGTCTGACTCAAGATGCCTAACGCGGTTGCGCTGATCAAGCCCACCACACCCGCTGTGACACCATCAAGGAAGGCATGTGCAGATTTATTATCAACGAGTTTTTCAACATAGTCATGTCCGAGCATGGTGAAGGCAAAGGCGGGGGTAAAGATGGCAATCGTGATTAAGATCGCGCCCAGTACGCCGCCTCCGATATAGCCAACGAAGGTTGAAAAGATAATTAATGGCGCAGGTAATAAACTGGATAGCGCAAGTCCATCGAGGAATTGCGCGTCGGTCAGCCACGCACCGATCTGGACTGCATCATGCCGTAAGAAGGGGATGACGGTGTACGCGCCGCCGAAGGTGAGGAGTCCGCTTTTGAGACCGGACCAGATCAGGGTTAAGAGAGAAGCGGGTTTTGTGAGGGTGGAAGGCAAGGCTGATTGAGTCGGAGTCGCTGGCAGGGTGGAGAATCCAAGAGTGGCGAGATACGTCACAAAACCGATCAGAAAAATCCATGCGATGATCTTTGATGGGCGTTGTGCGAACGTGTAAATGAATCCGGAGACGAGAAGTACGATGAGGAAGTTGACGCCGAACAGTTGCGCGAGTGCGGCTGTGAAGGCAATGACCCAGAGCCAGTTGTTGTTGTGAAGTGCGTGACCGCCGATGCGATGCACGGCGCGGACGATGAGCGCAGCGACGGCGGGTTGCATGCCGAGAAAGACGGCTTGAAAAACTGGTGAGCTGATTCCGATGGCGACGTAGAACCATGAGAATGCGAGCATTAACACAAAGCCCGGAAGCATGAAGCCGAGACCGGCGAGTAATGCGCCAATACGACCGCGCGCGACCATGCCGAAGTAGACACAGAGTTCATGCGCTTCGGGACCGGGCAAGGCTTGATAGACCGCGAGCACGCGATTGAAGCGCTCAGGTGTGATCCATTTTTCTTCTTCTACGAGTTCCTGACGGATCATGGCGATCTGTGCGACGGGTCCGCCCCAGGCGAGGAAGCCAAATTTTAGGAAGCGGAGGAAAATGCTGGTATAAGTTTGGTGTGGGATGGTGAGGTCGGAATTCAATGTGGTTGCCTGTTTGGAAACTGGGGATTAGTAATTGGTAATTAAGAATTCGAGATTAGAGATTTACAGGCTCAGCAGATGTTTAAGATTTTCAAGGATCGCATCACGAGCTGTTCCGTAATTTTCACTGACCGGCGGGATGTCATTCCAGTGTTCGATGGGGATTTTGTTTTGATATTCTTCTGGTAACTCACAAAAGGAGATAATTTGTTGGGCAGACTCTACATCGGCAGGCGATAATTTGTGAGGAGTTGATTCGGTTGGCGTCAAACCGTCTTCTTGCAGGCCCGCAATTGTTTTGGGTGATAGCTCCTGATCAGGATGCGTGCCGCGCGCGATGGCGTGAGTTTCTAAGTTTCTTTCCTCAGCCAATTTGTTGAAATGGGCCGCGGCGATGATGCTTTTTGCTGCGCCATGTTCACAGATAAAGATGATAGTTGGAGTTGGTTGCATATTCTTCCTTATATTTATTTGATATTACGCTTTCAGATTCTCATTCGCGAGTTGCGCGTACAGCGCATCGTAGAGCAAGCGTCCGCGCTCCAAAGCTGTGTGGTCATCAGGGCTGATGCGGCGGATGCCACGACACAGGAAATCCATTCCTGCCGCGACCGACTCAACCATTACGTCTTGAACCACGTCCGCTTCGTCAATGATGCTGGCGATACGATGCAACAATGGGTCATTCAACTTGTACTCGTACAACATGGTGTGGAAAGTGCAATGTCCGTGGCGATGCGTCAGCCGCACCCCCGGAATATCAAAGGGTTCAAGACCTTCCGGCAATGGAAGCTGGCCGGCAGGAATAAACGTGAATTCCGCTTGAGGGTCAATCTCGCGTAGAATTAACCACGCACAACCCATGCGGTCAATGCCGATGTTTTCCCAGGTTACCCATTTCATGGCTGATTTGCTCCTCTTCGTTTTATCAATATTTGGCGCGCCTCTTCACCCAACCCGGATTGGAAATAGTCGCGCTGTTTTATCTGTTGATAACGTTTTGCAAGCGCAGATAAATCTGCATTCGTTTTTTTTAATTCAACCAGAATCTCCCGGTAGAGCATATCAACCTGTTCGCTGAATAGCTGCACCAGATTCTCGCTCTGACCAGTGAATACCTTTTGCGCTTCCCAAAGAGTTGCGTCGCCGCCCTCCATATCCTGAACTTCCGTGGTCAGCCACTGGAGTTTTTCACGAGTGTGGGGAGTATCCGGCAGAACCCAAGCAGTATCATGAAGCAAGATTGCTCCTAATTCTTTCAACTTGCGCCAGACATATACCCGCCGCGCGGAGGGCTCATTAGGAACCTTATAGGTAAATAATAACCAGGTAGTCATCTTGGTAATGGTTTTGTCTCCGGTTTCCTGGATCCTTTGCGGACACTCTCTGCATTGATTGACTCATCTGCGGCGTCAATTTCAATGTCGGGAATAATATCTTCGACATTTCTAAAAAGCGGAATGGCATAGCTCACACTAGGCACAATGAGTCCAATGACTGCTGCCAGTAAGATCAAGAGCGACATTCCAGTTCCGGGACCCGTACCAACCAGCCCTCCGAAAATGGGCGCGAGGCTGCCATTCACAGTCATTGCAGGTTCAAACCATCGGTCACTCAATGGTCCCGCGATGAGACCTGCCAGCGGAATTGAAAGTTGACCCGTGAACCGCCGTGCTGCAAAGACTCGGCCCTGCACGTCGGGAGGGGTCTTCGATTGCCAGATCGCCTGGTTGGAGGCATTGCAAACCGCTATGAAGAATAGGACAAAGAAGCCTGTGATTGACCATACCACAACTTCGTGCCCCAACCCCATTATGGCGCGTCCCACATTTACCAGGATTAAACCTCCCAAAACCCCATGGATCCTGCGCCGAGGACCTCCCCAAATACTCATCACCACACCGCCCGCCACGCCGCCTATCGCCGTAATTGAAGCAACTATTCCCAAAGCGACTTCATCGTTTCCGGTACGCGCCAGAATCATGGGTGTTCGCAGCGCCGTACTCATTGCCAATAGGTTGACCATGAAAAAATTAATTTGCAAGCCCAACAGGCTTGGGTTGGCAAGAAAATAGCGGAAGCCGTATCCCGCTTCCTTCAAGAGGCCCCTCGCCGCGTTTTTGCCTGCCTCGGTCTGCTTTGGCTGTGGTATCGGCACGATCAACAGTGTGACAATCGCCGCTGCAAACGTGATGATGTCAATCAAGATGATCCCTTCCAATTTGACAACGACGATCAATGCCGCCGCCAGGATTGGAGCCAGCACACGGGAACCTTCCTCTGCCAACGACAGCATAGCGCTCGTACGCGCGAAGTGTTTCTTTTCAACCAGCAGGGTGATGGAGGATGAAAAAGCCGGGAATTGAAACGATTCGAACGCGCCCGATACAGCCATCAGCACATACAAATGCCAGATTTCCAATGAGCCGCGCCACATCAGGAAAAAGATGATAATGGTTGTCGTCCCGGTTGCCAGGTCGCTGATCATCATGGTCAACTTGCGGTTCCAGCGATCCACCAATGCTCCTGCGAAGGGGCTGAGGATGACCCTTGGAATATTTGAGAAGAAGATCATGGCGGTGAATGTAGTCGCCAGGTCGGTTTGTTGATACAGCCAGATTCCAATTGCAAAGTTAAACAGCGCAGTCCCAATTAAGGAGACGAGCTGGCCTATCCAAACGACGGTGAACGCAGGCATTCCAGTCATTGTGGGAAGCGCATACCTTTGTTCTCCTTGTAATCTCTGCATGAAATTCACGGCATGGCAATTTGCCGGAAGTTCAACAATGTTTATCACAACCAAATATTGATGACTTGAGGAAAATGTAACTATGGTTACATTTCTAAGTATATGCAGTTTTGCCTGCTTGTCAAGAAGCGGATGAGACTGATATTGAATAAGTGCTTGATTAGATACGGGCTCGTCTTGGATACGAAAATAAAAACGGACGAGTCAACTCGTCCGCTTCATAGTTACACTGTGGCTGGCTGTGGATGGCTATAGAGTCTGCGCTGTAGCCAGAACGCCACGTTGACCAGCCCGATCATGACAGGCACTTCCACCAATGGACCGATGACCGCCGCGAACGCCTGACCTGACGAAATGCCAAACACTGCAACCGCTACCGCGATAGCGAGTTCAAAATTGTTGCTCGCAGCGGTAAAGGATAGCGTGGCTGTTTTGGAATAATCTGCGCCGATCGCTTTGCCCATTAGGAAACTGACAAGGAACATGACCACGAAATAGATCAGCAGGGGAACGGCAATGCGCAACACATCCATGGGTAGTTGGACGATGTATTCACCTTTGAGGCTGAACATGACAACGATGGTGAACAGCAAGGCGATCAAGGTGATGGGGCTGATCTTCGGGATAAAGCGGCGGTGATACCATTCCTTGCTTTTGACTCTGATCAAGATCAGGCGTGTGAAGAAACCGGCGAGAAAGGGAATGCCGAGGTAAATGAAAACACTTTTTGCAATTTCTCCGATGGTGATATTGACGATCGCGCCTTGCATGCCAAACCAAGTCGGTAAGACGGTGATAAAGATATAAGCATAGACGCTGTAGAACAACACTTGAAATACACTGTTGAATGCCACCAGTCCCGCCGCGTATTCAGTATCACCTTTTGCCAGCTCATTCCAGACGATGACCATTGCAATGCAGCGCGCCAGACCGATCAGGATGAGTCCAGCCATGTATTCGGGGTAGCCGCGCAAAAAGATGATCGCCAGCGCGAACATGAGTACAGGTCCAATGACCCAGTTTTGCAGGAGGGAAAGACCGAGCACTTTCCAATTGCGGAAGACATCGCCCAGTTCGTCGTATTTCACTTTTGCCAGCGGTGGATACATCATCAGAATTAAGCCGATGGCGATGGGAATGTTGGTCGTACCTACGGAAAATGAAGTGTTGAAGTTTTTCACCACATTTGGGAAGAGAAATCCCAATGCCACACCGATCGCCATTGCAAGGAAAATCCAGAGGGTGAGATAGCGATCAAGAAAGGACAAGCGTTTGGTCAGAGTTACGTTCGTCATTTGAACCTCTTTTTATACTTTATCGATTATGGACGACTTGGTTGAGATAAGCCAATCTAAAACATCCTGATTTAACGGTGACATAGTGCCTGAACAAAAATCCCCATTCTCGTATGAAAATGGGGAGAGACCCTGTTTTATTTAATCCTAGTGCTGTTCCGCAAGCCAGTTTTGATCTTTGCTTCGATCAAATCGCGGACTTCACGGAATTCTGCCAGCTTTTCTTCATCCGTGCCTTCGAATGCAGCTGGGTCTTGAAAGGACCAGTGCATTCGGTTGTTAACGCCGGGCCATACAGTGGGACAATTCTTGTCGGCGTCATCACAGACTGTGACGAGATATTGATCGTGCACTTTGCCAAGATAGGTTTCCACACCTTTGGATATTTGACTGGAAACATCAATACCAACCTCATTCATCACTTTGACGGTGAACGGATTTAAGCCTTTCGGTTTCAGCCCTTCGCTATGTGCGTCAAAGCGATCCTCGCCATGTTTACGCAATAAAGCTTCCGCCATCTGACTGCGCGCCGAGTTGCCGGTGCAAAGGAAAAGTACACGTTGTTTATTCATCATCACCTCGATATGGTTTGAGTGATGATATTGTATATGAACGGTTTTAACGATTGTTTAATAGGGAATTATGATTCGGTTAATTCTTTAGCGAGCTGACATCGTAATCGTATTGCTCGAGATAGTCCAATATCTTTTGGCGGATCTCATCTTCAGACGACAGAATATCCTCACTGCATTTGGATGTGTGACCGCTGACATTGCCGGTCGCCCATTTGTTTTCCTGCACGTTCAGGGTATACCATTTTTGACATACCAGTACCTGCACGATCTTGACCTGATAGAACGGTGGTTTGATCTTGCTGGGCGAACCGGCGGTGATGCTGATGATATGGCGGTCAACTGGCGGCTCTTCGTTTAGGAAGGATGTGCCGGTCATCCATGCAGGTTGGGGGAGGCTGAGGTAATCGAGAAGCGTGGCGGGAACATCGATGATCTGGATGTTATGTTCGCGCGTGCCGGCGTGAGCATTCTTCGGGAAATGGATAATGATCGGGATGCGATTCCAGACCGTGTATTTAAAACCGTGGTCGGTGTAGATGACCAGGATGGTGTTATCAAGTTGACCATTGGCTTCGAGGTGTTTGTAGATTCGTTCTACGCTGCCATCGAAGCTGAGAATTGCATCTTCGTACCGAGCCTTGTCCCACTCCTCTTCCTCGCTGGCTTCCGTGGAGAAGACATGTTTGCTGGACGAGAAATGTGGGCCATGAGTATCCATCAGATGTGCAAATACGTAGACGGGACGATCGGTTTGCGCATTGTCTATCGCGGCGAGGATCTGGTCTACGCGTTGTTCATCGGTCATGCGTGCTGATGGGTTGTTAACTTCCTTCAATGGGTCGCGCATTTCTTTGATAAAGAAAATATGGGACAGGCGCTCGCTGGCACGCTCTTTGATCGTCCAGATGAAATAGGTGGATGGTGAATTGCCTAATACTTTACGAAGCATGTTGAGTGCGGGCTGGTTTAGGGATTCGTTGTTGACGATATCAAAGCCATCAAGCAGGTTGAGCTTTTGAGCATCCACATAGAAGGGCGTACCGACTTCCACGGTGGTGTAGCCCTGACGTTTCAAGATGCCGGGCAGATGTTCGAAAGAAGCATTGCCTTCAAGAACATCTGGATAGCGATAGACTTTGACGGTGGCAGGTTCTCTGCCGGTCATCATGGTGGTTGTGGAGGCGGTGGTGCTGGATGCATTAGGGAAAGCATTCTCAGCGACCAGTGAAGTCTCTGCCATTTGTTTGAGGAAAGGCGTGGTGTTATGACCATATCCATATACGGAGAGATAATTCGCGCTAAGTCCATCGCCGCCGAGGATGATGATATTGGGGCGTTCAGCAGATGGTTTGAGGGAGTCGTTGTTGAATCCGCTGAGTTTTGTGTCGGGGGAAAAGATTACAGATAAGATAAAGGCGATAGAAACAATGAGCAAGCCTACACTGAGGAAAGAGGCGGGCGTCCGGCGTTTCTGGACGCTTCTTCGAATCCGTCGCATTGTCCACCAAACGAAGATCACGAAGCCCACAGCATAAGGTACCTTGCCCCAGCTTTCGGAGGAAATGATGCCGAATTTAAAAACGGTGTAGGTGAAATTATCGAGCAGGATGAGGGCGGTGATGGCGAGCATACCAGCGGGGGTGAGCAGGCTGAGGGTGCGCAGGCGCGGACGCCAGAGCGGGTGTGTGATGAGTAATGCGGGCAGCGAAAGGAGACCGAGACATGCCAATAGCACCAGCGCAACAATACCGGTGGTGACGGCGAGAACTCTTATCTTTTCGAAAAGTGTGATGGTGCTGAGAGAGGATGGCTTGGTGACGAAGAATAGCCATTCCATGAAAGCATAGAAGTAGGCGCTGTTGAGAGTGATGATGATCAGTGTGCGCCAGTTGTATGTTGGTTGTTTGGCTGGGGATGAATTCATGCTATCGGGATCTGTTTTTGGTAAGGAAGATTTATTGGCGGACATTGTAGCATGACTTGATGGGAGTCTACGCCTCCGTTTTGCGCGTGATGAAGTACGGTCAAATTCCCCTATTCGGTTAGGGGCGGATGCCTCTAACTGTGTTTAGACATACTGCCTACAATAATGTTGTTCCAATTTGTATTAGGCTGTAAGACCCAATACTGGAAAATAAAACTTATTCTTACCAAGGAGAATGTATGAAAAAGCTAATGTACGTCTTGTCATTTGTTGTGATCGCTTCGATGGCGCTTGCCGCGTGCGGCGCACCTGCGACCCCTGTGGCCACTGAGCCCCCGGCTCCTGTTGCCACTGAAGTTCCCGCAACTGTTGCCCCCACCGAACCGCCTATGCCAGCCTGGGAAGCTCCTGAAGGCGCGCTCGTTGCTTATCCTGCCGATGCTGCGCCTGTACTGGATGGCGTTGCCGATGATGCCGCCTGGGCGAACGCGCAGGAAACCGTTATCTCTGTTTCTGGCGGTTTCAATGACTTTGCTGTTGATGCTTCGCTGAAATCCGTTTACAGTGGCGACAGCGTTTACTTTGTATTGACCTATGCCGACCCCACCGAATCCTGGTTCCGTTCACCGTGGCAGAAGCAGGAAGATGGCTCATGGAAGCAGATTAAGGATCCGAACGATAAAGGTGGCGATAACAATACTGTTTATGAAGATAAGTTTGCCATGATCTGGCCCATCAACAACAGTATTGCAAAATTCGAGACCGCTGGTTGTTTTGTGGCTTGCCATGCCGGTGAAAACTCCGATGTTAAACCCTACGGTAACAAGTACACTTCTGCCGAAGGCGAATTCGGCGACATCTGGCACTGGAAATCCGTTCGTAACGATGGCCAGATCGATGATCAATATCTTGATTGGACCAAGTTCGATGCAGAGAAGGCAAAGGAAGCTGGACGCAAGAGTGATGCGAAAGAATCTGGCGGTTATGCGGATAACTTCGCTTCCATGCCCGATCCTGCCGATGCAACCAAGACGGTTCCCGATAAGACCAAGCCTGGCTTTACTTCCCCGAACATTGATATGACGACAGGCGCTCCCGGCTACATCCTCGCTAGCGAGAAGGTTGCCCTCGACCAAGCCGCTCTCGACGCGCTTCCAGTTGGCTCCTACATCCCTGGCATCGTCAAATCCCCCATCGTTGGTGATCGCGGTGAGATCTCTGCCGCGTGGAATTGGGAAAATGGCGTGTGGACTATCGAGTTTAGTCGTAATTTGACCACTGGCTCCGAGACTGATGTGCAGTTCTCCGACCTGACTTCTATGTACTATTTTGGTCTTGCGATCTTCGAGAATGCCCAGGTTCGTCATGCCTTCCAATCTGGTTCGACGCCCTTCGTCTTTATGCCGAAACCATAAACTAAAAATATTTCTGAACCCATAAGTAAAGAACCCGAAGCAAACGCTTCGGGTTCTTTACTTACTCATTGCCCATGCGTTCGAACAAGTGATGTTCATAGGCGTAAGCGGCTAGTTCAATGCGATTATTCATATGTAGTTTCTCGAACATATTGCTGACATAATTCCCCACTGTTTTTTCGCTCAGGTTCAACAGCTTGCCAATATCAGCATTGGTCTTGCCTTTGGCGAGATGGATCAATACATCCATTTCACGATCGGAAAGGTCGCGAAAGGCATCCTCTTCGGCTTTGCGTTCTGCTTCACGAACGCGCGTCAACAAACGCGCGGTGGTGGATGGATCGAGCAACGCTTCACCACGCGCCGCTGCCCGGATCGCTCGCAATAATTCTTCATTGCCTACTTGTTTTAATACATATCCCACCGCACCCGCCCGGATGGCGCGCATAACCAGTTCATCATCCGCAAAAGAAGTGAGCATCACCACTTTGCAATTTGGGACGCGGCGTGTCACTTGGTTTGTTGCTTCGATGCCGCCTTCACCGGGCAGGCGAATATCCATCAGCACAACATTGGGCTGTAATTTTTCGGCAGCTTTCACCGCTTCGCCCGCAGTGCTGGCTTCGCCGATCACTTCCATATCAGGTTGGTCGTTGAGCAGGGTCATTAATCCCAAGCGGACAATGTCATGGTCGTCTACAAGTAAGATGCGAGTCTTTGCCATATCTTTATTGGTCTATCCATGGAATAGTCAGTGTGACCATTGTGCCTTTGTTATTCGTAAATTGCAAGTTGCCATTCAATAGGCGGGCACGATCGCGCATATTGCGTAAGCCATAACCAGCTTTCGGTTCAGGCGGGATGCCAATGCCGTCATCAGTGATCTCAATCTGTAATTGTGTACCCAAGTCGCGGGTATGGATTTCCACATTCTTTGCCTGCGCATGACGGACGGTGTTGGCAAGCGCTTCGTTCACTATCGCAAAAACATGACTCGAACGCATCGCGGAAATTGCTTTGCTCTTCAACAAATCTGTTTCCAGCGTGATGTGGACCATGGACGTGTAGTGTGGGTTCTCTGCCATTTGCTGTAAAAGCGTCGGCAGAGATTCTGCTGGGGACACTGAACCAGCATGAAGTTCAGAAAGATTGCGGCGCAGGTCCACAATGGCGTCGTTGAGGACGATGATCGATTTATCCAGCCGTGCACCGATTTCACTTTTTGAGTCTGCCAAGCGTGAAGCGGATTCGACCAGCAATCCCGCGGTGTAGACTTTTTGGATCGCGCCATCATGTAATTCGCGTGCCAGTCGTTCGCGCTCGGCAGTGATGATCTGATGTTGTTCCAATTTTTCAATGCGGCGTTCAGTTTCCACGTCGAAGATCTCAAGCGCGCGGATCAGGGTAATAGCAATTACCAAACCGGTTAGCGAACGAAATACTAGCGGAGGAATACCAACAAAATCTGTAAAGGTATCTCGATTAATGATGTTTCCCGGAAAGAAATCGACTGGTGGCGGTATCAAGCCGCCTAGGAAAGCGTAAATTCCCAACGCAATGCCTGCCGCTTGCAAGGTAAGTACGATCTTGGGAACGTTCAAAGGTTTTATGCGCAACAGGGTGTGATGTCGCAATGCATACGCCGCTAACAGTCCGCCGGGGAAGCCGATGAAATAACGCGCTAATGCGTTTGCTGGATATCGCCATGCACGTTCATCTGCGACGATGGCAGGGATTAGGCTGATAAGGGAGATGAGCCAGCCGGTAAAGAGGATTGTGGTAAGCCAATGAAACCAGCGCCTGCGTTTACCGGTGTAAAGAAGTGCCAAGCCGAACTCGAACAGGAAAACATAGGAAAGCGCCAACAGGATCAAATGCAGAATGTACAGGACGTGTATGATCTCTGGGCTAAGATATTCGGCTTGAATGGGAATGAACAGATCGCCCCATTCATGGAAGGCGTGTGTGATACCGAATGCGGCAAGCCAGCGCAGGCTTCTTGCAAAATCAAGCCGGGAACTTTGACGGGTTTGTAAAATGATGGCAAAACCGAGGATGAAAAACACCAATCCATATACAAAATAGATCATGGATCGGTTGAGTAAGAAGAATTCGGCAAGGGTGATCATGTGGGCGCGATTGTAGCATGACTTGATGAGAAAGCAGAACTCGGAGATCTGCTTCGCAAAAAATCTCCGAGTTCCGTAACAACCAAACCATCTCCGTCTATTTTCTCTTGAAGACCATGTGTTCATACCCATCCAGGTCACGGAGACTAAATTCTCGGTTGCTCCAAGGCTGGCCTTGTGGTGCGGTAGAAATTGCGGGAAGATTCAAAGACTGGCCATGCACTAACGTGCCAGGAGTTTTCTGAAAACAAAGTAGAGCGCCAAGCTCGTTGGGAAGAGTGCGAGAAAGCCGAACAGACTGACGAAGAGAATTAGATCGCCAAAGGCATACATCCCGGACGAGGCTTGGGAGGCTGCAGCTGGAATAGACCATTCGTAGGCATAGACAGCGCCAATGGCGATGAGACACGCCAGTATATATCCGCCGATCACCAGACCTACTTTTGCCGGTCCGCTCATCTTTGACATATCACAACTCCTAAATCACCATATCATGCACGGATTAACTTCACCCTTTGCTTTTTGATATCCAAGCTTTCGATCTTCCAACCGGCATTAGACCATGAACGCTTATTGACATGATTGCCCTCGGTGTCATGATCCCACCACCGACGGTCTTCATACGCCGACGATGGCAGTTTACTATTCAATATTTTTTCGATCTGCTCAAAACGGAACATAACTTCTCTTTGACTTTCAGACAGGTCACGTAAATAATTTTCAAGCGGAGTATATTTGCTTGCCATGGTTATCGAAGCCTATCAGCTCTTTTTGTTGCGGAGTGCAAATGCAAAGGTAAATATCCAGATCAAATACGGGATAATGACCGTGCGTTGAATGAGACCATTCCAAGGTGTGAAGACGTTTGGTTGAATGGGTTGTTTTGCCGAAGCAGTGAAGATGATTAGAGCAATTGTCGTGATGATACCTGCTATCAGAGTCCACGCTTGCAGATGTTGCCAGTTTGCATCCTCGCGAAAACGACGCCGGAATACAAAAACACTAACCGGTGAAAGTGAAAACACGAGCGCGCCAAAGATGCCGTGGAATATTCCCTGCAGGCTCATCTGGTCACGCGGTGTACCAGCCACATCCGTAACCAGTGGACCCGAAACGAGGAAACTGAATCCAATGATCGCCAAAAGGATCGGACCCCACTTGGATGCTTTCCCTTCTCGAAACTCAGCAGCGACTCCGCGTGTGAAAACCAGGAACAAGCTTCCCAGAATAATAAAATTGAGAATTTGTATCCAGCCGCGTGGACCGATGGAAAGCTCACTGATGAATGTACTGCGCCAGTCGTAGCCAGGACGAAGCCAGCCTTCGATTGTAAACGCCGTGACAAAGAGCGCTGACCCGATCATGCCCGCCCAACTAGCCAATACACGTCTATCTGACATGTCCCCACCGTGGGATATTTTCTTCATGTCAACTCCTATGTTAGGAAACTGGACTGCTCATCATGATATCCTAATAAAACCGAAGTGACGCAGTCCATCCAGTACGCCGCGCGCCGCCGGATGGGGACTGTGATAATGCCAGGGCTGACGGGCAAGTGCTTTGAGTTCATCGAGAGCATTGACTGGAACGATACCCTTGAAATCGGTTTCGAACATTTGACGATCATTACCTGAATCCCCGGCGATCACGACTTGTTCGGGAGGTAGCCCGAGTTGCTTTTGCAAAAAGCGGACAGCGTTGCCTTTGCCCAAGGCGCTCGGCAGTACATCAATGTAAGCGTCGTAACTGGCTTGGATGTAGACTTGCTCCTGTTGGGAAAGACGGTCATTAAATGCACGCAAGGACTCAGGGCGGGCGTCCCAGTAAAAGCCTGCCTGAAAGCGTGGCTGACCTTTGTCGAATTCCTGCGAACGAATACCATCCCCAAGTCCGAGGCGGTAGATGTTGTCCAGATCCCAATTTGGTGCAACTTGCGCTGTGTAGGCGTGCCCGATGCGATTCGAGGGATCATTCATGTCGAAGATTTCGGTGCCGACATCGCCGCAAATAAAACGCGGACGCGGCAAACGTCCCTGCTCGATGAGTGCAAGCACCGATGAGCGATAACGTCCGGTGATATATGCCAACGTGACACGCTCAGCATGTTGAGCAATGAACTGGTGAAGCAATACTTCGCCGGTTTCGTCCCCGAGTAATGTACCGTCAATATCAGCGGCTAACAGGAAGTGTTCAGATCGTGGTTTTGTCATCAGCATTCTCGCGTGAATACCTTATAGAACCCGGCTTATATCACCGCGGGGCTGCTTTGGGAAGATTGACATATTTAGGGATTTGATCGATATAGCGTTCGGTGAATTCCAATATAACAATATCGGGCTTTTCGCTATCGATCCACGAAAAATTCCAGATCTCATATGGAGAGTTTATGGGAACAAATACTGCCTTTTGAAAGTGATCACCGATCAAGGGGATCAGGCGGTTGAAAAAGGAATCGTGATAAATAACGACTTTGGGCAGAGCCGTATTCGGATTGGTCCCGATCGTCAAGCGGCGATAGCCATATTTTGTTTGAACATAAGTTGTATTGCTGGCATACAGCGGGGTGAGGACGATATCGTCGGTCACCAGATCAGGAGCGATTATAGTCTGGGCAAGGTCCAGCTCAACACCTGCTTGAGTCGTCTGTCTAAAATCAGAAAGTGGATGTGCCTTCAAGGCTGGAAAATCACCCTGCAGGGCCTGGATGATCTGTTGATAGGCAACAACGGCGCCCTGG
>Ga0180074_1000095_pt1 | contig 17473 bp, 15 predicted proteins | sample EasRiv366_16_10D_FD_121773 | JGI IMG/M metagenome (GOLD analysis project Ga0180074, IMG submission 121773) | Soil microbial communities from meander-bound floodplain in the East River, Colorado, USA - East River metaG ERMLT366_16_10D | ecosystem: Environmental > Terrestrial > Soil > Floodplain ...
AGCCGGGCTCAAATATTTCATGACCATCAAAATTGGCTGGAGCCAATATAACCGCCTGCCCTATGATACATTTATGTGGCAGGGCATCGACGGTACACAGATCCTCACACACTTCAGCACGGTCAAGGAGTTTGGCAGCGAATATGCCAGTACCTACAACTCGATGGCAAATGCCAAAGAAGCGCTCGGTACATGGCAAAACTTCCAACAAAAGGAACTTCAAAAAGATTTGCTCATGGCTTACGGCTTCGGCGATGGGGGTGGCGGTCCCACGCGCGAGATGCTCGAAAACATCGAAGTGATGAAAAACTTTCCGTCACTTCCGCAAGTTAAGCAATCAAGTGTCAAGCAATTTTTTGAAACTATCGCGCCGCTGACTGAATCAAAAATGATGCCTGTTTGGAATGGCGAGCTCTATCTCGAATATCACCGCGGCACCTACACCACGCAAGCCCGCAACAAACGCGCCAATCGCAAGAGTGAATTTCTCATCCACGACGCCGAGTTCATCGCCGCTTATGCTTCACTGCTTACCAATTACCAATATCCAATCACTGAATTTCAAAACGCCTGGCGCACCATCTGTCTCAATCAATTTCACGACATCATCCCAGGCTCAAGCATTGGTCCCGTGTACGAAGAGTCGCAACAACAATACGCCGAACTCACCACGAACGTGACGCAACTCCGCGACGATGCCCTACAAGCCCTCGCTCAAAAACTGGATGGGGACTTGATCCTCGTCAACCCGACATCGTTCACCCAACGAGGCTTGGTCTTTGTCTCCGGCGATTCATTGCAGCGTTTCACTCTCAACGGGGAGGTTGTTTCTGCTCAACCAACTGACTCTGGCTGTTGGCTGGACGCGGGCGAACTCGCGCCGTATAGTATTACGGCACTCTCTGTGCGACAGCTTGCTGTCGCAGATGTAGGTGCAAATGCTGTAGCAAGCTCCGGCACTCCAAAATTAGAGAATGATTACCTGCGAGTCGAGTTCAACTCCGCTGGCGACATCACTCGCATCTACGATAAAAAAGCAAACCGAGAAATTCTGCCATCCGATACTATCGCCAATCAATTCCAAGCCTTTGAAGATCGCCCTAAGAGTTGGGATGCCTGGGACGTGGATATCTTCTACGATGACAAAATATGGCTAGCAGAACCTGCCGAATCTATCAAATTCGTTGAATATGGTGAATTGCGTCAGACGATTGAAATCAATCGCAAGATTCAAAACAGTGAATATACGCAAAGAATTTCTCTCAGCCACAATTCACCACGGCTGGACTTTGATACTCGCATCAATTGGAACGAACGCCACACCATGCTCAAAGTTGCCTTTCCAGTGGATGTGTTATCTCCGCAAGCTACCTATGAAATTCAATGGGGCAATGTGACTCGTCCGACGCACCGCAACACAAGCTGGGATTGGGCACGCTTCGAGACCTGCGCCCAAAAATGGGTGAATTTGTCCGAGGGTGATTATGGTGTCAGTCTATTGAACGATTGCAAATACGGACACGACATCCACGACAACGTGATGCTCATCACCCTGCTCCGCTCGCCCACCATGCCCGACCCGATGGCAGATTTTGGCGAACATGAATTCAAATATAGTTTGTATCCGCATACGGGTTCATGGAATGAAGAAACACAACGGGAAGCGTATTTGCTGAATGACCCGATCATTGTTTATGAGTCGAAGGTCAAAAGTCACACGTCAGAAAAACTACTTTCTACTCTCCACTCTCTAGTCTCCTGCCCTTCACCAAACGTCATCATCGAAACCATCAAGCAAGCCGAGGATGGGAACGGACTCATCGTCCGCTTGTATGAAAGCCAGAGGAAGCGCGGACAGGTTCAAGTTAAGTTTGGAAGCGCGATGGATTCGGCTTGGGTGACGAATCTGCTTGAGGAGAACGAGTCCGCTTTAGGCGTGGAAAACGATTCGATCATCCTGAATTTGAAACCGTATCAGATCGTGACGCTGCGAGTGAAGTTCAAATGATGAACGAAAAAGAGTTTCTCGCATTTTTGGATGCGAATGGTTTTGTGTATGAGCGCGTCGAGCACCCGGCGGTGTTTACGTGTGCCGAGTCGGAATTGCATCGCCCTGCAGTGCCAGCAGTGAGTACGAAGAATTTATTTCTGTGCGATAAAAAAGCGCGGCGATTCTTTTTGGCGGTGACCGCCTGCGAGAAGACTGTGAAGTTGGATAGTCTTGCCAAACAATTGGGCGTTGCAAGTGTGCGATTTGCATCAGAAGAAAATTTGGCGCGCTTGTTGGGCGTGACGCGCGGATCGGTAACAATGATGGGACTGGCGAACGACGTTGAACATGTGGTTGAATTGTGGATCGATGCAGAGATCTGGCAGGGCGAATATTTTTTGAGTCATCCACTCGTCAACACAGCGACATTGATTTTGGCAAAGCCTGAGTTGGAACGTTTCTTTGCACTTACTGGACACGCGCCACACATCTTCGAAGGAGCATAAATGAAAATCGCGTTTGCAGGAACAGGCGGCATCAACAAAGTACACGCGCGCGCCGCGCAAAATTTGGGGTTGGAGCTGGTGGCGGCTGTGAATCACAAAGCCGAATCGATGGCTGCATTCGGCGACGAATTTGGAATCGCGCGTCAATATGAAACGATCGAGGCGCTGCTCAAAGATGGCGGCGTGGATGCGATTGTCGTTTCCACACCCAATTATTTGCACGCACCCCAAACGATTACGGCGCTGAACGCGGGCGTCCATGTGATAGTGGAAAAGCCGATGGCGATGAACGCGCAGGAATGCGAACAGATGAATGCAGCAGCCGCAAAATCGGGCGCGCTGTTAATGGTGGCGCATTGCTGGCGTTTTCATCCGGAAGTGCAATGGCTAAAGGAGCAATCTACGAAATTGGGAAAGATCATCCGCACGAAGGCATACAGCGTGCATGTGCATTGGGGACCGTCAGGTTGGTTTGCGCAGAAACAATTTGCGGGCGGCGGTGCGATGGCGGATATGGGAGTCCATGCGTTGGACACGACCCGCTACTTGCTTGGTGATCCACAGCCCGTTTCTGTTTACGCCAAGATCGGAACGCATTATGGAAATTACGATGTCGATGATACAGGCGTGATCATCATCGAGTGGGATAACGGGACAACATCTTATGTCGAAACAGGTTGGTGGCAGCCGCACTCGGATAGTCCCGAAGCAGGCGCGCAGTTGTATGGGCTGAAAGGATTCGGTTCGGTGTTCCCCACAAACTTGGAATTACCAAATGAAACAGAGCAGCACATTGATGTGATCGCTGCACCTTTCGCGCCGCAGTCATCCCATCAACCCCAGAGTTTATATGATGATCAATTGAAATATTTTGTGGAATGTGTTGAGAAGAAACAAACACCCGTCCCCGGCGGCATGGAAGGCTGGACAAACATGAAGGTCGTGGATGCGGCGTACGAGTCGAGTCGTACTGGACAGGTTGTAAAAATAAAATAATTTCAAAAGAAATCTGGTGGTCGAGTAGCCGAAGGCGTATCGAGACCACCTATAAGCAGAGCAAGCCTTGATACAAAAATACCTCTTAAAACTCTGTGGTCTCGATACGGGCGAGAAAATCACTCGCCCTACTCGACCACCAGAACACAGCTGACATGGAGATCAAATGACTATCGAAACCATCATCCCTATTCCAAACATCTTTGAAGCCAAACGCATTTTATGTGTCCAACCGCATTATGATGACAACGATATCGCCGCGGCAGGCATCCTCACACAACTCTCAAAAAATGGCGCCGAGATTTTTTATCTCACCGCCACAGATGATCTCATGGGTGTCGTTGATGCATCGCTAACTGATAAAGAAGCAGCAGATTTATTGAAGAGCGATCAATTTGCGGCGGGCAAGATCGTCGGCGTCAAAGAACAATTTTGGTGTGGCTATCCCGACGCTGGTGAATACAACTACTTCGATCTGCGCCGCGACTTTCTCAAATATATTCGCATGCTCAAACCTGATTTTGTCTTTGCGCCGGATGCGTGGCTCACCTACGAAGGACACCATGACCACGTCCAAACCGGACTCGCCACTGCAGAAGCTGTCATGTTCGCAGGGCTGACTAAGATCGCCTCCTCCGACCCGGATATTGATGCGGCTTACGAGGAGCATGATATTCAGGGCATCGCCTTGTACTTCACACGCGAGCCGAACTACATCGCGGATATCACCTCCACATGGGAGGACAAGCTCGATGCAGTGCGTTGTTACGAAGCGCAGTTCACACCAACAGACATGGAACGCTTGATCACGGCATTAGACGCGAAATCTCGACAAGTGGCGCAGGGACAATCCTTCGCACGCGGCGAACCGCTCAAGGTCTTGCACACCAGCGCACTGCATGTTGGCATCTAATGACCATTGAAACCATCCTCCCCATTCCAGATATCTTCGCTGCCAAACGCATCCTGTGCATTCAGCCGCACTACGACGACAACGACATGGCTGTCGCCGGTACCCTTACGCAACTTGCCAAACATGGCGCGGAAATCATTTATCTCACTGTCACCGATGATCTAATGGGCATCACCGATGTTTCACTTTCCGATGAAGCCACGGCAGAAGCATTGAAGTGCGATCAATTCGCTGCGGCAAAAATTGTCGGCGTGAAAGAGCAATACTGGCTGGGCTATCCCGATGCGGGCGATTACGATTATTTCGCCGTGCGCCGCGATCTGCTCAAATATCTGCGCCGGCTGAGACCCGATTTTGTTTTCACCGTCGATCCCTGGTTGACATACGAAGGACATCGCGATCATATTCAAACTGGACTCGCCACCGCTGAAGCGGTCATGTTCACTAGTTTGACAAAGATCGCCTCCTCCGACCCGACAGTTGATGCGGCTTACGATGAGCATGAGATTCAGGGCATCGCGTTCTATCATACCCGCGAACCGAACTACATCTCAGACATCACCTCCACATGGGAGAATAAGGTCGATGCGGTGCGATGTTATGAAACGCAGTTCTCTCCAGAAGGCATGGATCGGCGCGTTGCGCTGCTCGATAAGAAGTCAACCCAAGTCGCGCAGGGACAATCCTTCGCACGCGGCGAACCGCTCAAGGTACTTGATACAAACGCATTGCATGTTGGAATTTAGACCATCGCCCTGAGCGGAGGACTGAGCGCTCGTTGCGAAGTCCGTAGTCGAAGGGCAGGTTGCAGGCGAATATGCGCTTCGACTACATTCGACTGTCGCCTCATTCCGCTCAGCGCGGAGAATAAAAGGAAATTATGAAAATCGGAATCGTCGGTGGGACCGGAAATATCAGTCAACCCATTGTCACGCTGCTACTCGAAAAGGGACATGAAGTCGTCTTATTCAATCGAGCGCAGGGAACCAAATCACCTGATAGTGTACGTGTCATTGTCGGTGACCGCAACAACCGCGCAGACTTTGAACAGAAGATGCAAGCCGAGAAGTTCGATGCAGCCATTGACATGATATGCTTCACAGCAGAGGATGCCGCATCCAGCGTCCGTGCGTTTCGTGGAGTTGGATGGTTCGTGCAAACGTCCACAGTTTGTACTTATGGCGTTCAATACGACTACCTCCCCGTTGACGAGACGCATCCGTTGCGCCCCAACACAGAGTACGGGCGCAACAAGGTGGCGGCAGACCATGTCTATCTCGAAGCGTATCATCGGGAGAAATTCCCCATTGTCATTATCAAACCGTCTACCACGTACGGACCCATGCAGGGCATGGTACGTCAGATCTGCTGGGACTTCTCATGGATCGACCGGGTCAAAAAAGGCAAACCAATCATCATCTGCGGTGATGGCTTCGCGATTCATCAACACCTGCACGTGGACGACATCGCCAAAGCCTTTGTCGGAGTCATTGGCAAGGAACATACCATCGGTCAAACGTATAATGCCGTCAACCGTGGATACATCACCTGGGCAGACTATCACCATCTTGCCGGGAAGGTTTTGGGTAAGGAAGTTGAACTCGTCGGCGTACCATTCGAGGATTTGAAGAAACTCAACGTTCCAGACATGGGTATTCTTGAAGATGAGTTCGCCTACAACGATTACTATTCGTCCGAAAAATTATTCCGCGCGGTGCCTGAATTCCAGCCTCAGATTTCTTTGGAACAAGGCATGACTCAAGTATTCGAAGTGATGGAACGCGAAGGCAGAATCCCCAACTCGGATGATTTGAAATGGGAAGATGAAATCATCGAGAAGTATAGAAATTTGTGGAAATAACTATTGGTCGAGTAGTTCCTCGCTAGCGCTCGGAACTACTCGACCAACTTATAAGCAAAGTATTCTTGTTACACGTTGGTCTCGATACGTGCTTCGCACTACTCGACCAACAAAATATCTCTGAAAGGAAAATCATGACTCCAAATCCATTTCTCAAAAAGTCAGGCTTTTCAGACAATGATCGAGTTGTCATCATCCACACGGATGACATCGGTATGTGCCACGCGTCCGTGCAGGCGTTCAAGGACTTGTGGGCATTCGGCACGATCACATCTGGCGCAACGATGGTGCCATGTCCGTGGTTCCCAGCGGTGGCACAGATGTGCAAAGAGAATCCAGCTATAGACATGGGCGTTCACGCCACGTTGAACGCGGAGTGGGAAAGTTATCGGTGGGGACCGGTCTCGACGCGCGAAGCAGACTCGGGGTTGATGGATGCGGATGGTTATTTCCATCAATGGCATCCGGGCGTCTATCAAAATGCCAAGCCTGAGGCCGTCGAAAAAGAAGTCAATGCGCAGATCGAAAAAGCGTTAGCCGCGGGCATCGATGCCACGCATGTGGATTCGCACATGGGCACGATCATGCATCCATCGTTCATTCAATCGTATATTCAGTCCGCGGCGAAACGCTTGTTGCCAAATCTATTACCGCGTCCCACTGCGGTGGGATGGAACATGATGGCAAACGAAGAGCAGCGAGACGCGTATGCGCCAGTTGTGGAAATGATCGAGTCGATCGGTGTGCCGATGGTGGATGGCATTCTTAGTATGCCGCTCGAACATGGCAATGACCATATTGGCGTTGCAAAAAAATTATTTGATGAAGTGCCCGTTGGGATCACACATTTTATTTTGCACCCATCGATTGACACGCAAGAGCTGCGCGACATTGCGCCCGATTGGCAGGCACGCGTTGCAAACTACAACGCCTTCATGAGCGACGAGTTGAAGAAGTTCATTGAGCAGGCTGATATCAAATTGATCGGCTATCGTCAAATTCGGGATGCGATGCGGGCTTGAGCAAGCAGATCTTTTCTCCCTATCGCATCTGCCCCATCGGCGCACACATTGACCATCAAGGCGGTGCGGTGCTGGGGCGCACCATCAGCATTGGCACGACGCTTGAATATGAAGTGCTCACCACAAACGAGATTCGTCTCTCAAGTGATCAATTCGGTGAAACAAGATTTCAGATCGGCGATCTCGATACCATGCACTGGGCGCGTTATGCCCAAGCCGCGGCACGGGTTCTGAATCCAAAATACGGGATGAAGGCACATCTCAGTGGTTCGCTTATCGGCGCGGGCTTGAGCTCGTCCGCTTCGGTGGGATTGGCTTATCTCAAGGCGCTCGCAGATGTGAACGATATCGAAATCTCGAACGAGCAATTGATTCAATTGGATTACGCACTCGAACACGGCGAGCTCGGTCTTCAAAACGGACTACTCGACCCGTTGACCATTGTGCACGGCAAAAAAAATGCGCTTCTTTTCATGGACACGGTAACTGTTTCTGTTTCCCCAATCCCTGACCCACCCCCCAGCTTTGCCTGGATCGTGGCGTACTCGGGCATCTCGCGCGAACTCACCAAAAGCGGATTCAACGTTCGTGTGGAGGAGTGTTATCAAGCTGCGACAGCGTTACTGCCAGATGCGAAAATTCTCTCCGATGTGCCATGTGAAGTATTCGAAGATAGAAAAATGAGATTACCTGAGAATCTCCGAAAACGCGCCACACACTTCTTCACGGAAGTGGAACGCGTCCAACAGGGAGCTAAAGCCTGGAATGAAGCGAATCTGGAAATCTTCGGTCAACTGATGAACGAGTCGTGTTACTCATCGATCAACAATTACGAATCCGGTAGTGACGTTCTGATCCAATTACATGAAATTGCCAGTAATACAAACGGCGTCTATGGCAGTCGTGTCAGCGGCGGTGGGTATGGAGGTTGCGTGGTCGCATTGGTAAAACGAGATCTGGCAGAATGCGCCTGCACAGAAATCGCAGAGAAATTCTCAGTTCGCCATCCTGAGCTGCCTTCCAAAGTGTTCGTTGCCGAAATGGGAGATGGATTGCAATGATCAAGTCAGCGATTCTTCTCGCGGCGGGACGCGGCAAACGTCAACGCCCGTATACGGATGTCACGCCCAAGCCATTGCTTGAAGTGCACGGTCGCGCGACTTTGGATTATGTTTTGTGTGCAGTTGCGAGGGTAGGCGTGGAACGAGTCTGTGTTGTAACCAATCATCTCGAAGAGATGATCTTTGAGTATGTAGGTGATGGTTCTAAATGGAATCTGAATATAACGTTCGCGCATCAAAACGAATTGAACGGTAACGGCGGCGCCTTGTTGTCTGTGTCAAAAGATTGGATTCGTGATGAGTCTGTGATGGTCGTGGCAACAGATTACATTCTCGAAGAAAATTCGCTACTCGAATTAGTGAAAGCGCATGAACAAAACAACGCGGATATCACTATGAGCTTGAAGGAATGTCCTGTTGAGGAATTAACTGCACGCTCCAGCGTGGATGTGAACTCAGATTGGCGCGTGAAGTGCATTATCGAAAAGCCAAAACGTGAAGAGATCATGAGTCCGTATGCGGCTTCGATATTGTTTATATTCCCAGCCGCAATTTGGGAATATCTTCCAAAGATAAAACCGTCACCGCGTGGTGAGATTGAGATGCAATCTGCGGTGCAGATGATGATTGAAGATGGATTTAAAACGTATGGCTTGCTCCAATCTGCTCCGCAGGAATGGGCGCCAGAATTAAAGAAAGACTCGGTGGTCGAGTAGGGCGAATGTTTGTCTCGCCCGTATCGAGACCACCAATAGAAAGCAATTATTTAATTTCATAATGTGGCCTCGATACATTCCTCGCTACCGCTCGGAACTACTCGACCACCAGATGAAAATGGAGACTTATGAGATATTTTTTGGGTATCGATGTTGGCTCATCCAAAACACACGCCTTGATCGTTGATGAAACAGGTCAATGTGTGGGGTTTGGTAAATCAGGCGGAGGCAACCATCAAGGCGTTGGCTATGAAGGGACTCAACATGTTTTGCAAGAGTCTTTTGATGGGGCTTTGAAAATGTCTGGCATGGATAAGGCTCATATCGCTGGAGCAGGCTTCGGTGTGGCAGGATACGATTTTCCATCCGATCGTGAAGGTCATTTGCAGGCGATATCCGCGTTGGGATTATCGTGCTCCGTGGAAGTCGTCAACGATGGCATGAACGGTTTGCTGGCGGGCGCTACGCGCGGCATCGGAGTCAACGTGACGGCGGGCTCATCCAATAATTGTCGCGGGCGCGGAAGAAATGGGCAGGAGGGTCGCATCGTCGGTAATGGGATTCGGTTCGGCGAATTCGGTGGAGCGCTGGAGATCATGGAGCGCGGTTTGCAAATGGTGAACTATGCGTGGATCAAACGCATCCCGCCAACCGCCTTGACGCAGATTTATATCGAAGCTGTGGATGCCAAAAACGAAATGGATTTGATGGAAGGCTTATCGAGCGGACAATATCATTTGTTCCATTATCTTGCGATCAAAGTTATCGAAGCTGCGCGCGCAGGTGATGTGGCAGCGCGGGAAGTGTTGTGTTGGGCTGGCGAAGAACTTGGCTGGCTGGCTGTTGCGGCGGCACGTCAGATCGAAATGGAAAACGATGAAGTTGAAGTCATTCAATCAGGCAGTGTTTTTGAAGCAGGCGAACTCATCACGAAGTCTATGCGTGACCTTGTTCTTCAACATTGTCCGCATGCCAAATTGATTCGGCTTGATGGTCCGCCGGTGGTGGGCGCAGTAATTCTTGGTATGGAACAGGCGCACTTCGATGGGTATGCTGTTCGCGAACAGATCGTCCGTACCGCGAAGGAACTTGTCAAATGAAAAGTAAGCCAGCCGCATGAATCGCAACCTGACATCCATTCGTATTTATTATCTATTCTGGCTCGGCGCTAGCGGATTTATCTATCCGTTCATCAGTTTGTTTTACAAGCACCAAGGGCTGAGCGGCACGCAGATGGGTTGGCTCGGCACTATTGGCAGCATCATCGCGTTGGTCAGCGCACCGCTGATCGGGCGCATTAGCGATAATGTTTCAAATCCACGGCACGTGTTGCAAATCTGTTTGATCGGTTCTGCCACACTATATCTTTTTCTGAGTCAACAAAGCGCTTTTATTTGGATCGCGCTCATCATTGCGATCGATGCCTTTATCGGCGTGCCGACCTATCCGTTATCAGATGCGCTGGCACTCAAGATCGCCAGTCACCAAAAGGAAGGCTATGGCTCGATCCGTTTATGGGGTTCGCTCGGCTGGGCGATCACGGCATTTGTCGGCGGCTGGATCGTGGAACGCACCGGGCTGGTTTCGGTCTTTATTGGATACGCCGTTTTTTATATTGGCTGCGCGTTGACGTTGCTCGCGGTCACCTCGCCCCGTGACCTGACTCAAAAAAACGATGAGCCGCGTCCCAAGCTGAAAGCGGTTCTGCAAGCGTTGGTGCGCGATCGCGCGTTAATCGGGCTGGCAATTGCATTTGCTCTATTTTGGTTATGCAGCAATGGGCGGCAACAATTTGAAGCGTTGTATATGCAGCAACTTGGCGCGAGTGCACGCGTCATTGGTTGGGCATATACCTACCCAGCCCTGCTGGAAATCCCCATCATGCTGTGGGCGGATCGGTTGATGCGCAAATATGGTAATGGCAAACTGCTGACGGTCGCGTTGCTCATTGAAGCGCTCGTGATGGGCATCATCGTTATCTATCCATCACTGGGTAGTTTTCTGTTCATGCGGCTTGCCAGTAGTTTCTACTACAGCTTCTATGCCATCTCGTCGGTGGCATATGCATCTGAACACGCACCGGCTGGACAAAGCGCTACGGTGTTATCGCTATATTTCGTGACTCTTGGCGGCATCATCGCTCTGGTCGCCTCACCCATCAGCGGCATGATCTTTGACCGCGCAGGAGCTTATCCACTTTACATCATCGCCATGGTTGGCGCGTTCGCAGCATGGCTGATTCTAGTATTTACACAAAATAAACCATCTATTTCTCTGGAGGTATGACATGTCTGAATTAGCAATTCTCAGTGGACCAAAAACTCGCACAGAGCCGTATCCTGCGTGGCCCGTATGGGATCAACGTGATATTGATATCGTAACTGAAGTTATCAAATCAGGTCGTTGGGGTGGGTATCCATATCCTGGCCCGAAGACTGCCGAGCTTGCAAAGAAATTCGCTGAGATGCAAGGCGGCGGATATGCCGTGCCGATGGCGAATGGAACCGTGACCATGGAAGTCGCTTTGCGTGCCGCAGGTATTGGTTGGGGTGATGAAGTGATCGTTCCGGCGTATACGTTTCAGGCAACGGCATCCGCTCCGATGGCAGCTGGCGCGATACCCGTCATTGTGGATGTGGACCCGAACAATTATTGTCTCGACCCTGTTGCTGTTGAAAAAGCGATCACACCCAAGACGAAAGCCATTATCCCTGTGCATCTAGGTTCGAACATGGCGGATATGGATGCACTCATGGCGCTTGCAGAAAAATATAACTTGATCGTGATCGAGGATTGCGCGCACGCGCACGGTGCAAAATGGAAGGGTCAGGGCGCAGGGACGATTGGTCACTTCGGCTCGTTCTCTTTGCAATCATCTAAAACGTTGACCACGGGTGAAGGCGGCATTTTGTTGTGCAAGACACCTGAGCTTGCCGCAAAAGCCGCCAGCATCATCGATTGCGGACGTCCACATGCGTTGGGCGGTGGGGCTGAGGATTACACTCAGGAATTTCAAGTGGGAGGCAACTTCCGGCTGAGTGAGATCGCGGCGGCGTTGGCGCTCGTCGGCATTGAACGTTTTCCAGCACAAGCCAAAGAGCGCGAGGAGATGGCAGCGTATATGGATGAGGCACTGAGCGAGATTAAAGGTATCCGCTTATTGAAACGTGATCCACGTCACACCACACGCTCGTTCTATCGTTATATCTTTGCCATTGATCCGGAAGAGTTCGGCATGGAGCACGACCTGCTGGTGGGCGCATTAGATGCAGAGGGCATCGAAAGTTGGACAGGGTATGAGGCGATGAACAACTACACGTTGTTCCAGCCGCAGAAATCAAAACTGGCTGTGCCGAATGCCTTCCCGGAATATTTCGATTTCAAGAATATGAAATTGCCTGCGGCGGAGCGTGCCTGTGAGCATGAGGCGGTGTGGTTCGATGAAGCCATCTTCCGCACCGGTCCGAAAGGCGTGGACGACGCGGTCGCCGCGATCAAGAAGATCCAACAGAATGCAAAGGAATTGAATGACGCCGCAGATGAATTGAGAAAGAAATACGGCCGATAAACCAAACAAGGCATGTCCACAAAGACATGCCTTGAATTTTCTTAAAAAACGAGTCATACTGATTTTGCAACTTCGTTGAACTCTCTCCGTAAGGAAAGGTAGGGATTATTTTTTTGAAAGGAGCATCAAATGCAAAATCATCGTTCCAATACTGGAGCACTGGTTGGAGGCACACTTTTGATCGCCTTCGGGATGTTATCGCTGGCAAACCAGTTTTTCCGCGGGTTTAACTGGGGCTTTTTATGGCCCTTTATCGTCATCGGGGTCGGTGTTTTGTTCTTTGCTGCCATGTTCGCAGGCGGCAAACAAGCGGCTGGCTTTGCCATCCCCGGCACGATCGTCAGCGGTGTGGGTCTGGTACTACTTTTCCAGAACATCACCAAACACTGGGAATCCATGTCCTATTTCTGGACGTTGATCATCCTGTTCGTGGGTATCGGCATCTATATCATGGGCGCTTATAGCAATGACATGGGACAGAAACAATCCGGCACACGCGTCATGAAGGTTGGACTAACTCTGTTCATCATCTTTGGCGTGTTTTTTGAGATGGTTTTCTCATCGTTCGGCAATTTGGTCTTCCCCGTTCTGCTCATCCTGCTCGGTGCCTATTTGGTTTTGAACCGTTCAGGTCTGCTCAACAGACATAAAGAAGATACTTCATCCGATACATTGCCGCCTGTCAGCTAAGTTATCAGAGTAAGGGCGACCCTTCAAAATCATCAAGATATCCTCCTCATGAGGGGCGGGTCGCCCCTACAATAAACATAAATAGAAAAGAAGGAAATTATGGAACACAGAAGATCGATATTTGGTCCGTTACTTTTGATCGCAGCTGGATTCATTTGGCTGCTCGTGAAAGCAGGGAATATTCCCTCCGCTAACCTTTGGGCGCTCACCCACGTCTGGCCCTTCCTATTGATCGCAGCTGGCGTCGGCATCATCTTGCGCCCGTTTTGGAAATTCACCGGCGTCCTTTTGGATATCATCATTGTCGGCGGTTTGGTGGCAGCAATCGTATTTGCTCCAAAGTTCAACTGGACAACCCCCGCCATGGGCTTCATTTCATGGGACGGCGATGGCGCTTATTTCGGACCCGGCGATCCCGGTTCAGGAGTTGTAAAAATGGAAACTCGCAAAGTCAGTGACTTCCACGCGATCGAAATCGACTATCCAGCTGAAGTTGTCATCACGCAGGGCACAGCAGTCTCCGTCAAGATCGAAGCGGAAGATAACGTCCTGCCGGGGTTACAGACCCAGGTCAAGGATGGAACGCTCAACATCTTCTACAAGACCGAGAATGACAAGCATGTGAATCCCACCAAAACCGTGAAGGTCACCATCGTGGTCAAAAACCTTGATGAAGTGAATTTCTCGAGTGCTGGTGAACTCACCATCAATGGCTTGAAGACCGATCAATTGGACTTTAGCTTGAACGGCGCGGGCAAAGTCACCATCAGTGACATTACGACAAAAGCGCTCAAACTTGACCTGAGCGGGGCCGGCAGTCTAGTAGCTTCTGGCGTAGCTGACGATCTTGATCTGAACATGAGCGGCTTCGGCAGCTTCGAAGGTGCCGACCTCCACAGCCAAACCGCGAAGGTCAACATCAGCGGCGCGGGCAGCGCAACCGTTTGGGTGGATGATGAACTGGACGCGGATGTATCCGGTGCAGGTTCGATCAATTACTATGGCTCAGCCAGTGTAGCCAAAAATGTAAGCGGCGTTGGCAGTGTGAACCATAAAGGCGATAAGTAAAAAAAATGAAGGTGGACGGGAGAACCCGTCCACCTTTTTGTTGAATCAACTTTCGCTTCAGACCTAGCCGACACCTGCTTCTACGAAACAAGCCGATATCCTCCGATAATTAACACAAGAAAACATCCCCTACCCCTGCTGATTAATTCATGTGGTCCAAATATTTTAAACCTGAGCCGGTATTGAATAACACGATACGCTCTTCAGGGTGGATCCAGTTCTGCTTTATCAGATCCTTGAGGGCAGCAAGCGTCGCGGCGCCTTCGGGTGCGGCGAAAATACCTTCCATGCTGGCAAGTTGTTTTTGCGATTCGAGGATCGCCTCATCGCTGACCGCAATAGCGGTGCCTTCACTATCATAAATATCCTGCAGAATAAGGTGGTCAGCAAAACTTTTTGGCACGCGCAAGCCAGATGCGAACGTGTGGGCATTTATCCAAAAATCGCAGAATGTGGCTTTTGCTTGAAACGCTTTGACAACCGGCGCACATCCATCTGCCTGCACCGAGACCATGCGTGGACGTTTGGTATTGGCCAGCCAGCCTAGCTTCTCAAGTTCATCGAAGGCTTTCCACATACCCACCAAGCCAGTACCGCCACCTGTTGGATAGATGATCACATCCGGTAATTCCCAGCCGAAGGATTCTGCCAATTCATACCCCATTACCTTCTTCCCCTCAACGCGGTAGGGTTCCTTGAATGTTGAAACATCAAACCAGCCTTCGGCGCGCGCCTTTTCACCAGCCATCCCGGCGGCATCACTGATCAAACCGTCCACGAGCACAACTTCCGCGCCCGCCATGCGGCTCTCTTGAATGTTGGCGAACGGTGTGTCTTTGGGCATAAAGATATAGGCCTTTAATCCCGCGCGCGCAGCATATGCGGCCATCGCTCCACCGGCGTTGCCTGCGGTAGGGATGATGACTTTTTCCACACCAAGTTCTTTCGCTTTGGAAACTGCCGCCGCCAATCCACGTGCCTTGAACGAACCGGTTGGATTACTGCTTTCATCCTTAACATAAAGATGGGAAAGCCCCAACTCTTTTTCAAGATGGGGCAATGAAAGCAAAGGCGTATCCCCTTCGCCAAGAAATATTTGATTTTCCACATTCAATACTGGGAGTAATTCACTCCAGCGCCACATGCCTTTTCGGCGTCTCGAAATGTCTTCCCGGTCCACGTGCTGACGTGCGTGCTCCAAGTCATAAATGGCAAGCAGCGGCGACTGACAATCCGGGCAGAAGGTGTGGAGCTCAGTATGGGTATATTCCTTGCCACAACCGGAACATTGTAAATGGGAGAGATAGGATAACATCATGGGTTGGCAAACAAAGCAGTTGTAGGGATTACCTGCTTATACGTTGTTTTGCTCATTGTAGTGTATCATGATTACACCAACGATGTCATACTCTCAATTTTTTGATTATTCTCCGCATCCGACCAAATAATCACCTAATACTCTATCGATCTTCCATCCAATAACCTGTTCAGCATTGAGATCTATCTCTCCCACAAACTGACTTAACAACGAATATGGCAAAATCTTCCCACCAAGATTTTTCATCAAGCGCTCAAACGCCTTCTGCACCTCAGGCTGGATCCAATAATACCGTGCGCGGTCGCTCAAGCTGTATTTGCGCTTGAAGGCTTGCTCCGCTTCATTGCCGCGATAATATTTCTTCCAATGTTCAGGATGTTTCACCATCACGTCATCTAGCACTTGGATAATATTTGAACGCTCAGTTTTAGTAATCAACTCATCTTCGATCATTGCCAAGGCAAAGACTGCTTCACGAAAGGCAAACGTCAAGCCGGGACCTACTTTGAGAATAGCAAAGTGATCGCGCACCAGATTTCTCAAGGCAGCGCGTGTTTGATAATCAGTCGAATGTGCTTCATAGACCATCGGCTGACTTTCGATGAAATGCGACAACTCCTTCGCAGAGTCAGGTTGATATGGCAAAACAAAGTCATCGCCAAACTCGACACCTGGCTGGACGACCACCGCAACGACTCTTTCCCATGCAGATTGCAAACCCAACTCGTAAAACGCCTTACGATGGACATCAATTGTCTCGCGCGCATCTTCGACTTTCGTTACACTGACGCCCTCTTCATGCTCGGTAGCACCGCCTGGAATAGGAACTTCAGTTCCGATAACATAACATGGAGCGGAATGATATTCCGCTGTTTCCGCCACTTTTGCCAATTGTGCCGCGCGTCTTGCAATGATTTCAGGATTCACAACTCCCTGCGGATCATCTGCCAGCCGCATACTGCAATCCAAATGAATTTTGACGAAGCCTGCCCGCACATAATCGCGGATCATCATCTTCGATTTATCCATTGCGGATTCAGCCAGTTCATTCTGCCAGACACTCGGACCCAAATGATCACCACCCAAAACAATATTCTCAAATGGAAAATCATTTTCCACGGCGATGCTGCGAATGTACGCAACGAAATCCTTGGGAGTCAAACCGGTATATCCGCCAAATTGATTCACTTGATTACATGTGGATTCAATAAGTGGCAGGACCCTAAGGATTTTGAAAACCCTTAGGGTCTGTTTTATTACATACGGATGCGCCGAACAAACGGAAGGAATTCCCTTCGCCTCACCTCGTTTTTGCGCCGCGATCAAACCATCAAAAACATTCAACATTCCAACCTGGCAACTTTCAACCGATTCAGGGGTGATATACTTCGTCGGGTTTTGCAAAATGACCTTACTATCCAAACTTCCACCAAAAGACTTATTCTTTGCACGCCTCTACTATTTCACCTTCATGGGCGGATGGGGTTTCATCCTGCCTTTTGCAAATCTCTTCTATATCAGTCTCGGCTTCACTGGCAAGCAGATCGGGTTCATCTCATCCACCAGCGCTATTGTTGGGATGATCGCTTCGCCAATTTGGGTCAGCACTGTGAAGCGGCATCCCGCAGCGCAACGGATTCTGCAGATCGCCATCATTCTCGGGGCGATTGGTTATTATTTCATTGGTCGCCAAACCGACTTTCTGCCGATCATCATTGTCATCTTTTTACATTCACTAGCGGCTTCGGGCGTCATGCCGCTTTC
>Ga0180074_1000096_pt1 | contig 17417 bp, 15 predicted proteins | sample EasRiv366_16_10D_FD_121773 | JGI IMG/M metagenome (GOLD analysis project Ga0180074, IMG submission 121773) | Soil microbial communities from meander-bound floodplain in the East River, Colorado, USA - East River metaG ERMLT366_16_10D | ecosystem: Environmental > Terrestrial > Soil > Floodplain ...
ACCGGTACAAGGACCGCGTTCTCAGCGCGTCCGCCAATCACGTCTACGGATGCAGCGGTTCCAAGCGGCAGGTTGAAGGATTCGCTTTTATCCAGTTGCACCAATGCCCTCACCACCGTCGTGTTACCAGAGGTATAGAGTCCTGGGTCAACCTGAACGACTTCGCCGTCGAATATCTTTTCCGGGAGGATGTCGAACGTTACTTCAACGGGATAACCAACTGTTATGTTCGCCCAATCTGATTCGTCGAGGAAGACTTCCAAATATGGTTGACCCAAATCTGCAATCGTGACAACCGAAGATGTGCCAACCACATCACCCACACTAAAATCCAATGACATAACAGTTCCGGAGATCGGCGCAACCAGTTGAGTTGTCTCCAGATTCAATTGGGCATTTTCTAAAGCGACGCGGGCATTTTCAAGCGCAGCAAGATTGAGGCCTGTAGCATTCTCAGGAATTGTTTCACCCTTCAATGCAGACAGATACCACTTTGCCTCCTGCAAGGCGGCGGATGCTGAATTGAGTTCTGCATCCGCAAGCGCGATCTCACTCTCGGAGGGTGTAGCTGAATACCAGTTGTAGTTGCTCAAGGCAGTGTCATAGGCATCCTGGGCGTCATACAGGTTGGTAGCCGCTCTGGCTGTGGCAGGGTCAGATTCATCTATGCCACCCATGTTATCGTATCTCTTCTTGGCTCTTTCCAAGGTATCCGAGGCAAGTATAAGTTGGGCTTGAAGATATTCAAGCGTTTCAGCGTCTGCATACCGGCTACCAATGTTGTCCACTTTCCTTTTGGCGTCATCGTAGGCATCTTGGGCGTTCACCAAAGACTCCTCAGCTGTGGCAATTGCAGCAGGAGATGTCAATTCGAGAAACTCTCTTTGGACAGATTCCAAATTGCTTTGTGCGGATGTGTCGTCAAGCCGCGCAAGAATCTGACCAGCTTCAACCTGATCTCCAACACCGACCAAAACCTCGACTACCTGTCCGCTCGTGCCGAAGCCGAACGAAGCTTCATTGGCTGAGATGAGTGTTCCGCTCCCGCTGGCGTAAATGACAAGTTCACCGCGGCGCACAGTTGCGGTCTGCAATTCAGATTCGGTTGTGACTTCCTGGGACGGCTGATAACCATACATGTAGTATGCGTAGCCGCCGGAAACAGCAAGAATAATAAAGATTGCGATGATCCAGATTCTCTTTCGTGTCCTGGGGGATAGTGATTTTATTTTTGACATGGGTATTCCCTTTTATCCGGCTCCTAGATTTATATGTACTAAGTATATTGATTGATTGTTAGGATGCGGTCATGAAATTATGAAGACATTATGTGCGTTTCTCTATATCCAAATAGGATCGTGAACAAACTTCCGACCATGATTGGGTGGTGTATGTGAAAAGTTTGATTAGCTAATTTTTCACTAATTCAGACCCAGTTTATATTTAAACCTTGATTGTCCAATATTTATCCTTTACAATTGATATAACAATTCTGCAAGTGCTGAGTGAGGTGAAACCGTTTATGAACGAGAAGCACATCCAACAGGTCCTTGAGATAGAAAAGCAGGCACAGGAAATCCAGGAGAAGGCGAAGCGGGAGTCACAGGAAATTCCTGTAAAAGCAGAGCAAGAAGCCCAGGTTTTAATCGCCAAAGCAAAATCTGATGCCCAGGAAGAGGCGCGGAAAATAATCGCTGATGTACATATAGATGATACATCAGATCAAATGGCAGCTGATCTTGCATCCAGGAATAGTGAACTCGATGCAAAAGCCAAGACCAACTTTGATAAAGCTGTTGCCTTCGTTCTGGAACGTGTCATCGGCAGGGCGTGACCCATGGCGAGTGGCGTTTCGGGTTATGCGGCTATCAGTACGCGTGTGCGAGCAATGTATGCCGACTTGCTCTCCCCGCAGGATATGGTGAAATTAAGTGATGCGCCGGATGTTGCCTCTTTAATTGCTGCACTCAAGAGTACCCCTTATGGCAAGTATCTCGCGGGGTTAAAAGACAATGAGCTCACGCCTCGGCGAGCCATTTTGCAAATTAAGCATAAGTTAGCGGATTCTTATTCCAGCGTGGTTCAGCAGGCTCCTGAACAAACCCGTCCGTTGATCAGACAGTTGTATCGTTACTTTGAGTTGGGGAATCTTAAAGCCGTATTACGCAGTATTCAAACAGTTTCAGCCTGGAATGCGGATACACCCGCATGGGATCGAGTTCGTGAAGTCCTTTTTCCATTTGGCGTCTATACATCCATTCCCGCGCAAGCCATGGTGGAAACCGGAAACGTCGCTTCCGCAATTGATTTACTTCGTGGCACACCCTACGAAGCGACCATCTCGTTTGCCGCGAGGCGTGTTTCCGCCGAGCAGAGTCTTTTTCCGCTGGAGGTGGCACTGGATTTGGAATATTGGCGTAAGTTATGGGCGGAAGCGAGGAAGCTTGCAGGCAAAGATCGCGAGATGGCGGTCAAGATCATTGGTTCTCTGTTGGACATGAACAATTTGATGTGGGTGATCCGTTACAAGATCTACCATAAACTTTCAGAAGAAGAACTCATTAATTACACTCTGCCGTTCGGCTATCGTGTTCGTGACGAGGATGTGCGCGCTATTGCGGCTGGCTCTGACATTGCAGCTGTAATCTCACGTATCTACCCAAACATTACCAATGCCAGCTCATTCTTTGAAGACCCTCAATCGGGTTTGCCCAAGCTTGAACATGCGCTTAAGTTACAGGTGATGAAACAATGCAATGCGGCTTTTGTGGGTGACCCATTTCACATCGGCATTCCGCTGGCATACTTGATGCTGAGTGACTTTGAAGTGCAGGATCTGATCATTTTGATCGAGAGCAAATATTTTAATTTGACCAATGCAGAATATCGGCCGCTGTTGTTAAAAACCATTCCACTTTAATAAGTTCAATTCCTTTACATGGAGATGTTATGTTCTTTCCGAGAGAAATGACTGAAGTTGAGTTGATTATCCCTTCCAAGGATTTGGTGGCTGTCGCCAGGGTGTTAAGTGGTCAGGGTGTGTTCCATCAATTGGATAGCACTTATCTGGGGATGGAAAGTTCCGGTCCGAGTGCCTGGCAGGATAAAGCCGGGAATTATTCCGCGCTGGAACGACGCGTCCAGGGGATGATGCAAACCCTGGGCCTCCCCGAGATGTATCCTGCTCATGCCAAGCCTGGTTCCCTGATTGATTATGATACGCTGCGTGCGGCAGTGGATCGGGTCGATGAGGATGTCAAAGGAACAGGTGACCAGCTGATCGGTGAGAAGAAGCGTTTGGAACTGCTGGAGAGTCAACTGCGTCAGCTCGAGCCAATTGCGCATGTCAATTATGAAGTCGGGGCGCTGCGGAAGTCATCCTACATGCATTCCATTTTGGGTGTGATCGAAGCGGATAAGGTCGAACGTCTCGAGACTAGCCTTGGCAGAGTTCCGCATGTATTCTTCACGTTGAAGGATGACCCTAAGAAGCCCATTGTTTGGTTGTTGGGACCGCGCAGTGCTTCAGATAATTTGGAGCGTGCGGCAAAGAGTGCCTTTCTAAATCCGCTGAGCCTGCCGGAGGAGTTGAATGGAACTCCGGAACAGATCACAGTTACCCTTAAGCAGGATGCGGAAGCGACCAGACAAAAAATCGCTGAGTTGGAAGCGACCCTCAGCAAGCTGGCTGGCAAGTACAAGGATGAATTGGAAAAATTGCTTTGGGATGTTCATATCAGCCGTGTGATCGCGGATACAATCGTACGCTTTGGACAATTGCGCCGTACATATGTAGTTCTAGGGTGGGTCCCAACGATTAACCTGGACGATCTGAGAATGAGGCTAAAACAAGACTCCCCGGAAATCTTAATTGAAGCAATCCAAACCAGCCGCACGGGGCATCACTCGGGTGTGCCGGTGGCGTTGATGAACAATAAATGGTTGAGACCCATCCAGGATCTGGTTACCACCTTTGGACGTCCAAGCTATGGCGAGCTCGACCCTACACTCTTGATTGCATTTAGCTTTCCGATTCTTTACGGCGCCATGTTTGGAGATATTGGACAGGGACTTGTTTTGATGCTGGTTGGTGTTCTTGCTCATAACAGAATCTTTATGAAGGGTCTGCAAAGCCTCGGTTTACTTCTCGTCTACGCTGGTTTCTTTGCGACAGTCTTCGGGTTTCTGTATGGAAGTATTTTTGGATTTGAAGGTCACTTGATCGAGGAATATCTTCATTTCCATTTTGAACCGATGTGGATGAGTCCTCTTGAAAATATCCTGACTATCCTTGGGCTTGCAATTGACGCGGGCATCGTCATATTGATTTTCGCATTCCTGCTTGGATTGTTCAATAACATCCGCTCACGTGATTGGGCACATTTCTGGTTCGGTCATACAGGCATTGTAGCAATCTGTTTTTACTTCTGCTTCCTGACTGTCCTTAATGGACTTCTTGGAACTACACCTATCGCTCCCAAAATCGCTGCTGCAATCAGTCAACTGCCTCTGCCGTTCAATATTCTGACTCCGGTTTTCGCTCTGGGTGTGATGTTCAACGGCTTGTTCCGCAACATGGTTGAAGGACATCGCCCCTTGATTGAAGGCGGCGTTGGCATGTTCTTTGTCACGTCCTTCATGGACCTTTTCGAGGGTACGATCAGCATGCTTTCCAACACACTTTCGTTCGTCCGCGTGGGTGCGTTTGCTGTGGCACATGGTGGTTTGAGTCTGGCGATCTTTTCTCTTGCAGGCGAGGAACCTGACTTGGGCTTCTGGATCACAATTATTATCGGTAATATATTTATCATCGGCTTCGAAGGTCTGATTGTTTACATCCAGACGATGCGGTTGCATTACTATGAAATTCTTGGCAAGTTCTTCCACGGCGGTGGTACGCGCTTTGAGCCGTTGGTGTTGAATCCATCTCAAGAGGAGGCGTAAGTCATCGCATTGATGGAATAAACACCTTGATCATAGGTTGAAAATGAAAAGTCGAACTGCACTTAAATAACTTTCTATACTACAAGGAGAATAAACAATGTTTTTAGTTTTTGCTGTAATCGTTGGTTTGGTCCCGGTGATTCCCGCTGTGATCTATCTGCTTCAAAACGGCAAGGCCAGCCCTTCACAGGCTGTTTCCCGCCTGGTGAATGGTTTCAATGGTTTTAATTTCCTGGTTGGTTTGTTTGCAGCCGGACTGGCGGTTGTGTGGTTCGCGTCACCAAGTTCTGTGTTAGCTTCCGGCGTGGCGCAAGAAACCGGCAACGTTGACCAGTATGCAACCCTGGCGGCAGCACTTTCAACTGGATTGGCTTGTATCGGCGCTGGTATTGCGGTGGGTGGTTCGGGCGCAGCAGCGGTAGGTGCTACAGCTGAAAAGCCTGAGTCTTTTGGTCGTGCGCTGATCTTCGTAGGTCTTTCTGAAGGTATTGCCATCTACGGTCTGATCATCTCCTTCCTCGTCCTGCCGAATTAAGGACTTTCATGAAGATTCTGGTCATTGGTCATCCTGATGCGGTGCTGGGTTTCTCGATGGCAGGTGTGGGCGGCAAAGTCGCCACGAATGCCAATGCGGTTAACCAGGCGCTGGATGAGGCCCAAGCCAATAAGGATGTGGGTATTGTGCTGGTAACTCAGGATGTGGCTGCATTAATCCCAGCGCGCATGGAGAATCTTAAACTTCGCAGCACGATACCGCTGGTGATGGAAATTCCAGCCAGTGGCGGCACGCCAGAGGGCCAGGCTTCGCTTGGCGATATTGTCCTTCGGGCGATCGGTATCAAGTTGTAAATCTTTTCCTGTATACGCTGACACAGGTAAAGGAGATTGGATTGAGTGCTTTATGAAATCTGAAGAAGAAGATATTAAGCTGCTGGCACGTGCGATCATGGCGGATGCGAATGATGAAGCCGCACACTTATTGGAAGAGGCCGGAGCCAAAGCAGAAGCCATTCGCAAGCGTGCGCAGGAAGAAGCTGAGTCTGAGCGGAAGGAAATCCTGGAACGCGCCAGGCAGGATGCGGAACGTTTGCGCAGTCAGACGTCTGCCACTGCCCAGTTGAAATCACGATCGTTCCAGTTGGAGCAGCGTGAAAAATTATTGGATGGCGTGTTTATCGAAGTCAAAAAACAACTGGAAGCTGTAAAGAAACGCCCGGATTACGGCGCGATTGCCACGATGTTGGTGCGTGAAGCGTTGACGCAATTACAAGTAGATCAAGCAGAAATACGTGCGGATGAAGCAACGCGGAAAGCCTTGAACATCAGTGAACTTTCAAAGGAGCTCAATGGGCAATTTACCCTCAGCGATCCTTTGGAAGAAGGCACAGGCGTGGTAGTGAGTGCTGCGAGCGGCAAATTGAGCTATGACAATACGCTGGAAACCCGCTTGAGTCGTTTGCAGGGTACGCTGCGTTCCGCCGTGTATAAAGTGTTGATGGGAGAATAGGCATGAGTGATCAAGTAGGAACTGTTACCTGGATTAGCGGACCTGTGGTCCGTGCAAAAGGATCTCGTCATGTAGGTATGTTGGAGTTGGTGGAAGTGGGTGTTGATCGTCTGGTGGGTGAGGTCATTGGACTTAAAGGCGATCAGATGACTGTGCAAGTCTACGAAGAGACATCTGGTATGCAGACTGGTGCGCCAATTTATGGCACCGGTTTGCCACTCTCGGTTGAACTTGGACCTGGACTCATTCAAAGTATTTATGATGGTGTCCAGCGTCCGTTGCCGCTGATCGAACAGGCAATGGGGTCGTTCATTAGTCGTGGTGCCAGGTTTGATCCGATCAATCGCGAGAAGAAATGGAAATATACGCCGAAGGTGAAAGTCGGCGATGCAGTTAAAGGCGGCGACATCCTTGGTGTTGCCATGGAAACCGATACCTTTGAACATCGTGTGATGCTTAACCCTGATGACTCAGGCACCATTACCTGGGTTGCTGAGGCTGGCGAATATACGGTCAACGATCCGATTGCCAAGTTGAAGATGGGCAAGGAAGAAAAGACCGTGACCATGCTGCAACGCTGGCCCGTTCGCCGCGCGCGCCCATTTGTGAGTCGCCGTGGGGCAAATGTCCCTTTGATCACCGGTCAACGTATTCTCGATACATTCTTCCCGGTTGCAAAAGGCGGCGCGGCTGGTATCCCCGGTCCGTTTGGTTCCGGGAAAACAGTCACGCAACACAGCATCGCCAAATGGGCGGATGCCGATATCATTGTTTATATTGGATGCGGCGAACGCGGCAACGAAATGACGGAAGTGTTGCAGGAATTCCCGCATCTGATCGACCCTCGGTCTGGTCGCCCATTAATGGAACGCACCGTGCTGATAGCGAATACGTCCAACATGCCGGTGGCAGCGCGTGAAGCCAGCATTTATACGGGCATCACCATCGCCGAATATTATCGCGATATGGGTTACCACGTTGCGTTGATGGCTGATTCAACTTCTCGTTGGGCTGAGGCGCTTCGTGAAGTATCAGGCCGTCTCGAAGAAATGCCCGCTGAAGAAGGTTATCCTGCTTATCTTGCCGGTCGTTTAGCTGAGTTCTATGAGCGTGCCGGGTATGTGAATAATTTGAACGGTACACAGGGTTCGGTTTCCGTCGTAGGTGCGGTATCGCCTCCCGGTGGTGACTTCTCTGAACCAGTGACACAACACACCAAACGTTTTATCCGTTGCTTCTGGGCATTGGATAAATCACTGGCTTCTGCTCGTCACTTCCCAGCCATCAACTGGCTGGATAGCTACAGCGAATATGTTGGCGATGTTGCGGATTGGTGGCAGGAGAAAGTTGGCAAAGACTGGCTTGGCATGCGTAATCGCGCAATGGCGTTATTGAGTGAAGAAAGTCGTTTATCGCAGATCGTGAAGTTGGTGGGTCCCGATGCATTGCCTTTCACAGAACGTATGGTGCTTGAAACCACCCGCCTGATCCGTGAAGGTATTTTGCAACAGAACGCCACCGAAGCGGTGGATGCCTACTCATCCATCGAAAAGCAAATCCGTTTGCTTGAACTCGTGCTTTACTTCCATGACCGCGGCATGGCGATTGTCAAACGCGGCGCGCCGATCAATCTGATCCATGATTTGCCAGTGGTGGATCGCATCATCCGTGCCAAATCCACAGTCACAAATGAAGCGTTAGAAGGGTTCGACGTAATCCAACAAGAAATTGACGAGCAGATGGGTCAATTAGATGCGGAGTACAGATCATGAGCGATGTAACAGTACAAGGCGGACAGGAAGTTGTCGGCGTCAGCCGCATCGAAGGTCCGATCGTCGTGGTGGAAGGCGGCGTGAACGTCAGCTACGATGAGGTTGTAGAGATTCAAGATTCAAAAGGTCTTCTACGCCGCGGGCGTGTGCTTGAAGTTGGCGTAGGCTATGCGGTCGTTCAAATCTTTGCTGGCTCCACTGGCTTATCCATTGATGGCACGCGTGTTCGCTTTTTGGGCGGCACCTTGCATATTCCGGTTGCTGAAGAAATGCTCGGGCGTATCTTTGATGGGTTGGGGCAGCCGATTGACGGTGGTCCCGAACCGCTGACAGATCATTATGCCGATGTCAACGGTCAGCCGATTAATCCCACCGCGCGTATTTATCCGCGTGACTATATCCAGACGGGCATTTCCACCATTGATGGAGTGAACACGCTCTTACGTGGCCAGAAGCTGCCTCTGTTTTCTGGAGCCGGTATGCCTCACGATCAACTTGCCGCGCAGATTGTGCGTCAAGCTACATTAGGCAAGCTGGCAGGTGAGGAACAAACCGGCAGCGAAGAGTTCGCGATCGTGTTCGCTGCGATGGGCGTGAAAAATGACGTAGCTGATTACTTCCGTAGATCATTCACGGAGAGCGGTGCGTTGACTCGCGTGGCGATGTTCCTCAACCTGGCGGATGACCCTCCAGTTGAACGTATCATCACTCCGCGTGCCGCCTTGACCCTGGCGGAATATCTTGCGTATGAAAAAGGGATGCACGTGTTGGTGGTGTTGACCGATATGACCAACTACGGCGAAGCCTTGCGCCAGATTTCTAATGTGCGCGGTGAAGTGCCCAGTCGTAAAGGTTATCCTGGTTATTTGTATAGCGACCTTGCGTCGTTGTACGAACGCACGGGTCGTATTCGCACAAGTGAAGGTTCGATCACACAAATCCCGATCCTCACGATGCCCAATGATGATATTACTCACCCGATGCCGGACCTGACCGGGTACATCACGGAAGGTCAGATCGTGTTGGGACGCGAGTTGAACTTTGCAGGTATCTATCCTCCGGTCGCAGTGTTGCCGAGTCTGTCCCGTTTGATGAAGGACGGTATTGGCAAAGGTCGCACGCGTGATGATCATCCGCGTTGGGGTGCGCAACTTTATGCCGCTTACGCCAGAACTCAGGATGTGCGCGCGTTGGCATCCGTGATTGGCGAGGAAGAGTTGTCGGATGTGGATCAGCGCTATCTGAAGTTCGGACGCGCTTTCGAACGTGAATTCGTCAACCAGAGTTTCACTGAGAACCGCTCGATCGAGCGCACGCTTGAAATCGGATGGAAACTGCTCTCCATGTTGCCGAAGAAAGAACTTACCCGCGTTAACTTGGACGAGATCGAAAAATATTACAAGGGCGACGATGCCGCAAATTAATATTGCACCAACCCGCACGAATCTGATCCGCCTCAAGAAGGAATTACGCTTTGCCAAGGAAGGTTATGAGATCCTTGACCGAAAGCGCGAAGCTCTGACTGGCGAGTTGGTCCGTGTGGCCAAAGAAGCTGATGCGCTCCAAAAGGAAGTATGGGCACTGCTTGAAACAGCCTATGGCGCAATGGACAAGGCGCGGGTGGTCATGGGTTCCGATCATGTGGAGTGGGCCGCGCTGGCGGTCAACAAAACTGTGGATGTGCACATGCGCATGCGCGGTATCATGGGTGTGGCGATCCCACAGATCGAGTCGCGCGGCGAAACACCCAAATTTTTGTACAGCCCGGCTGATACCACAGCGGTACTTGATGAAGCTAGTTCTACCTTCCGCGAAGTGTTGTTACGCATCCCGCAACTTTCAATGCTCACGGCTGCGGTCTGGCGACTGGCCAACGAATTACGAAAAACGCAGCGTCGTGTGAATGCCCTGCAGCACATCTTTATTCCCCAGTATAAGACTCAGATCGAGTTCATCGTCAGTTCACTGGAAGAACGCGAACGTGAAGAGACCTTCCGCTTGAAATGGTTAAAGACTAAAATGGGTTAATCCGGCGGTTTGTATTGGGCAGCAAACGCGGATTGGTGTGGGTAAATCTCAAGTTTTTGGAAAGGAGTTCGTAATATGAAGATAGGAATTTTGGGTACGGGCGCGACTGGTATTACCATTGGTTCGAAACTGGTGGAGCTTGGGCATGATGTGATGTTGGGTTCACGCGATGAGGCAAACCCTAATGCTGTTGCGTGGGCAAAAGATGCAGGACACAATGCGTTATACGGGACCTTCATGAACGCGGCTGAATTTGGCGAGATCGTTTTCAACTGCACTTTAGGCTCTGCTTCATTGGCTGCTTTAGAGCAGGCTGGCGCAAAGAATCTAAAAGGCAAGATCTTGATCGATACGTCCAATCCATTGGACCGTTCCACAGATACTTGGACATTAACAGTTTGCAACACCGATTCTTTAGGTGAGCAGATCCAGCGTATGTTCCCGGATACAAAAGTGATCAAAACGCTCAATACTGTCAACGCGAACGTGATGGTTGATCCCAATAAATTGATCGAAAAGACCGATGTGTTTGTCAGCGGAAACGATATTGAGGCGAAGGCAATGGTCGTTCGCATTTTGCGAGATTGGTTTGGCTGGCGCGAGGTGATCGATCTTGGCAATATCACTACTTCACGCAGCGTGGAAATGTATGTCCCGCTTTGGCATAATCTTAGAACTGCGATCTCATCACAGAGATTTAATATTAAGGTCGTAACTGCATAATGCAATTCTTCGAACAAAAAATCGCCAGAGATTTCTCTGGCGATTTTTTGTTATTGTGATTCATCCAATTTTATTTTTTCTTATTGTTTTCAAGTGAAAGATCTCTCGGCTCCACCATGCCCCAACGCGAGGCACCGAGATATAGAATATCAAGGATCAGATCCTCGTAGCGGATGCCTTCGGCTTTGGCTTGCAGACACAAGTCGCTGTAATCAGGCGTCAGTCCGGGGAGGGTGTTAATTTCAAGTAACCGTGGGTTACCATCTTCATCCAGGCGGATGTCTGTGCGGGAGATATCCAGCGCATACAATAATTGATGTGCGCGGACTGCAAAGTACTTGAGTTTCTTTTCAAGTTCAGGTTCCAAAACTGCCGGGCAAACGTAGTCAGGTGCGCCTTCTTCACCGACTTCTTTAGACTTCGACTCTTTGCTATACACCTGTGGTGTGACCGAGCGGGACATATCCAATTCGAGAACGGGGAAGCGGTGGAAGCCATCTTTTTCATACCATTCAGGATGGCGTGAATACAACTTGGCGTCGGCACGTCCCAAAACACCCACTGTGAATTCCCGCCCCGGTAAAAAGGTTTCTACCAGCGCGGGCTGTTGATAGGTGTTAATGATGTATTGAGCGCGCTCACGCAATTCTTTTTCGTTCTTAACGATGGCTTTTGTATCCACGCCCATACCAGTCCCTTCGCGGGCGGGTTTGACGAAAAGCGGAAAATTCAGTTCCGGACGGACTGGCTCATCACCAACGGTAAATTCCTGGAAGGGTGCAACCGGCAGGCGGCGATCACGCCATATTCGTTTTGTGAGGGTTTTATCAAGGGAGATTCCATTGGTTAATACACGCGAGCCGGTGTATGGGATTTTCAACATTTCCAGCAGAGCCGGAACCTGTGCTTCACGCGCGTCGCCTCCGAGTCCTTCGGCGATGTTGAAACAAATATCAGGTTTTACTTCTTTGAGGGCGTAAGGCAGATCCATATCAGCCTGGATAAAGACTGTTTCGTGGCCATCAGTTTCAAGGGCAGCGCGAAGCGAGTCGATCGTCTCGATGTGATCGAAATCTGCGAACGCATCCGGCGGAACGCCCTCCGGTTTGGGGTAATTGTCATCCTTGATGTTGGCGAGCACCGCAACTTTCCAATAACGTTTCATACGGCGACTGGGAGGTTTATCTTCCCCACGTGCAAGAGGTTCGGGCATCGTTTGCTCCTTTGAAATGGAATTAACGGATGATAGTATAGTACATCGCGTTCAAATGACAAGGGCATGAAGGATGTCTGCGGGCGCATGAGTTTTGTAACTGGACAACTGCCATCCTTTCAGGTATCATTGCGTCGCTTGTACTACTCATCACGAAGTAGTTTTAGCGATAAAAAATGCGGATGACGCCCGGATAAAACGCTTATCCGGGTTGTTCTACCCCAACAAAACGCATCAGGCTGGACCTCTGGCCTGTATTTTGAACAAATGATTGTGGAGGCGACTGAAATGACGGATCTCATCCAGCAAATCACAGGTGATTTGCAGAAGCAAATTGAGAGTTTTGAGCCGCAAGTAGGTGTAAGTGATATTGGGACGGTGCTTGAGGCGGGTGATGGTATTGCACGTGTACATGGGTTGGCAAATGTTAGAGCCCAGGAACTTGTACAATTTTCAAATGGTGTCATGGGCACCGCTTTCAACCTTGAAAAAGACAGCGTCGGCGTCATCATCATGGGCGCGTATGAGGAAATTTCCGAAGGCATGACAGTGCGCGCCACCGGTCGTATTTCCTCAGTGCCGGTGGGTGATGCGTTGATCGGACGTGTGGTCAATGCTTTGGGTGAGCCGATCGATGGCAAAGGTCCCATTGCAACGACAGGTTTCCGCCCGATCGAGCGTATTGCTCCAGGTGTGGTTTATCGTCAGGATGTGGATACCCCGGTGCAAACGGGTATCAAATCCATTGATGCGATGATCCCAGTGGGGCGTGGTCAACGTGAGTTGATCATTGGCGACCGCCAAACAGGCAAGACTGCGATCGCGATTGATACGATCATCAATCAAAAAGGGAAAAATCTAACCTGTATTTATGTGGCGATCGGTCAAAAGAAAGCCGCGGTTGCACGTACGCTTGGCATTCTTGAAAAAGCCGGCGCAATGGAACATACGATCATCGTGGTTGCCGCAGCTGACGAATCAGCCGCGTTGCAATATATTGCTCCGTACTCTGGAACCGCCATGGGCGAAGAATTCATGGAATCAGGACGCGATGCCTTGATCATCTATGATGATCTTTCCAAGCATGCTTGGGCGTATCGTCAAGTTTCCTTGCTGTTGCGCCGCCCGCCCGGACGTGAAGCGTATCCCGGTGATGTTTTCTATCTACACTCCCGCTTACTCGAGCGTTCAGCTCGCCTCGCGAATAAATATGTAATTGTCAAAAAAGATTTCAGTGGGGCGTTGGCTTCCGAAAAAGATGGCGTGAACGGAAAAGTTTACACTGGTCCCATCTCAAAAGATGAGGCTGAAGAAGCCCGTAAGCATATGAGCGATGCCGATAATCACAAGATCATTAAGGTCGCTGGTACGGGTGGTTCACTCACGTCCCTGCCGATCATTGAAACTTTGTTAGGCGATATTTCTGCCTATGTTCCCACAAATGTGATCTCCATTACAGATGGACAGATCTTCTTAGAGAGTAACTTATTCAATGCTGGTATTCGTCCTGCGGTGAACGTAGGCGTTTCAGTATCTCGCGTAGGCGGGGACGCCCAGACCAAAGCTATGAAACAAGTAGCTGGTCGTCTGCGTTTGGATATGGCTGCTTATCGTGAGTTGGCTGCGTTTGCGCTCATGGCATCTGACCTTGATAAAGCGACACAACAGCAGTTGGGTCGTGGTCAGCGTATGCAGGAAATTCTCAAACAGCCGCAATATCAGCCGATGGAAGTTCAGCATCAAGTCGTGGCGATCTTCGCTGGTACCAATGGCTTTGCAGATGCCGTTTCCATCACCACTATGGCGCAATGGCAGGCCGACTTGATCGCTTATATGGAAGCCTCATATCCTGAAATAGTCCGTGATATTACCGAGAAGAAGGCGATCACCGATGCCAACCGTACCAGTTTGTTGAAGGCTTTGGATGCATTCCGCAGCTCGTGGCAGGCGTAGAGATATCAGTAAATCAGGAAGAGACATCGAGATAATTTATGGCTTCCTCTCGTGAAATGAAGCTCCGTATTCGGAGTGTGAAGAATATCTCGCAGGTGACGCGCGCGCTTGAAGCGGTCAGTGCGGCGAAAGTTCGTAAGGCAGTTCAGGCGTTGTCTGCGACCCGTTCGTATGCGGCAAAAGCCTGGCAGGTACTTACGCACGTGACCGGTCAACCCGGACATAGCAAGTTACATCCGCTTTTGACAGAGCGCCCAGAACCGAAGAATGCGCTCGTAATCGTGATGACTGCTGACCGTGGTCTGGCTGGTGCCTATAATACGAACATCATCCGCTATGTGTTGAATCACTTTGATAAATATCATCTCCCCGTTAAATACATCTCAGTGGGGCGTAAGGGACGCGATCTTTTGCTCCGCATGCGCAAACCGATCCTGGCAGATTTTAGCAATATGCCAGCCACCCCGAAATTTGGCAGTGTCTCTGCGATTGGACGCCTTGCAGTAGATGAATTTCTCAAAGGTGAAACAGACGAAGTCCATTTGATCTATACCGACTTCATCAGTATGTCACGACAGGTGACAAAAGTGAAGAAGCTGCTCCCGCTTGAAATCGAAAATCGGGAAGGGCTGGTTGATGACATGGGGCATAATCAAGCTGGCACAGCCGCGGTATATGAGTATGAACCTGGTCAGCACGAAATTTTGGATGAAATGGTCCCACGCTTTACGGCGCTTCAGGTATATCAGGCCGTGCTTGAATCGCAAGCCAGCGAACATGCTGCGCGTATGATCGCCATGCGTAATGCGACTGATAATGCCAAGGAACTTGTGGGTGCCTTGCAGATGGCTTATAACAAGGTTCGCCAGCAGGGGATCACGAACGATATCTTAGACATTGTGGGCGGCGCGGAAGCGCTCGCCGAGAAATAATTGGAGGAATAAATCATGGCAAATGCGAATGGCCGTGTAGTACAAATTTTAGGCGGCGTGGTGGACGTAGAGTTCCCCGCGGATCAAATCCCGGAACTCTTCGAAGCGATCGAAGTGGAACGCCCCGGACAGAAAAAGATGGTGCTTGAAGTCCAAAAGCATATTGGTGGTGGTTGGGTTCGCACTGTGGCAATGGATACTACCGATGGTCTCCAACGCGGCATGCCCGCCACTGCCACTGGCGCGCCTATTATGGTTCCAGTCGGGCTATCTACGCTGGGACGCATCTTCAATGTGTTGGGTCAACCAGTGGATGAAAAGGGCGATGTCGACGCAGCTACTTTCTATCCCATTCATCGCCCTGCGCCTGTGTTTGCTGAGCAATCCACCCGCGTGGAAGTTTTCGAAACAGGTATCAAAGTTGTTGACCTGATCGCGCCCTTCACCAAGGGTGGTAAGACCGGCATCTTCGGTGGTGCTGGTACTGGCAAGACCGTTATCATCATGGAACTCATCCGCTCGGTAGCCACTGAACACGAAGGTAACTCTGTGTTCGCAGGCGTGGGTGAACGCACTCGCGAAGGTACACAGCTTTATCGTGAAATGCTCGAATCGGGTGTTATGAAAGATACCGTGATGGTCTACGGTCAAATGAATGAACCATCTGGCGTGCGTTTGCGCGTCGCTCTTACAGCGCTTTCGATGGCTGAATATTTCCGTGATCAGGGTAAGGACGTGTTGCTCTTTATTGATAACATCTTCCGTTTTACCATGTCTGGTTCGGAAGTGTCGGCTTTGCTTGGACGTATGCCTTCCGCGGTGGGCTACCAGCCAACGCTCGCGACCGAGATGGGTGAATTGCAGGAGCGCATTACCTCCACGCGCACCGGCTCCATCACGTCCATGCAGGCGATTTATGTCCCTGCAGATGACTACTCCGATCCCGCGCCAGTAGCAACATTCACACATTTGGATGCGACCATTGCCCTTGAACGTTCGATCGTGGAAAAAGGCATTTACCCGGCTGTGGACCCACTCGCTTCCACCTCCCGAATTCTTGATCCTAATATCGTGGGTGATGAACACTATCGGACAGCGCGTGAAGTTCAGCGCATTCTCCAGCGTTATAAGGATTTGCAAGACATCATCGCGATTCTCGGTATCGATGAATTGAGCGAAGATGATAAATTGATCGTGGCACGTGCCCGTAAGATCGAACGCTTCTTCTCGCAGCCGTTCTATGTGGCTGAGCGCTTCACCGGTATTTCAGGACGCTATGTTCAGTTGAAGGAAACTGTGCGCGGCTTCCGCGAAATTCTCGACGGCAAATGTGATGACCTGCCAGAACAAGCCTTCATGATGGCTGGTACGATTGATGATGTGCGTGAGAAAGCTCAAAAACTCGCCGTTGACGCGTAAGCGGTAAGGCATTGGATGTAGCATGACGATCCGTTGTGAAATTGTCTCGCAAGACCGCACCGTATTTCAGGGCGATGTGGATATTGTCGTTCTGCCGGGTGCGGCGGGTGAAATGGGTATTTTGCCTCACCATGCCCCAGTACTGACGACCCTTAAATATGGCATCATTAAGGTCCGCCGTAACAACAAAGAAGAACTCTTTGCGGTTGCAGGCGGCGTAGCTGAGGTGCAGCCGACCATCATTACGATCCTGGCAGATGCCGCGGAAAATATCGAAGATATCGATATTGTGCGCGCCAAGGCAGCAAAGAAACGTGCCGAAGATGCGCTCGCGAATCTTTCGCCAGAAGAAGACCGTGACTCATATCTCGTCATGGAAGCTGCATTGCGCCGCTCGAATTTGAGGCTTGATGTAGTGCGCCGTTACCGCAGAGTGAGCGGAAATATTACAGAATTGGACGAAGCGCTGTAAATCCAGCGCTTTTTCAAAACCGTCGTTTTAATCATTGTTTGTTGAATTGTAGGAACCGTGGCTGTATTTTCAAAAGATCTTGGAATCGACCTGGGCACTATGTTTACGCGGCTTGCCGATAGCACACAAGTGTTATTGGAAGAGCCGACGATCGTTGCCATTGAAGTATTTGACCAGAAAATGGTGGCGGTGGGAAAGGAAGCGCTCGATATGTATGGGCGCGTGCCAGAGAGCATTGAAGTGGCGCGTCCACTGAAAAATGGGGTGATCGCGGATTATGAGATCACAGAAACCTTACTTCAATATTTACTGCAACGTGTTAGCGGCTCGATGCGCATCTTCCGTCCGCGGGTGATGATCTCGGTGCCGTATGGTGTTACCAGCGTGGAAAGACGCGCGGTCTACGAAGCAGTTTTGGAGGCGGGGAGCCGCGAGGCGTCCCTCATCCAGCAGC
>Ga0180074_1000097_pt1 | contig 17416 bp, 11 predicted proteins | sample EasRiv366_16_10D_FD_121773 | JGI IMG/M metagenome (GOLD analysis project Ga0180074, IMG submission 121773) | Soil microbial communities from meander-bound floodplain in the East River, Colorado, USA - East River metaG ERMLT366_16_10D | ecosystem: Environmental > Terrestrial > Soil > Floodplain ...
ATCGGCTCCAAAGTGGAGGGATTTTCAGCCGTCAGTAGAAGCGAAGCGCTCAAGTATGTCAAAGATGGCGCCGCCGATATTTTGATCACAGACATGATCATGCCGGAAATGACCGGACTGGAATTGATCGAGAAATTACAGAGCCACCCAGCCGGGCGCCCCACCTTTTCTTTTCTAATGACCGCATACGATGTGCCGGGGTTAAAAGTCACCGCCCGCCGCCTAAAGGTCAAGGAAGTTATTATTAAACCGATCCGCCCCGAGCGAATTTGTCAGATCATTACCCAAGCCATTGATGAATTAAAGCAAGTCAGACCCGCCCGCAAAGAGCATATTTCACAGAAATCATTCAACATTTTGATCGCCGATGACCAGCCAGATAACTTGACCTTGCTGGCACGTTATCTGGAAAACGAAGGCTACGGTTATATCAAAACCGTAGATGGTTTGGAAACACTGGAAAAAGTACGCAGTGAATTACCCGATCTGGTCCTGCTCGATGTGAACATGCCGCATAAAGACGGCTTTGCTGTGCTTGAGGAAATCCGCGCAGACCCTGCCATCCAGCATATCCCTGTGATCATTCTAACTGCCGCGCGGCTTGACCCCGCCGAGATCCAATCCGGGTTGAATATGGGGGCCGATGATTACATTACCAAACCATTTGACCGTCGCGAATTACTCGCGCGTATCCGCACAAAATTGCGCGTCAAAGAAGCTGAAGACAACATTCGGCGACGCAACCGCGAACTTAGTTTATTGCCAGAGATCGGCAAAGAGTTGAGCGCCCGACTCAACATTGAAGATCTGGCGACCATCCTGCTTAAACGCACCGTTGAGACCTTTGGCGCAGTATTAGGTCACGTTGTAATATTTACGACAGCGGGTACGTATCAAAAGACATATCACCTCGATTCATTCTCTGCACAATTTAATCTTCCACAAGGTCTGTCTGAAATCGTCAGCGAGGCAAGGCAGGGCTTTATCGTGGATGATACACGGCATGATGCCCGCTGGCAATCTGCAAGCGCGGATGTGACCCGTTCGGCCGTTGTGGTTCCGATGTTCGGGCGCCATAATCTGTTAGGCATGCTTGTGCTGACCAATGAACAGCCCAACTACTTCACCCTGGATCACTTGCTTTTATTACAAGCCATCACCAGCCAGGCCAGTATCGCAGTCGAAAACGCCCAACTGTATGACAAGGTCTCACAAGAACAACAAATGTTAGAGGCAGTTTTGCAAAGCGCCGCCGACGCAATTCTAAAGTTCGACACAGATGGCAGCCTATCTTTGGTCAACCCTGCGGGACAAAAACTTTTCACAGATTATGAAGTGCGGATCGGACAACGCTTGACCTCAGGCGCGGGTTACGACTCCTTCCTGCAACTGCTCGACCAAGCCCGACTCTCCAACGCTTCTTTCTCAGGGGAAGTTGTGTGGCCCGATAAACGCGTTTTCTCCGCTGCGATGACTCCTGTTCAAGCAGGCGGAATGGTCGTCGTGCTGCACGATGTAACTCATTTCAAGAATCTCGAGCGCGTGAAGAACGAATTCGTTGCCACCGCTTCACATGATCTGCGAAACCCGATCACTTCGATCAAAGGGTTTAATATGCTTATCAAACAGGCGGGTCCGTTAAACGACCACCAAAACGAGTTCGTTCAACGGATTCAAAACGCAACCGAAAACATGGAGGAATTAGTGGAAAATATGCTCGATCTAGCAAAGATGGATCTGGGCGCTGAATCAGAACACCAAATATTGGATGTTACCGACATAATCCAGGAATTGGCAGATGAATTCAAGCCGCATGCTGAAGCGAAAAGGCAGTTGCTTGTACTCGGGGCAACAGAGACCGATTCAAAGGTCCGGGGCGATGCGCTGAAAATCCGTCAGGCGCTGCGCAATTTAATTGGGAACGCCATCAAGTACACGCCCTATGATGGAACGGTCACGCTCTCACTGGAAAATAAATCAGACAAGGTATGTATCCACGTCAAGGATACCGGCTATGGCATCCCATCCGATGATCTGCCGCATATCTTCGATCGTTTCTATCGTGTCCGCAACAATGGACATGCCGACATCGAAGGTAATGGTCTCGGTCTGGCAATCGTGAAATCCATTGCCGAGGGACACGGCGGTGATGTGACCGTTGAAAGTGAACTCGGCAAGGGTTCCTGTTTCAATTTCACTTTGCCGCTAGTATCAATGCCAGAATCATCGATAGGAGCCCGATATGTTCAATAGGCTCATCCCAATCTCATTATTTACGCATTCTACTTCCTGCCTATTTCAACTAACAATTGCCGTGGAAAAGGGCCTGGATGAAGAAAAAATTATTCGCTCGATTTGAAATTCACTGTTACCTACTTAACCTGATAAAAGGAAAATGAAACATGAAAACCCATCGCGTAATTGTTCTGTTTACCATCCTTGCCGTAATATTGGCGGCCTGCGGTTCTTCTGCCCCACCGTTGGCAACACCCACTGTCTCCCCTGAACCTACCGTTGCTTCGTCTAAACCTTTTCGTGTGGCGGCAATCATGCCAAGCGCTGTCAATGATTTGGCGTTCAGCCAGAGCATGTATGATGCGCTTATTCGAATCCAGAATGAAATGGGCGGTCCCGAAAAGATGCAGTTTGTTTACTCTCAAGGCATGTTCATAGTGGATGATGCCGCTGCGGCCATCCGCACCTACGCCTCACAAGGCTATGACCTGGTTATCGCACATGGTTCGCAATATGGCGAATCATTGCAGAAAATTGCTCCGGATTTCCCTGAAATCAGTTTCGCTTGGGGCACCAGTAACAATACATTAGGATTGCCCAATGTCTTTGCCTATGAAGCCGCGTCTCAGGAAGGTGGTTATGTCAATGGTGTATTGGCGGCAACTCTCTCCACCAGTAAGCTGATTGGTGTAATCGGACCCATCGAGGTCGGCGACGCGAAACTGTACATTGACGGCTTTAAGGCCGGCGTCGCAGCGACCAACCCAGAGACCCAGGTGAACGTGGCTTATATCGGTTCCTTTTCCGATGTAGTGCTTGCCGCTGATACTGCAGCAATGCATATTTCCTCAGGTGCCGATGTACTGACAGGCAGTGCCCAAATGGTAGTCGGCGCGACTGGTAAAGCCAGCGAGAATAATGTGTTGTGGTTTGGCACACAGTCCAATCAATCATCCCTGGCGCCCGCAATTGTAGTGGCTAGCCACGTTTATCACTGGGAAGTGGTGCTCAAAGAGATGATCAATAAAATCCAGTCGGGCACACTGGGCGGCGAATCCTTCACGATCAACCTCGCGAACGGTGGCGAAGTCATTGAATACAACCCGGAATATGCCATCTCCGCCGCTGCGAAGGCTTTGGGTGATAAAACCGTACGGGGGATCGCTAATGGCACCATTACAATCACCCTGCCTTGACATCATGAGAATTAGTCCTGCTTTGTACACATGAACCAATATGAGATTGAGATCAACCAAAGTTTTGGAGAGTATGTTGTCAAATCATCTGTTACATCATAATTTACTAAAACGTGAAACTGTATCTTTCGACTGGAGTAACTGACCATGTCCATTAATAACCCGTCAAAATCTGTTCATACGAACATGCGATCCGCTGAAGAGCAAAAAGGCGGCTTGCGATTATCGATTCGAACAAAAATTACCCTCTGGGCCGGACTCTGTTTAGCCCTGGTGGCGTTGATCCTGATCGGATATTCGGTAATTACACTTCGTCAAACATCCATTGATAATTCCACCAGGGAAGCCACCGCCATCGCGGAAGCAAATGCCAGTTCGGTTGAAGGAAGTCTCAATGCGCCCCTGGTCTCAGCCCGCACATTGGCATATTCCCTCAGCGCAATTAAGGATTCGGGCATCCCAATATCCTTATCGCGCGATGAAGTTAATGCAATGCTCAGGAAGACATTAATTGAGAACCCTTCCTTTTTGGGTACCTATACACTATGGGAGCCAAATACATTCGATGGGTCTGATGACAGATATATTAGAGCAGTTGCTCATGACGATACTGGACGTTTCATTCCATATTGGGTAAGAGGTGATGATGGAATTATCCATACCGAGGCATTGACACAATATGAAGTACCTGGTGTTGGCGATTGGTATATCCTGCCGCGCAGCACCAAACGGGAAGTCATCATCGCCCCGATTTTTCGTCGCATCCAGGACCAGGACGTGGTCATAGCGTCATTTATCATTCCCATTATCCAGAATGATAAATTCTATGGGATCGCAGGGGTTGACGCGCCAATCGGTTTTGTACAGCAATTGGTGGATAACATTGACCTGTATGATGGTACTGCCAATGCCGTTTTATTTACCGATACAGGCACATTGGTCGCTGTCCATGAGAAGCCTGAACTAACAAACCAACCTGCCAACTTGATTTATGCAGATTTTGACACGATACAACACCAGCTAGAAACATCGTTTACGAGGTTAAGCCCTGACGGCAAGTACTTGCAAATATTCTCACCCGTTCAGATCGGTCAGAGTGGCACGCACCTTGAGAGTCAAGCCCAATGGGTTATAGGATTGATCATACCAATTGAAAAAATTACAGCCCCGGCTACAACTTCAGCCATAAGGCAGGTGGCAATCAGTACAGGGCTTATTGTCCTCGCCCTGGTTGTCCTCTGGCTTTTGGCGGGACAAATCGTACGCCCACTACAAGTATTGACCAATACAGCCACGGCTGTAGCTCAGGGCGATTGGACGGTAAAGGCGAATATTCATAGTAAGGATGAAGCCGAGGTGCTGGCAAATGCATTTAATGTGATGACGTCGCAGCTGCAAACCGCGTTTAGTACGCTGGAACAACGCGTGGCAGACCGCACCAAGGCGCTTTCCGCTGTGGCTGAAGTCAGTACCGCTGCATCCACGATCCTGGATACCAACCTGCTCCTTCAACAAGTGGTGGATCTTTCAAAGGAACGTTTCAATTTCTACCATGCTCATATCTATCTGCTCGACGAAGCAGGCAAAAATCTGGTACTGGCATCTGGTGCAGGCGAACCTGGGCGGAAAATGGTTGCAGAAGGACGCACGATCCCACTGGATCGTGAGCAATCACTGGTTGCACGTGCAGCGCGCCAAAAGAAGGGCGTTACTGTCAATGATGTAACTACAGCACCAGACTTTCTACCTAATCCCTTACTTCCTGATACACGCTCTGAATTGGCTGTGCCTATGATGGTTGGCAATGAAGTGATCGGCGTGTTCGATGTACAGTCAGAAATGGTTGGGCGCTTCACAGATGCAGACATCGCGGTTCAAACCACGCTTGCATCCCAGGTTGCTTCTGCTTTACAGAATGCACGCTCCTATACCGAAATACAGCGCAGTCAGGCTCAATTGGCCGAAGCGCTTAACATCTCCCGTCTTGCCAACTGGGAATATGATTTTTACAAAGACCTTTTTATCTTCAACGACAATTTCTATTCCATTTTCCGTACCACAGTGGAAAAGGTCGGTGGATACAAAATTTCCTCCGCTGAGTATGCGCGGAATTTTGTCCATCCCGATGACGCGGCGCTGGTTGGTGCTGAGATCCAAAGGGTTATCGAATCAAAAGAGCGCCATTTCAAAACAGATCTGGAACACCGCATCATTTTTGAAGGTGGCGAAGTAGGCTATATCTCTGTCAAGATCAATGTGGAACGTGACGAGAACAGCAAGATCCTCCGCTGGTATGGTGCTAATCAAGATGTTACCGAGCGCCGCCGACTGGAAGAGATCAACCGCAAAAATGCTGCCCAGCAGGAAGCCATCAACCTGATCACGCAAAAGATCCAAAGCGCTACGACCATTGAATCAGCGCTACAAGTGACAGCGCGCGAACTGGGTCGTGCCCTGGGGATGAAACCAACCCTAGTTACGCTTGAGCCAGAAAACTTGAATGGCAACCGCGAAATCGATTCATGAGGATGGAGTATTAATAAAATGAACATAACATCAACTTCTGATACATCACTGGCAAACGAGCGTTTTGGTTTTTGGGGCAACCTGCCGCTGGCGCGGAAACTGTTGTTGGCATTTGGCGCGCTATTTGCGCTTGGTTTGGTAATTGCCGCCTCAGGTTTGTGGGGCTTGAACCGGGTGCAGAACGCTTATGAAGATACATTGGCAGGCGGCGTGGAAATTCAAAACCGCTCCGATCATTTATCCAATGCCCTGCTCGAAGCGCGGCGTCGTGAAAAAGACTTTCTGCTCCGCTGGCAAACCGAAGGGTATGATACAGCATTCGTCAACTATGTAGCAGTCCATCAGGATCATATTCTCGAGATGAAGGCAACGCTAAAAACACTTAGCGAGTTAGCCCCAACGCTGGATCGAAACCCGATTGCTACTTATTCCCGGACACAATACGAATCTGATCTTGCTGTTCTAAATCGGACTGTGATCATTTACCAGGAATCCTTTTTAGCTGCGGTTAGATTGCTGGGACAAAGGGGACACGTGGACACCGGACTGGAAGGCGAACTACGTACCGCGGTGCAGACGCTTGAAGCGCAGATCTATGACCGCGAAGGGTTGGAACCACTCGTGATCACCATGCTTCAGATCCGCCGTCGTGAAAAAGATTATCTGTTGCGCGGTGATCAGCAATACGTGGACAATGTGCATGATCTCGTTGCTCAATTAAGAGGTCAGGTGACAGGGTCTGACCTGCTTCAAGCTGGCGAAAAGACCGAGATCAGAGCGCTGTTAGATGAGTACCTGACCAAGTTCGATGCGTTGGTGGCGAAAGACATCGAAGTAACTGTTGAAGTTGAAGTGTTCCGCAATGCCGCCACCTCTATTCAAACTTTGGCCGATCGGATTGAATCTGCCGGTAAAGAATTAGCGTTACAGGATATTGACACTGCCCAGACAAACAGCACACAAACGTTTGCGTTGACCGGCATTACCGTGTTGATCGTGCTTATTGCATCCATTGCGCTGGCGGTCACCCTTTCACGGCAACTGACCCGCCCAATCATCTCTTTGACAAAGACCGCACAAAAAATTTCAGAAGGTAAATTTGATATTCAAGCGGATGTGAACTCAGCGGATGAGATCGGCAGTCTGGCGCAAAACTTCAACGTCATGACCGCCCGACTGGCGCAGGCATTTGAGGATGTAAGACGCCGTGCTGCTGAACTTGCCACCGTAGCTGAAGTGAGTACAGCCACTTCCACAATTTTGGAAGTGACCAACCTTTTGCAGGAAGTAGTGAACCTGACAAAAGAGCGCTTCAACCTGTATCACTCCCATATTTATTTGCTGGACGAATCAGGCGAAAATCTGGTGCTGGCTTCCGGCGCCGGTGAAGCAGGTCGTCAAATGGTGGCTGAGAAACGCTCAATTCCACTGAATCGTGAACAATCACTGGTGGCACGCGCGGCACGTGAACAAAAGGGCGTTACCGTCAATGACGTAACCCAGGCACCAGACTTCCTGCCCAACGTCTTGTTACCTGATACGCGTTCCGAACTGGCTGTGCCGATGATCGTCGGCGGTAAAGTAATTGGCGTCTTCGATGTGCAATCCGATGTAGTTGGACGCTTCACTGATTCAGATATCAACATTCAAACCACATTGGCTGCGCAGGTAGCCACCTCCGTTCAGAATGTGCGTCAATTTGAACAATCCAAAACTCAGGCTGATTTTGAATCACTGGTCAATACTATTGGTCAAAAGATCCAACGCGCGACCACCGTGGAAGATACACTGCAAGTCGCCATCCGTGAAATTGGCAGCGCACTTGGCGCAACACGCGTAAAGGCAAATCTTTCCCCAACCCGCCAGGGTGATGGCATCACAGCCAGCCGCAATTAATAGGAGTTCTGATCATGAAAAATACGTTCTTCCGCCTCCCTGAAGACATGTCGCCCCAGGTGCGCAGTGGACTGCTCATCGCAACGCTGATTGCTGTTGCGCATTTTACGGCTGCGCCTTATTACCTGTACCTGAGCCGCGCCTCAGGCGTCGTTCAACTCAGCCTGCTGGCGTACGTCACCATCGCACTCGGAGTCGGGTTTGCGGTCGGCATTGCACTGATCAGGCGCGGAAAACCCACCGCAGGCATGATCCTCGTCCTGGGACTGTTGGCAGTTGCCTACCCGCCGATTTCGGCTTTCCTCGTGAGCGGGCTTGGACTGGTGCTGGGGATTGCCCTGGCGATTGTGGGACCGATCAGCGCTTTCCGGGTACTCCCGCAGAAGCACGCACGCCTCATGACGGCTCTCACCCTGACCTCGGGCCTGGTCACCGTCCTCCTGGACATCTTCGGCTCTGACGCCAGACCGCCCCTGCCGGGCATTTTCATCCAGCTTTTGGCGGCATCGGTTGTGGGTTTGCTCGTCATCCTGGTCGTTGGCGAATTCCGCAAACGTTCCATGCGGTTGACCGTAAAACTGCTTACCCCCACCGTGGTCTTCATTGCCCTGGTCGTTGCCGTGTTGATCGCTTACAACTCGTACGTTTCGGTGCAACAAATTGACGAGGCTGAATTCGACCGTTTGACCAGCATGGAGGAGGTCTTCAGGTCCCGCCTTAAAGCCAAGGAAGACCTGGCGGTTGCCCTTGCTTTCGAGGTAGCCAATAACCCGGAAGTCCAGGCCGCCTTCGCCGCCGGGGACCGCGAACGTCTCATCGAACTGACATTGCCGGGTTATGAGGTCCTTGACGCCCGGTTTGACATCCCCCAGTATCAATTCCACCTCTCGCCAGCAACCTCCTTCCTGCGCCTGCATAGTCTGGAACAATATGGCGATGACCTCTCCAGTTTCCGCTTTACGGTATTGGCTGCAAATGCGGAAAAGAAGGCGGTCAGCGGTCTGGAGATCGGACGCGGCGGTTTGGGTGTCCGCGGGGTTGTCCCCGTGACGTATCAAGGCAGGCACATCGGCACGGTTGAATTCGGCCCCAACGTGGACCTGACCACGCTCCAGGAACTCAAAGACGAATTTGGCTATGACATGCAGATCCTTTTGGAGCGCAATGCCGCGGAAATCGCGACCTTCGTAGGTGCCGTTGGCGAGAGCGAAGGTCCAATAGACGAAATCCTGTTCCAGGCAAGCACTCTTGACACCCCCTTCTTTGCCTCGGACTCGAATTACAGGCAGGCGTTGGCAGGCATTCCAGAGGTCGAGAATATCAACTTTGAAGACCGTGAATATGCCGTTTACAGCGCCCCTCTCTATGATTTCTCTGGCAAGATCATCGGTGTGGTGGACATCATTTCAGACCATACATTGGTTGCACAACAGCAAAATACGCAACTTCTGGTGTCTGGCGGCATATTTCTGCTGGCGCTGTTGGCCGTCGGTCTTGGTTTCTCTTATTTTGCCAGCCGCACACTGCACCCGATCGGTGACCTGACTGCCGTTGCCGCCGCTATCGCCAATGGCGAATTGGATAAACGGGCGGAGATCCACAGCAACGATGAGATCGGCATACTGGCGACCGCCTTCAACAGCATGACCTCCCAGTTGCAGGGTACATTGCAGGGACTGGAACAACGCGTGGCAGAGCGTACCCGTAACCTGGAACTCGCGGCGGAAGTCGGTCGTTCCGTATCACGAGTGCGTGCACTGGATATCATGTTGAAGGATGCGGCGGAACTCATCCGTTCACAGTTTGATCTGTACTATGTACAGGTGTATCTGGCTGACTCCAGTCAGACCAATCTACTTCTGCTTTCAGGGACTGGGCAAGTTGGCGAACAATTAGTAAGGCGAAGCCATCGCTTACCGCTCAATACCAGCTCGATCAATGGTCGCGCCGCCACAGAGAAAAAATCGGTGATTATCGCGGATACAACTGCAAGTGCCACCTTCCGCCCCAATCCTCTTTTGCCTGATACCCGATCTGAAATGGCAATCCCGCTGATCGTCGGCGACAAAGTAGTGGGCGTGTTGGACCTGCAGAGTGAAAAAGCCAATGCCTTGAGTCGGGAAATCCTGCCGGCATTCGAAGCGCTGGCTGGACAGGTAGCCATTGCCATTCAAAACGCAAACCTGCTTGCCGAGGCGGAACAAGCCCGCGCCGAAGTGGAAGCGCAAGCCCGCCGTTTGGTGCGCGCCAATTGGGCAGATTATCAAGATGCCATTCACAAACCTGAAGAGACCGGTTTTGTGTTTGAACAAAACAAGATCAGTGTAATGACATTACAAGATGAAGCAAACAAAGAGAACTCGCTGGTTGCGGCAATTTCGGTCACCGGCGAAACGCTCGGAAATTTGGTTGTGGAAATGTCAGAGCAATCTCAAGGTATTCGAACAGCTGAACTGGTGAACACCATCGCTGCTCAGGTGGCGCAACACATCGAAAGCCTGCGCCTGTTGGAAAGCGCTGAACGTTATCGCGCCGAGGCTGAAGCTGTCTCACGCCGTATCACCCGTGAAGGTTGGAATACCTATAAGACAAATACTGATGAAAGCTTGAGCTATTTCTATGATCTGAAGGAAGTTCGGCCTTTCGTTGGAAATGGACATGCTGAATCTGCGCTGTCTGTACCGTTGAAAGTGCGCGACGAAATATTGGGCGAACTCTCCATTCAAGGACTGGATGCAAACGACAGTGAAGCGCTTGAACTTGCCAATGCGGTTGCCGAACGTCTCAGCGCCCATATTGAAAGCTTACGGCAATTTGATGAAACCAGACGCGGACAGGTCGAATTGGATAAACGCGCCCAACAACTATCAGCAGTTGCCGAAATCAGTACGGTATCATCCAAGGAATTGGATATCGATAAAATGCTGGCATCGGTAGTGTTCCTCACCCAACGCAAGTTTGGTTTATATCATGCGCACGTCTTCACCTACAATGAGACTACGGCGGAGCTTAAGATCAGCGCCTGCGGTTGGCAGGAAGGCGACGAACATAAAGGCACGCACGGCACCACCGTGATCCCCATTGCGCAGGAACAATCTCTGGTGGCGCGCGCCGCACGCACAAGACAACCCGTCATTGTGAATGACGTACGTAACGAACCTGGCTGGCTTCCCAACCCGCTCCTGCCAGAGACCGCCTCCGAATTGGCAGTGCCTTTGCTCATCGGCGATCAAATTCTCGGCGTGCTGGATGTACAATCAGACCGCATCAACGCCTTCACCGAAGAAGACGCCAACATCCAAACCACCCTGGCAGCACAGGTGGCGACCGCCTTGCAGAACGCACGCTCCTTTGCGCGTGCCCAGCAACAGGCGAATCGTGAAAGCACCTTGAATGTGATCAGTCAGAAGATCCAAAGCGCCACCTCGGTGGAAGCCGTGCTGCAAATAGCTGCGCGCGAGTTGGGTCACGCATTAGGCGCTCCCATGACGGTCGCCCAATTAAGCATGAAAGATAAGTCGTAAACGGTAACAGGTTCAGCAGGAGACCAGCCCTATGTCCATTAGCCAAGATGCCAATAAACGGGTCAAAAAACTTTTTTCAGATATTAAAAGTATTGTAGACCAACCTCTTACTGAACCTGCGAACGCTTTGAGCACCGACGTAAATCCACCCATGGAATATATGGGGAATGTAGCGCCGCAAACTGACATTCAGAAATATCAGCGTGAGGTCGAACTGTTGAACATGCGCATCCATGAACTGGAAACGCTGCTTGACAAAGCTGGAGATGGCGCGGAAAGCCGAGGGGCTGATTCTGCCCCCCGAACTGTTGAACCAGTTACCGGCGTGGGCAAAGAGGCGGCTCCGTCCGCTCCTATGCTATATGAAAAGGAACAGGTTGGGTATGTCTTCAGTAACGATAATCTGACCCCCATCAATTTGGTATCTTCGACACTTCCAGAGTTTGGCAACTCGCTCACCACCCAATTGATCGCCAGCGGACAGGTCATCGGAGAAATGCAGGTGCATCCCTCTACTGAGCGCGGTATCACATCCGAAGATGAGAATCTGGCAAGCGCAGTGGCACAACAGGTCTCACTCCAAATTCAAAACCTGCGCCTGTTGAGTGCTGCCGAGCGTGCCCGTGCCGAAGCGTTGGACGCCACGCGTCAATTCACGCATCAAAGTTGGGAATCGTTCCTGGATGGCATCCGTAACAGTGAGCGTATCGGATATTCATATAATCAGAATGCAGTGGAATCTTTTATGGAACCCAGCCCTGCTCAGCATGATTATGAAGAAAGTGTCCGCGTGTTGGATGAACAGGTTGGCAGATTGTTTGTCAAAGCGGACCCCGCCCGCCCACTGACCGATGAAGATCGAGCGATGATCAATTCGGTCGCTGCGCAGATCAGTCAGCAAGTGGAAAATATTCGCCTGCTTGCCGATGCTGCGCGTGCCCGCGCCGATGCAGAAGCTGCCACGCGCCGCCTCACCCGTGAAAACTGGGATACCTTTACCGAACAAGCGGATGACTCAGCGCTGGGCTTCGTTTATGACTCGAACAACGTTACTCCCATTGGAACTACAACCATCCCCTCAAATTATGCTTTTGAACAGCCATTGGTTGTGAAAGGCGAAGCCATTGGGCAGTTGAGAGTGATGGGTATGCAAAACATTTCTGAGGAAGCGAAACAACTCGCTGCCTCCATCGCCACGCAAGCCAGCATCCATCTCGAAACTCTGCGCCTGAACGAAGAACTTCAGAAACGCGCCAAAGAATTGCAGGAATTAGATCGCCTCAAATCAGCATTCCTAGCTAACATGTCGCACGAATTGCGCACACCTTTGAACTCCATTCTGGGTTTTACTGATGTTATGCTTGAAGGTTTGGACGGCAAACTCACCGATTACATGGATAACGACCTGCGCTTGATCCAAAAGAACGGTCAACACTTATTGCACCTCATCAACGATGTATTGGATATGGCGAAGATCGAATCCGGACGCATGAATCTGCATCCTGAAAAATTCACAGTCCACAGTGTATTGGACGAAGTCACCAGCATCACCTCGACACTCGCAAGCGAAAAGAATCTTGCACTCTTCATCGACGACGATTCGGATCGCGAGATCGAAATCTATGCTGATAACACCCGCCTGCGCCAGGTGATGATCAACCTTGTGAACAATGCCATTAAATTCACTTTCACAGGTAAGATTGCTCTGCGTGTCAAACAATTGGATGGCGCCCGTGTATTGATCACTGTGAAGGATACGGGTCTCGGCATTCCGCCTGACCATTTGGAAGCAGTCTTCCAGGAATTCACCCAGGTGGATACCTCCACCACACGTAAAGTTGGCGGCACAGGTTTAGGTTTGCCGATCAGCCGCAGACTTGTTGATATGCATGGTGGTCGCTTGTGGGCTGAAAGCACAGGCATCGAAGGCGAAGGCTCCACGTTCTTTGTAGAAATGCCTCTCGAAGCTCGCATCACTGAAGTCATCGAAAAACAGGCAAAATAACATGGCACACCCCAAACACCTTGAATGTAATCTCTGCGGCAATCAACAGCCATACGAACCGTTTGTACCGGCGGTCTGCCAAAAATGCGAATCGCAATGGCTCGAAGCACGCTATGATTATGATGCCTTTAAAAGAGAAATTCTGCGCGGCTTACCGAATCGCCCAGCCAATATGTGGCGCTATCAGGACATCCTGCCGCTGAGAAATCCTGCCGCCTTGGACTTATATCCCGCTGGCGGAACTCCGCTTTGGCTTTCACACCGCTTCGCTCCCAACCTTGGGCATGCTTCGGTTTACTTCAAAGACGAACGCTACGGTTCCACCTCTTCCTTCAAAGATCGCCAAGCCGCCGGTGCTGTTGCAGCGATGTTGGAAAATGGGATCAAGGAAGCAGTGATTGCCTCCACCGGGAACGCAGCAGTCGCTTACGCAGCCGCCTGTGCCCGCGCTGGCATCAAGCTTTGGGTCTTTATGACCAGCCTCGTGCCGCAGGAAAAACTACGTGAAGCGGCGTTGTTCGGCGCCGAGGTGATTCGTGTCAGTGGTAATTACGATCAAACAAAACAGATCGCCTCGCAATTTGCGCAACGCCGTAATCTACTACTTGACCGTGGGGCTACTTCGATCCCCGCGCGTGAATCAATGAAGACCATCGCCTACGAGATCGTTGAGCAGCTCGGCTGGCATGCACCCGATTGGTACATTCAGGCAGTCAGCGGCGGCTTGGGACCTCTTGGTGTATATCAGGGTTTCAAGGAACTGCTCAAGATGGGTTTGATCGATCGTATTCCAAAACTGGCGATCATCCAGGCAGAGGGTTGTGCACCCATGGTCAATGCCTTCAAAGCTGGTAAAGATGTGGCTGAAGCGGTCATTCCAGAGACAAGCATCATCATTTTATCCACAGGGGATCCTGGTAAGGCATATACTTACTTATGGAGCCTCACGCAACAATTCGGCGGCGTGATGGAATCTGTCACAGATGCCGAAGCCTTTGCGGCAATGCGTGCACTCGCTAAAAGTGAAGGTATGGCTGTCGAGCCAGCAACAGCTGTCGCCTTCGCAGGACTCGAGAAGTTAATCCGCAATGGTACGATCAAAGCAGATGAGAAGGTTGTCGTCAATTGCACAGGTCATACATTCCCGGTTGAAAAGCATGTGCTCGGCGATCAATGGGCGGTGGATGTACACTTGAGCAAGGATCAATCCCCTGCGCCACGTGAAGGTCTGCAAGCCGCGCTCGAAAATTTAGATGAAAAAACCACGACTGTTTTATTGATCGATGATAATCCCGACGATGCCCTGCTGATCCGCCGTTTGCTTGAAGGACGTAAATCTTATCGCGTGTATCATGCCAAAGATGGTTGGGCAGGGTTGGCAATGGCGCGGCAGAAATTGCCCGATCTCATTATCTCGGATCTCACCATGCCAGGCATTGATGGTTTTGGCTTGGTGGAAGAACTTAAACTCGACCCGCGTACCAGGGATATTCCAGTTGTTGTAGTCAGTGCCAAGGATATTACAACGGAAGAACGCAAACGCTTGAATGGTCATATTGAAGCAGTGTATCAAAAGGGCTCGCTATCCACCAAAAAATTCGTTGACCAAGTGATTAATGTTATTGAGGAATCAAATGAATTGCAAGGAGGACAGACATGACAACACCCACTGTTCTATATATTGAAGACCACCCAGACAACATGACCCTTGTCAGGCGCATCCTCCAATCAGAGAGTTATACTTTGATCGAAGCCAAGACTGGTCTTCAAGGAATATTCTTTGCAGAGAACCAGGATATAGATGTGATCTTGCTCGATATCAACCTCCCCGATATTGACGGCTATGAAGTTGCCCGCCGTCTGCGGAAGAGCGAAAAAGCAGCACTGGCTCACATCCCCATCGTTGCCATCACTGCCAACGCCATGAAAGGTGATTCGCAAAAAGCGCTCGAAGCAGGCTGTAATATGTATATATCCAAGCCCATCAATATTCAGGAACTTCTGGAAAAAGTTGCAAAATTCGTTTATAAAGACGTTTGAGGAAACTAGCTATGACCCATAATATTCTATACATCGAAGACAATCCAGACAATATGATGCTGGTTCAGCGCGCGCTGGAAACACGCGGCTATCACCTGCTCAAAGCCATGAAGGGCGAGGAAGGTGTTGCCAAAGCCGAAAGCGAACAGGTGGATCTGATCCTTTTGGACATCAACCTGCCAGACATTGATGGCTACGAGGTAGCGCGCCGCTTGCGCGCCAGCAGCAAGCGCGAACTAAAGGTCGTGCCGATCATCGCCGTAACCGCCAATGCCTTGAAAGGCGATGCGGAAAAGGCATTGAATGCTGGTTGTGATGTGTATATGTCCAAGCCGATCAACATCCGTGAACTATGGGCGCGGGTGGAGGCGTTCGTACCTGCACCTTAAACATCGAGCCTGCCAATTTTCAACCATCACTCACCCCGAAAATCATTCGCGGGTGAGTTTCTTTTTAGAGATGATAGAATAATCTGTTGATGGCAGTAATTCTGGCAGGAGGCAGTTATGGCAAAGATTTTATACATTGAAGATATTCAGGATAACATCACCTTCGTGGAAAAGGTCGTCAAATCACGCGGACATGAATTTTTGTTCGCAAAGAATGCTGAATCTGGATTGGAACTGGCGGTCACATCCCAGCCGGACCTGATCCTGCTCGATCTGGGTTTGCCTGACGCTGACGGACAGACTTTATCCGTTTGGTTGAAAGGCAATCCAACCCTGGCTTCCACTCCGATCATCGTGTTAACTGCCTGGACCCAGGAGGTGGCGCGTCAAACGGTCGAGGCCTACAATTTGAACGGATACTTATGCAAACCGTTTTCACTCAAAGAACTGGTTGACATGATCGATTCGGTTTTGGGCACACAAGCCTCATGACAATTGAAATCATACCGGCTGATCATTTCACTATCCAGGAACTGACCGATCTCTACAACCAGACGCGGGTGGATTATCTGGTGCCGATGCCAATGAATGCAGACCGGCTGAATGAATACATCCATGATTTTGATGTTGACCTGCATCATTCCTGTGTTGCGCGTTATAACGATGGGCAGGTACTCGGATTAAGCATGTTGGGATTTCGCCAGCAAACAGCCTGGATCACCCGCCTGGGTGTTCTACCAGTCACCCGCCGTACAGGTGCAGGTTCAGTCCTTATGAATAGTATGCTGGCAAACGCAGCTGCGCTTGGCGCAAAAGAGATCCATTTGGAAGTGATCAAGAATAACGCGCCTGCTTATAACCTATTCCTAAAAACAGGTTTTATTGAAAGAGACACTTATCTGGTCATGCGTCATGCGCCGCGCCCCATGACGATTCCTTTACAAGGGGAGATAACCTGGTTGAATTTCGACAAGGCACTCGAAAAGCTGGAAACCTATCCTCATCACCTCACGTGGATCAATGCCATTGAATCCATGCGTAATTCGCCCAACACCGAAGGTCTGCATGTCAGACTTGCCGATGGCAGCTCGGGCTGGTTAATTTATCGCAACACAAAATTTACGCTGAGGTCCACGCTCAGTCATTTGATCATGCATACAACACAAGGGAACGCAGAGGAAGTTGGCATACAGCTTTTATCGCATTTGCATACACATTATCCACATCACGATACCTACGCAGAGAATATCCACGAAGCCGATCCCCACCTCCCAGCCTTCCATGCCCTGGGTTATTTCACGAACTTCTCCCGTGTAGAAATGCGCCATCCACAACTATGATTAAAAACAAAAACCCGCGTGATTGCGGGTTTTTGTTTAGTGCCGAGGGGGAGATTTGGACTCCCGACCAAGGGCTTATGAGTTAGAAACACAATGAGCAATGTTTTTTGCCCATATATGTACGTGAAACTCTGCCTTTTTCGCAATACCGCAAAACTTACTATTGACTTGAAGAAAAAGGGTTCTCATGGCAAACTGCCTCTTAGTGAGAAAGGAGTAAGCCATGAGAACCCGACGGATATTGTACACTGGGAAAGGGGTGATC
>Ga0180074_1000098_pt1 | contig 17219 bp, 19 predicted proteins | sample EasRiv366_16_10D_FD_121773 | JGI IMG/M metagenome (GOLD analysis project Ga0180074, IMG submission 121773) | Soil microbial communities from meander-bound floodplain in the East River, Colorado, USA - East River metaG ERMLT366_16_10D | ecosystem: Environmental > Terrestrial > Soil > Floodplain ...
CATCAAACATTCTCATCTTCTGGTTGGCGACAGGGAATGCCTTACGGGGCATGTACTCATTCTTGTAGTAGTACAGACCACCCTTGCCCTTCTTCCAGATGCAAAGAACGGTAATGAACTGGAAAAGGCGGCCACGAATCTGACTATCGGTGCCAATGGCAACCTCATACTCAGCGGTGTGGTCGGACATAGCCTTACGGACATGTTCGAAAACATGTTCATCCGTGAAGCGTCCTTCCGTTTCCGGAATCTTCCACGGGCCCTTCTTGGGCTCTTCCTCTTCAGTCGATTGTATTTGCTTCTTGCTATCCATAATTGAAACCTAAGCCTCTCTGTTTTCAGTCGTACTCATTGTGTACTTTCCTTATTGTTGTTTGTCATCGGGTCGAACGTCGACCATCCTCCATTGATTGGGATGTTCCTTTGTTCGTACCAGAAAGTTGGATTTCACGAATCCACAAAGATAGTTTCGACACATGTCAGGTCGTTGTTCATAGATATTGCACATTCCGCTGGCGTTATTCAGAAACTTGCAAGAGAAGTGCGGACCATCTACCTGGAACCTCATGATTGGGTAGGACTTGGGGTCCTCAAAAACCCTGTGTCCGTTAAAGAACTTCCTTCCGATAAGGACGCCCTCCTCGAAGTCGATGGCTATATCTTGTTTTGTAACATTAACGCCCTTCTTTTTAAACCATTTTATTATCGAGGAAATCCAGTCTTCCGAAAGGGGCCCCAGAACATGCTCTATGTCATCGGGGTCAAGTCTACAACAGGCACTTTTTAGGCCATCTACTCCACAACATCTCGAAAGGCATACTTCCTTGGCCATCTTATCTGTGAAGTGCTTCCTTTGGCTTTTGGGTTTTGGAGGCCACATATCCATGTGGTTGATGTGGAGCACCGGAAGATAGAATCGATTCTCCTTCTTGAGGTCTCGAAGTTCTTCCTTGTTGGGTATAAGTGTGCCCGAAGTTTTTATAGGATCTATAATTTTTCGGGCATTAGCCTCCTCATCCTGACGAATCAGCTCCTCAATAGAAATCGTTCTTTTCGTGTTGGGTGTCATAGATTTAGTGTCTATTTATGGTGGTACAAGCGTTGAGAGGATCCCGCCACAATGTCATTACTAAGAAAAGAATACCTGAGAAGCAAGGACCGCAAGACCGAAATCCTTGACGAGGCAGCCATTGCCTGGGTTGAGAAGAATATCATCCTAATCAACGAGCGCCTAAACAGGGCAACGATTTCCAGGCTTACTAACAGCATAACACGTTTTGACGAAAAGTTCGGCCCATTTAGCGAGAAACTTCCTGCTATCCAGGACGTTCTAAACAAGGCTGAAACGGGTCTACAGTTGGTTCTCACTGGGAAGACCAGTGATAGCAGAGCCAGCGACATGCTCAGACACCTCTCCCTGGTTTACAGTCTACTTTCTGACTTCTTCTCTGGAGACCTTCCTACCCTACTCAGAACCCCAATGTTCAAGGTTGCCAAGGAAAACCCCGAGGTAAGACTTGATAGCATCTCTGGTGCGGGATGGGACCCCAAGGTCATTGTGGCAGCCTTTGCCCAGGCCCTACGTCCATCCAAGGATGAGATGAAGATGATGGGTCGGGTTTACAAGAATATTCCCCTGCCTAACCTAAACGTTGATGAGGCAGCTAACCAGCTTCTTGGACTTTCCTTCAAGGACATTGAGAACCTTTCCAGCGTTGGTAAGGTTCCGATGGTAGCAGTACCTGGTCAAATGAAACCAGAGTCTACCCCAATGTCAGCTCTATCTGGCGGCGGGGCGACAGAGGCAGTCGTTGCAGGACCACCAGCCACGACCGGAGTAGTCGTGGCCCAGGCTCCAGGAACTTCAGAACAGGCAACACTTCCCCTCCCAAAAGCGTAACGGCGTCGACCACAGAGGCAACCGCCATTGAAGAAGGTGAAGAAGAACTTCTCGATGAGCAACAGTCGGCGCCGGGCAACCTACAGAATCTAAACAAGGCTCTTGGAGACCTCGATGGAATATTTGGCAAAGTCCCCGAGTTAAAGAAGAGTGACCTATATAAGGCCTTCCAAAACTTGAGAAGGCAGACAGGCACGATTATAGCAAATCCAGGACTCGTTCAGACGCTCACAAATCGTTCGGGCGGAGGACTGGGTGGATTGTTTAAGACGCCCCAGGGAAGAGTCCTGGCGCAAGCAGAGATGACAATTGATATGTTCAAAAAGTTGGGCAAGGCATGGCCTCAGATTTCCAACCTCTTTGCCGATGGAGACTTCACCCAACAGGACAGAGAAAACCTACAGAGGATTCTCCAGCAGAATCTCAAGGGAGGTATTTTGTCCCAAATCAAAAATGCCTTCAAGGTAAACCCATTCCCGGGTCTTGGACCGGCAGAGGTTATCCAGGTGGTCACGGATGTGGCTGCTGGGGATGAGGACCTACAACAGAATGCTCAGGCTCAGGTACAACAGCAGGGAACACGTTCCGCTGCAACAACTGCAACCATGGGGACTATGGGCGCCCAAGAATCCTCAGCTCTTCCTATCGTTCCAACTATGTCCGAGAGCGTGAAACCAAAGAAAGTCCTCAGGGAGGATGTTGCTGAACTTCAGACGTTCTTCCAGAATCTGAATAATGCCTTCAAGCCTCAATCCTCCTTTGTGAGTCAGGCACTTGGTAAGGGTACACGTCAGACTCAACAGCAACAGAAGCAACCCATTACACAGGGTCAAGCTACCGGGGCAGGTACAACCGCTACCGCAGGGTCTGGAACCACAAATCGTCCAGCCCAGACAAAGACTACAACTCCAAACCAGCCAGCTCCAAACCAGCCAACAACTGGCTCTGGAGCCCAGGCAACGTCCGGTCCTTCAGCTCCAGCCGTTCCTGCTCAACAGGGACAGTTCTCGGAACTCAAGCCAAATGCCTCGGATGACCAGCTTCAGGCTATCACCAGAGTGACTGGTGTTGAGCCTGACAGACTTCGTAAACTAGCCCAAACAAGAGGAATTCGCATCAGCGTTGATCCTCAATATCTTCAAGTGAAGTGAACCATGCCGTTGCTCATGAGTAACATCAACATGGCTTTGCCTGCCAGACTGGTAACAGCCATGAGACTCAGGGTGGGCCATTCATTTTTTTCCTTGAGATTACAAACGTTTTGAAACCCTGCAATAAAAGCTTTGCTTAACCCAGAGGTATCCTGTAACTTGCTAGCAAAGGCTGTGATGGCTTCCTGGGAATCCACAATTCCGTAGTTGAGAATGGTCTTGGCTGCCCTGAGGGCGTTGTCCAGTTTGACCCTCACATCATCTATGGCCATTGGGGAAATGTTAGGGATGTAGATCGTTACGGTATTAGCTACTAAGGACTTCAGACGTTTGTCTAATAGATCAACGATATCATTGATTTGCTCGCTTTGACGTTTCTCAAGAAGGAACTTGATTTGACCGTTGACCTGATTCTTGGTAGTGCTGTTTTCAATCACAAGGTCTGTTTGGGAACACCTAACTTTGTCAACGAGAGGAAGGTCATCATACTTGACAAAGGACAGGAGGTCGCCCTTCATGCTGGATACGGGCATACCGCCAGCCACTATGCCAATATCGTTGATAACATTTAGGGATTCAAGGTCTGGCATAATACGAACCGGGATGCAATCAAAGTTCTTGCGTTCCTGATTGGCCTTTAGGGTAGCAACTACCTCTTCAGAAAAACCTTGGGCAATCACAACCAAAGGTATTTTGGTTTCGTGGGTTTTCATCAAAAGATGGTCAATCTCACTCACACTTTCAATGACTCCATCGAGGATGAGTACCTTACAGTTAGACTCCTCCCAGAAGGTACCATTGTTCCTTAGGAAGAACTTGAAGGGTTTAGCACGAAAATTGAAACCCTCTTTTAGCTCCACCAAATAATTCGACTGCTTACCGTTTTCAACGAAGACTTTGCCCTCAAGTCCACCCAACTTTATCGCCTGAAATGCTACATTTGTCAAAGTCTCATCATGGTTGGTAGCCTGGTTGATGGCTGTAATCAAACGGGCCTCATTTGCCACCTTGTACATATCCTTCATTTGTACCTGAAGGCCGGCAGACAAACTCTCATATTGGCTGGTTAGGTCAAAGTCATTGCCCTTTCTGAGAAGGTCTCTGTGGTACCGCAATAGGTATTTCGTAAAACCAATACAGAAACAGAAGGAGGCTACCCCTGCTCCCTGACTCAGTAGCTCAGCCTGATAGGCTATATTGAATATATGAAAACAAATAGCCCTCTCAAGTCTGTTCTTTGGTTTAAGGAGTTTTACGATAAGATGGTAGGTATCCTTATTCAAAGGACACAGGTCTTCTGTGAGGGTTTTTTGTATACGACTATACTCTTGGTCAAGGTTTTCAATAGCTTGCAGAAAGCTTGTGTGGGTAGCGTCTTGAGACGCCCATGTAGTGGGGGTGGCCATATTTAAGGTGTAACCCCTAGCAGTTTAGAGAGTAGCCTAACACATGTCTTCGCAACAGAAACCACCTCCTCCACCAGGACCAAGACCTGGGACTAGGTTGCCACCCGCAGGGAGTAGCACCACCGAGGCTGGACGTGTGCAAACTCTGGAACAGATGGTTAGGTCTATCAATGAGAAGATTCAACACGCCGAAGTCCTAAATGGTGGATTCACCGAATTAAAAAACAAGGTGGATGATATTCGCACAACTCAAATCAAAATGGATATGGAACTGAAGTCCGTCCGGGCTGGAGAAATTCAACTCAAAGAAAAAGTCGACGAGATCAATGATGCCATCTATGATCCAGATAATGGTATTTATCGGCGCATTAATGAGAGTGTTGTCCTGGACAAACAAAGAGACGAAAAACTAGACCTGGCAGTTCAGGAATTGAAGAACGTTCAAGTTGACCTCGCTCCTATTGAAAAGACCGACGAGGACCTGAAAAAGATCGCCGGTGAAGACCTCAAGGAATTGCAGTCCATCGTTAAGACACGTCAAATAATTGACCGTATGTTTTGGATCATGTTGACTGCTCTCGTGGGTGGTGGAGTTAAGCTCCTCTGGGACTTTATTTCGTCCTGGAATTCCTGAGGGTTATACACTTTCTCCGAAGCACCTTAAATTATCCCTTTGAAAACAAGAGGTTTTCAAGGAGAATGAAAATATGAGTAGCGACGTTAAAACACCGGAGGAGATCCTAGGCATGTGGGCAGACCTTCGGATAGAACTAGAGGCAATTGACCGTGACATGCACAAGAATCTCGTCAAGGGCAATACGGCCGCTGGCCGTAGAGCACGTACCCAGTTTCGTGCTCTGAAGAAATCTGTGACTGCTATTGTTCGTGAAATGGTCTCTCTAAACAAGGATCGTGCCACAAACAAGAAAAGCAAGAAGGGAACTTAATAATGGGATTTCGAAAGAACAGACACGAGGAGGTTTTCCTTCCTCCTCATCTTCGTATAGTTGCCCAAATGGCTGAGGAAGCTGCCGCCCTAAAACAACAGCAAGAAGAAGCTGTTATGGTTGCGGTGGTAGTTGAGGAACCGACCACACCTCTGGAGCCGGCTGTTGAAATTGTTAAGGTTGAAGAACCAGAGGTTCTAGTAGACCCACCGCAAGAAACGAAAGAATCAGAACTGGTGCCGGTTGAAATCCAAGACAAGCCCGTACTTAAAAATGCCCTGAAGAAGATGCCTACCTCCGACAAAAAGAAGAAGGCCGCTTTTGAAAAGAAAGCCAGCACTAAGAAAACTGCGGCCCCGGAGCAACCAAAGAAAGACTAACCCACAATGTCAAAGACGTTCATCCTTGATACCAACGTCCTTTTAACTGACCCCGATTCCCTATATGCCTTTGAAGAGAATGAAGTTGTTTTACCCTTCACAGCCATCGAAGAACTTGACAAGATCAAGAGCAGACCAAATGAAGTTGGGGCCAATGCCAGGGAAGTTGCTCGTAGACTATCAGAGATGATCGCCGAACTTGAACCTGGGACCTTGAAGAAAGGTCTCCCGCTCAAGAATGGTGGCACTCTAAGACTTGCTACCATTTCTGATTTTCAGCTCACAGACAAATTATCTGAAGACTGGGACTCAACCAACAAGGACAATCACATTCTAAGTGTGTGTCGAGGTCTCGTTGAGGAACACAAAACCAAGGGCAAGGAACCTCCTGTCCTAATCACCCGGGATATACTCCTCAGGGTGAAGTGTGATTTTCTGGGTATTCCCTGTGATGACTACAAGAAAATGTCTGTCACGGACAGCGTCTCCAGACTCTTCACGGGAGTGACAGCCCTGGATGTTCCAGTAGATTTTATTCAGAAGTATTATGAACTCAGTCCAGAGGACACAGAACTGAACGTTGACGTAACCCCCTTTGTGAAGGGGACCGTATACCCAAATGAGTTCCTTGTTTTCAAGGAACCTCACTCTGCGGAGAGTCCTATCCTGAAGTTCGAAAAGGCTGGGGAACCCCTGAGCGTTGTCAAGGAGTACAAGGCTCCCGTTTACAACATTCTTCCACGCAACCGAGAGCAACAGTTGGCTCTCAATCTCCTTTTGGACCCAGCCATCAAGATGGTAACTCTCATTGGCAAGGCAGGCTGCGGTAAGACTCTCCTGTCCTTGGCTGCTGGCCTAAATCAGGTCATCGAGAAGAAGAGGTACAAGAGCCTTCTTGTATGCAGACCAGTTGTACCTGTTGGAAACGATATTGGTTTCCTCCCTGGAACAAAAGAAGAAAAGCTCGAACCCTGGATTGCTCCCATCAAGGACAACCTAAGGTATCTCATGTTTTCAGGCAAAAAAACCAAACACAGCGAGGCTTCTTTTCTGCAATTCTTTGATGAAGGCCTGATTGAAGTTGAAGCCATCACCTATCTTCGTGGACGTTCCATTGCCAACGCCTTTGTCATTATCGACGAAGCCCAGAACTTGACAGCCCATGAGTTGAAAACCATTATCACCAGAGTTGGAGAGAACACCAAGATCATTCTAACGGGCGACATTGAGCAGATCGATAACCTCTACACAGATAGTGTATCCAACGGTTTGACGGTAGCAGTTGAGAAGTTCAAGCAGTATTCCCTGTCTGGACACATCACCCTCGTAAAGGGTGAGCGTTCTGAATTGGCAACCCTGGCTGCCCGCATTCTCTAACGGTCGGATAATTACCGATCGTGTCAAGCAACAATCCATCGAAGTACGATAGGAACAGGAATCTCTGGAGGAAAATCTACCCGATTGGGTCTCCAAGAAGAGCCCCTGAAACTGTTAACTTGGTTGATGCTGAAACCGATCTTTCCTACAGTCTTGACTTACAGCAGGTAGTACGACACAGGGATTACTTCAAAATCATCTCCGTGGCGACTTCTTTTTCGGGGTCTGGTGGTGGTATCCTTTTGGGAGAATACGACGAGGGGTTAATTCATTTCAGTAACGAAACCTCTAAGGTTTTCTCATATTCTTTTACGTTTTCCAATAGCCCCATTGTGGTCTTTACCGTGGAGGATGAATCTCCAGACCAGGGCGGGGTTACAGAAAATATCAACATCTTTGGTACGACCAGTTCTGCGACCGGGGCAACGGTTGGTTTGTCAGCTCCATACTCTGGTACTGTAAGATACAGGGCTGCCTATGCCCCATCCTATCCTTATTATTTTCAGTCAGCCTTTGCCCCTATCAGTGGTACCTTCAGGGCTAGTGCTGGAAGTCTTGTCATTCCATCCCAGGCATTCTTTACTGCATCCTGGACAGCCCTAGTGGCTACTCCTGCTAAGGTCCTACAAAGCACCTGGGACACTCTATCTAACCTAGAAGCAAACGTTGCAATTACTTTGGATGCTGCCTCTGTTGATGCTGACTCAGCCATCAGTGAATTGTCGGCTCCAGCTTCGGCGAGCGTACACTTTATAGCTTATGAAACAGAGTAACGATACTTATCCTAGAAACGAAGAGAATGTAACCAATGCCGGTTGATTTTAGAGCCTCTCAGTTACAAACGAACAAGATTATTGCGTCTGGTTCGACAGGCACGCCCTCGAATGCCCTTCTCCTGATTTACCCAATCACCAGACAAGATGCCGGCACCCCAAATCAGGGCATCATCAACACTGCGGGGGCCTTTGGCCTTGGTGGTATTGGTACTGATGTTTTCATGTATGTTTCTGGAGGTATTGGCCAGAAGGGTGTGTCGGCCTCCAATTCAATTACTGTTTTTGGTGGAGACTTACACGTATCTGGAAACTTTTCCTATCAAGGTTCAGCTCCATTTGCGACTTCCTCTTTCTTTAGACTTGGAGTAGTTGACTATGCAAGTACCCTGAGCACCGCCTCTCAACCAGAGGTTATTGGCCAGGTTGTATTCTCAGCAAATGAATTTTCTGGAACCTTAACTCTCAGGGGTATGTTGTCTTCCACCGCACCGGCAACTACAGCCTCTGTAAAGTTCTGGAATCTAACAAGTGGTGCCTATGTTGATATTGCTGGTGTTGGCCAAAATACCTTGAGCGTTGTTGGATTAACTCCAATACTCACTTCCTCTGTTAATCTCATTGGAGCGAGCGGATTTAGCACCAGCTCACAACACGTGTATGAATTGCAGCTCTTTACAAACACAGGGTCTGCAACGGCCTATGCTGGCGGTTGGGAACTACGTCCTTCAGGTACCTTTGCTGCTCTAACACTCAGTTATTCAACCAGTAGTGCGTTTTATACCTCTGGTACTTGGGTTGAAGGAATTCCATCTCCCAGACTTAGAACAACAGCCTCCGTTGCTCTTCATACCAGCTTCGCCCAGGAGATGGGCGCCGATGTTTTCTTCTTTGTGTCCGGTAGTATTTCCTCTGGTTCGGCTGCTGCTAGAAACGCTGTTTTTGGCGGTACCTTAATCACCTCTGGAAACCTTGGCTTTCGTAATCCAGCAGTGCCACCGGGAAGAGGAGCAATTTCTCTTAACACGCAGGGAGACTTAATTTTTTCTGATGGCAACAATCCAGATGGTTGGTCTCTTACGCAGCTTGCAGTAAGTGGTAGTGCGGGTGCTGGTTCAGGATTCCCTGAACTTCAGAATGTGGCGGGGGCTGTAACTCTGGCTTCCACGGCCTCGACTATGGTAGGACAGTTTCTGTACAATCCTACAGAGTTTGATACTACACCCACGAACGCTCGACTTAGAGCAGTTTTTGCTGTCACTGCACCACCCCAAACGGCCAGCCTACGTTTGTACAATCTGACGAGTGCCAGCTACGTCCATATCGGTGGCATTGGTCTTATTGATATTTTCTCAACGGCTTCCAATCCTACGTTCATCACAAGCTCAAATCTCGTGGGTGCAACCAACTTCTCCACGGCGTCTGCCCTGTACGAAGTGCAAATTTCTAGTTCACTTTCCGGTAGTACCATCATTCATGGTAACACCTGGTTCTTCTTGGACGCATAACAATGTCAGCCTATGGACTTGGCATACCGGTATTTCGTGGTGTTGTAACCGGAAACTATGTGTACTGGAGCAGTGCAGACCCCGTTCCTGCCGGCGTTACGAATGTTGTTCGTATGCAAAACGGTATTCCGGGCATTACCAGCCCATATGACGTACCTGACTTGATCATGTGGTATAGATCTGATTATGGTGTGGTTCTCACAGGTTCGAACAAGGTTCACATATGGAGAGATCTTTCTGGAAATCAATTTCACGCAGAACAGGGCACTGATGCAAACCGCCCTCTGTTTACTGCTTCTTATGTTTCGATGAGCAACAAACCGGTACTAGATTTCATTTCAACCGGCCCTCAAGAACTTACAGCCTCACATGACGTACGTCAAAGTCCTAGACAACAGACCATGTTTGTAGCTGGAGAAATTAAGACTGACTTTGCCGGTTTCAATACTTTCTTTTCAAAGGCAGATAATAGTAGTTGGCTAACGGGTTGGTCGATGGGTTCTAAAACCGGCGGTGGAAACATGGGTATTTGGTGTCAGAGCTGGAACAACTTCTTTGAAAAGGCCTATACTAAACCAACTCAAATAATTGCCGTAGGTATTAATGGTATTACCGGCAGTTATAGAAGCAATCGAGTGCTCAGAGGCACATACGCTACTGGCGCCTATCTTCCTGCAACAGGCCATGTAAAAATCGGGAGCGCAGCCGGGGACTATGGATGCAACGGACTCATCTCTGAGATCATAATGTATGGAAGAGCCCTTACAGATACGGAGGTTCTCGCTTTAGAGAATTACTTGGTATCTAGATACGGCCAGGGTGGTCAGTGACAAAGGGTATTACTTCTTAAGTGGAACACTACCAATTAAGAAAGAGAAGATAGATCTATACACCTCTATTCTCGACGGGTACCATAGAAAGCACCATGCAACGACTACCAACCAAAGAATTATCCCCTATTCTTGGTTCATTAAAACAATTCGTCGTTTCAAATGATTTATATCTGGTGCCTTTACAGTCTATTAAGGCTGGTACATGCACCTGCCGTAATCCCGATTGTAGTTCTCCTGGTAAGCATCCACTTCTCAAATACTCCTGGAAGCACGTTGCAACCAATGATTCTATCAAAGTAGAAAAGTGGCTGTCCCAGTCGAACGTCAATTTCGGAGTAGCTACTGGGAAACTCTCTAGGCCCACAGGCAAATACCTGGTTGTTCTGGATGTAGACGCCGAGACCCATCCCATTCTGGATAAGTTGCCGGCAACTTTTTCCTACAAGACTGGGTCAGGTGGGTGGCACTTCTGGTTTTGGAGCAAGTATGCAGTCCCCAGTTCGGTTGGTAAGATAGCAGACCAGGTTGACGTTAGGGGTGCCGGAGCCTATGTTGTTGTACCTCCCAGTAAGCACATATCTGGCAAGACCTATGGTGTTGACTCCTCATTTTTTAGTGAGACACCCATTTGTGACTTCCCTGATTTCCTTGTAAAACTCGCATTTTGCAAAACACGAAGTAAGAAGGGGTCTGAAAAGCTAGAGCAGGAACCGAATTTTAATTTTGTTTTTCCGGAAAATCAAGAGGATCCCGAGACGCCCCCCACTACAAAGAAGTGGTCTCGGGATAATGTAGCCACCATCAGAAAGTGGATATCGGAAGATGGTAAACAGATTCCGGTTGGAATCAGGAATGTTGTGATACACAGACTCCTGTCCTCAGACCGTGCTCGTGGGGCTACCATGATGGACTTGTTTGAGTCGGCTCAGAAATATAGAACCCAGTGTGTTAACTCCGGCAGTATTCGGGAAACAGAACTGAGGGCTATGGTTGTTCAAGTCAGCAGGTATGAGGCTTACAACACAACCTTTGAGAAAATCAATGAGGCCTACTTTATTGCCATGGCCAGAGGGAGAAATCCCATCTCCGAGGAACAACAGAGGGAAATCATAAGGCTGGACAACCTCTTCTTCTCAGGTCTGGTGAGACTGGGGGAGGGAGAACGGGGTTTGGGTCTTCAGGAAATCGCCCAGTCTAGGAACAGGATGATGGAGCAGGGCTGTGGCCCACATTACTCAAAATACCCACTTCCCTTGTTGGCAGCCAAGCTAAAAGCTCAAGGATATCAACGTTCAAGAACTGCATCCCGCAACCTTTGGAATGTCAGAATACCCCATGAATTTATCGGGTTGACAAATAAACCAAATGATGGTACCCTTAAGTTACAGACCGTTATTCGGCCAAGTGCCGAAATCAGTGGAGCCCTACACATGACCATGAAAATGGATCGAGAGTTTACGATCAAGAGGACCAAGCATCCCTCTGAACCCCGGTATCCCGGGAGAGAGAATCAGGAACTTGGGTCCGCCCTCACAAAGCTTGTACTTCTTTTGGGAGACGATGAGAGGAACCAGCTTCTGGAGAGACGCCTCATCGTGGATGAAGAGGCCTCAGCCAAGGACTTTGATATTGTCCAGGCCAAGGACCGCATCGGAATTGCCCTTGACTTCTCAGAGGGTTGGATGTCAACTCAGATGACGGTTGACAAGATTGAGAATGACACCATTTTCGGTAAGGACCACTTTACCGAGGAAGAACTTGAGGTTACTTTTGAGGAAACCTCCGTTGCCCGAGCCATGGGCTACTTTGAGGTTTTGTACCGTCCGGATGCAGATGGCAAGATGGTGCCCTTCGGCGTTGACACCGAACAGAAGGTCAAGGTTTTCATCAATGAACCGGATGAAGAGACGCCTGCTGGTGGTGAGGCCCCGGCCACAGAACCCTCTGCGGCTGACCAGGAGGCTGCCCTTGACAAGGAAGCTGCGGATGCAGCCAGTGTCGCCTCGACCAATCCGGAGGCTCTCAGGGCCCTCCAGGCGGTCAAGAAGAAGGAACTAGAGGCCCGTCAGAAGATGGGTGCGGCCAATAAGGACGCCAACAAGAAGTTGACGAGCAAGTAAGATGTACTGGAACACCAAAAATGTGGTTGCTGACCTTTCTAAGTTGGCAACCGTTGGAAAGGTGATGGTCTCCACTTCAGGTGGAGACTATGATACCGAGAATCTGAGGATTTTTCCAAAGGCCGGCGGAGACCCCATGTATGTTTGTGGCTTCAACACCGGCAAAGAACAAACAACGCCCGACAACGTTGAGGTTGAGTTCGTGGAACTTACGGACGGCTTTGATAGTCGTGGTGGTTTGAATTCGGATAATCCCAACACCGGCAAACTTTGGCTTGACCTTCGAACTTATTTCAGGTCACAGGGCGCTGAGGTTGTCCCCCAGATGAGAGACTATTTCTGATGGCTAACAAGAAGACAAAGAAGAAGGCTCCCACCAAGGATCAGCGTAAGGCTGCTCTAAAGGTGATTCGTTTCTACACCAGCCAGGCACATGACCTAGCTACCAAGTGTGACCAAGAAACTCCAAGTGAGTGGGCCCGGTCCTTTGAATGCATGGAGTACCTTCTCAAGGGCGACCCCGTGAAGATCATGTCAGACTATGAAGGGGAATATGACGCTGGGCACTAATCACATTTTATTTCGTGCCTCCCTGGCAGAAGAACATGAACTAGAAGCAGCCAAGGCTTACTTTCCGGTTATTACTCAAAGATCAGAAATTCTAACGGCTGGTCCCACCACAGTGATCGGTCGTTATTCTGTTCTGCCCTATTACCAGGAATTAGAGGCTGACGTTAAGGCTATGGGTGGTACCCTGATCAATTCCTTTGCCCAACATCAGTATGTTGCCGACCTGCAAAACTGGTATGAGGACCTAAAGGACTTCACACCCCAGACTTGGTTTCGGCTTGAGGAGATTCCAACACAATCTGAACACGGATTCGTTCTCAAGGGAGAAACAAACTCGAAGAAGTTTCTGTGGAATACCCACATGTTTGCCGCAGACAAGATGGCAGCAGGAATGGTGCACAGTAGGCTCTGTCAGGATGGAATGATTGGGGATCAGTCGATCTATATCAGAAAGTATGTGCCCCTCAACTCCTATGGAGAAGGACTGAATGGACTTCCTATTGGCGAGGAGTATCGCTTCTTCATTCTGGATGGAAATATTGTTGGAAGCTCCTTCTATTGGGCCTCTCACGTGGATGACATTCCCAGCGGCGTTCCAAGCCCGAGCGTTGTCCCTGGAGACTTTCTCCAGAAGGTTATCGGACGCATTGGTGACAGGACTAGATTTTACGTTTTGGATGTTGCCTGTACTCAGTCTGGAAACTGGATCGTCATTGAATTGAATGATGGTCAAATGTCAGGGCTTTCTCTGATTGACCCAAGGGTTTTGTACGCCAATATGAAGCATGTTCTTACACGAAAGAACGTACTCTAAATGTTGGTTCCAAAGGAATACATCATCCCGGGTCATGCCCGGGTTGTTTTTGTAGCTGACCTCTTTGCTGAGGATTATGTTGGTGGAGCAGAGTTAACAACCGAGGCTATCCTTGATATGTCTCCGACCAAGGTCTTTAAGTTGCACAGTGCTTCACTTACTGAGGACTTGGTTCTGAAGAATCTTGACAAGACTTGGATTTTGTGCAACTGGTCTGGGGTTTCCAGGGATGGGCTTGTAACCCTTGTAACCACCGGGTGTTCCTACACCGTCGTGGAGTATGACTACAAGTATTGCAAGTTTCGGTCAAGCCACCTTCACAAGCTCCAGACAGGTGAGGACTGTAAGTGTCACCTAGACCAACAGGGACAATTTGTTTCGGCATTCTACAAGAGAGCCAAGCAGGTGTTTTTCATGTCAGAAGAGCAAATGAAGGAATACCACCGCCTTTTTCCGGGTTTTCAAAAAGTTGACAACTCACATATCCTGTCCTCCGTGTGGAAGGACAGTGATCTTGTCAGACTTTCTGGCATTAGACTTACCAAGAAATCCGACAATGGTAAGTGGGCTGTCCTACAGGGTGGTACTTGGATCAAGAGCCAGGCAGCTACTGAGGCTTACTGTAAAGCCAAGGGTTTGTCCTATGATTTGATTGGTGGGATGCCCTACCACGATTTCCTGACGGCCCTAGGTCAATACAAGGGTCTGGTGTTTCACCCCGCCGGGTTTGATACCTGTCCGAGGTTGGTCATAGAGGCAAAGCTCATGGGCCTGGAACTCGATTTAAATGATAACGTTCAGCATCATAATGAGCAGTGGTTTACAGGAACTCCTGAGACGGCAGAGAAGTATCTCAGAGGTGCCGGTGAACGATTCTGGGGCAAGGTGAATGTATGAAGAAACAAGTAAAACCCGTGGTGGCAGAGAAAAAGAAAACTCCCTGGGATGGCATTAAGATCAAACCTCCCACAAAGGCACAATTGGCCAAAATTGTCAAGGAGATCGAAGAGAACAACCGCCGACGGCGGGAAGGTCCTCCTCCTCCGGGAGACCGAGAGGTTGCCTGGGGACTTCGAGCAGAAATCCTGAAGGATGAAAAGTGTGTGGTTTGTAAGTCGCCCCTGGAACAACTCTGGGCGCTAAAGTTTCCCAACAATGATATTATCGGTCCAGGTGGCCGTGGACACTGGGCTCCTGACGGGCGCCGGTGCACCAACTGCAAACTAGCCTACGATACAAGATAACACATGAAGATTGACAAACACCACTCAGCCGTAGAAGGTGCCCGAGAATACAGGGACGTTTACATCGTCCCTCAGTACAGTGAAGTTACAAGCCGGTCTCAGGTTGACACCAGTGTGTCCATTAGAAACTTATTGGTCGATGTACCGGTCATTTCCGCTAATATGGATACAGTGACTGATTCTAAGATGGCTATTGCCATTGCCAAGGCCGGTGGAATTGGAGCCCTTCATCGTTTCATGACGATTGATGAAAACGTCAGACAATGTAAAGAAGTCATTGAAGCTCTGGATGGCAACCCCAAGTTTTTTGTTTCCATTGGCGTAAATGAGGATTCCAAGGAAAGGGCTACGGCCCTTTTTCAGGCTGGGGCTCGGGCTTTTGTCATCGACATTGCTCATGGTCACAGCAAGATGATGCAAGACATGATGTTGTGGATACGAGACAAGTTCAAGGACGAAGTCATTCTCATGGCTGGTAATGTTGCAACTCCTCATGGCGTGCAGGATCTACAGAAGTGGGGAGCCGACCTCATTAAGGTTGGTATCGGTCCCGGGGCTGTGTGCACCACCAAGAATGTTACTGGCGTAACTGTTCCACAGTTTAGTGCTGTCCTTGATTGCGCTGCTACTTTTGGTGTCAACAAAGATGAAGAGTCCTTGAAGGCTGTCCTTATGCGCTCCCAACAAGCACAACAACACATGGCTTATTCACCACCTAGCTCTGGGTCACTTACCATACAGGGAATTGCCAGCTACTTGAGGACGCCGCCACCTGAACCGGTTATGTTTTCCAAACCCAAGACTCTGATTGTTGCTGATGGTGGCATCACGGAAATTGGGGATATTGCCAAGGCTCTTGGTGCTGGGGCTGACCTTGTAATGTGCGGTCGTTTGTTTGCCTCCTGCCGGGAGGCCCCAGGGGAGAGAATAAACGGAAAGAAAGTATATCGAGGAATGGCTTCAAGGGATGCGATGATGACAATCAAAAAGAATGACTCCCTCTTGCCAACTCCAGAGGGAGTGTCTACGTTGATAGAGACGGCGGAGGATACCGTAGCAAATGTTATATCCCAAATCAAGGGTGGCCTCCAGAGTGCATTTTCCTATAGCAATTCGCGAAACTTGAAAGCCTTTCAAGAAAACGTGAAATTTGGATTGCGTCAGAAGTAGGTTGACTTAAGGAAAGCCTCCTGTTAGAATAGCACTAAATGGCCCTTAAAAACCAACTACCTCTTTTCAAAGACCCAACCGAACTTCCAACAGGGAAGTATCACGTTTCGTATTCAGAGATATCCGACTGGATGGATTGTTCCTTTAGGCACAAACTCAAGCACATTGACAAGATCAGTTTGGACCGCCCTAGCATTCACACGGAATACGGAAGGGCAATCCATGATACCCTGGAGCACTTTGTCCTAACTAAGGAACCAATGGACTCCAAGGTTGTCCAGGATACCATCGCCAACTTCCAGAACATGTGTGAGGTTCTCAAGGAAGAAAAACAGATTGAGATATCTGATGGTGATATCAAGTCCTTTTCAGGAAGTGTTGCAAGCATGCTTGACCAAGTTCCTGTTTTCCTGGACACTGAGTTTCCTGGGTGGGAAGGCTTTGCAGCGGAACACTATCTCTTTGAGAAAATTGACGGTCAGACCAATAAGTGGTTTAAAGGATTCATTGATTCTGTCATAAAGATTCCTAAGGGAAAACGTAGGGCTATCTCGAAGTTGTCTTCTGTGGCCAAGAAAGATCAACCCATGATGCGGCTGTCGGAGCTTGTCAAGGACGTTACCCCGAAGGCTCCCGTTGTTGAATCCTCTTTTTCGGAGAACAGTGAATACTGGATTTTTGACTGGAAGACAACTTCCTGGGGCTGGCCCGCAGAACGAAAGAGAGACTTCCAAAAACAGCTACAGTTGGTCCTCTACAAACATTTCTTCTGTCGTCTCCTTGGTCTTAGACTTGACCAAGTCAAGTGTGGGTTCGTGCTCCTTAAGCGTACCCCAAAGAAAAGTGATGGTTCTGTAGTTGAACTAGTTCCAGTTTCGGTTGGCCCGAAGACGGAACAAAAGGCCGTGGATGTACTCCACGACATGATCAATCAAATTCAAACACGACGTACGATCAAAAACCGTGCTTCCTGTCGTTTCTGTGAGTTCGCAAACACAGTACATTGTCCCTAACAAAGGTAATCAC
>Ga0180074_1000099_pt1 | contig 17196 bp, 15 predicted proteins | sample EasRiv366_16_10D_FD_121773 | JGI IMG/M metagenome (GOLD analysis project Ga0180074, IMG submission 121773) | Soil microbial communities from meander-bound floodplain in the East River, Colorado, USA - East River metaG ERMLT366_16_10D | ecosystem: Environmental > Terrestrial > Soil > Floodplain ...
AGACCCTCATCTATTTGGTGGGTTATGAGGAAGGCGCGGTTTTTGCGGGAAATGTCACTGTTGCGCATCCAAATCGTTTTGCAGGCGTTGCTCTTGTCAACGGTGTTCCGCGCGATTATGCAACCGGGTCGAACCCATCCAGCCATTGGCTCGTCTCCAACGTAAGTACGGACTATTGCTTGAAAAATCAGGACATTCCGGTTTGCCTCTGGATATTTGGACCGAACGATGATTTTGCCAAAGAGGCTCTTTCTTATTTTTCTGTGAGTGACCGGATCACAGCGGCTGCTGAATCAACGGAATACAACGGCATACATACACAGCTGTATAAAAATCTGGAGGAGGAAGCGGCTCAGATCAGAGTCTCTGCTGGAAACATTGCATCCCAACCTGCACTCGCCAGGACCATCATGGATCAGTTCTTCAACAAATTTATTCGGTGGAAAAACTCTCCGGACGGCACGCTGAAAACATATCTCTCCAAGTCAGCCTTTTATGATTCCGATCGCTATGTGCGTGATTGGGTGACGGTCAACGGTAATACATACGATTATTTCACGTATCTTCCCGAGAGAATGAGTGCTAATGAAGCCAAGGGACTTCCTGTCGTTTTCAGCATCCACGGCAGAGGGGAACCAGCGTGGATCTTTGCGACCAAGAACGGTTGGGACGGGCTCGCAGATGAAACCAGGGAGTTTATCCTCGTTCTGCCCGATTCCCCCCAGAACATATGGCTGTTAGACCGGGACGGTGAAGTGTTCCGGCATATCATCGACAAGCTTTACCAGACCTATTCAATCGACAAAACCAGAGTGTATCCTACCGGATTTTCGAACGGTGGCATGATAACACGTCAGGTCGCGAATCAGTTTCCTGAGCTCTTTGCCGCGATCTCGCTGTGGAACGCGCCTTTTGCCGATAATTTCGATGAATTATTGTTAAGCGGTTCTGAAATCCCCTGTTTCATCTGTGCTGGCGATAATGATAATAAGGTCTCGTGGAACGATCTGAACAGCTTATTGGAAAATATGCTTAAGGCAAACGGCTGCGTCATCAGAGAATCCGGAACCGATAGCCCAATCAAATTCGTCCCGGACGAGGTGTACACCGGTGAGAATTACTATACAAAAGCGAACAAATACACGGATGGTGACCGTTTTCAGACTCTTGTGTACAAAAAACTGGACGGTCAAGCAAGAGTCTGTTTTACTATCATGAAAGATATGCCTCATGGAGCTATATATGATGAAAGCCGCGCCGCATGGGCATTTCTGAAACGATTCAGCCGTTCGGATGGGACAAAAAAGGTAACGGAAGCCACTTGCTGAGTTAAGGCTTATTACGAAACAGATCGTGATGACGATTATACTGGCGCGTTAGATAGTGTTGTCAAATTCTCCGAAATAGGGATAGATACCGTCGTATACGCCCATGCTTCTGCGGCATTCGATGCAGATCAGGCGGAAGGATTGCTCGCTGCCGTCCAAACTTGATGGGGTAAACAAAACCACCAGGATGCCATAAAATGACACCTCTGGTGGTGTAACGCGCTGACGTAGATCCTAAGTGGTTATCGTACTTGGACGCGGTTCTTCGCCATAACTCTTGCATATTCAATTGCATTGACCAAGCTTGTTGGTTTGGCTTTTCCGGTTCCGACAATATCAAAGGCTGTGCCGTGATCGACTGATGTGCGGATGATCGGTAGACCCAGCGTGATATTGACTCCTCCCCAAAAGTCCACAATTTTCGAAGCGATGTGTCCTTGGTCATGATACTGAGCAACCACGGCATCGAATTCATGGAATTGCGCCATGCGTACGAAGACCGTATCAGGGGGGATAGGCGCTGGGTAGATGCGGATTCCCTCTTTAGAGGCAAGATCAATCGCCGGCTGGATCTGTTCTACATCCTCATTGCCGAACAGGCCGTTTTCGCCGCAGTGAGGATTTAATCCGGCCACACCGATCATCGGATTCTCAATCTCCATTTGGCGTAGTGCCTCATGAGTCAAGCGAATCACATCCAGGATGCGTTCCGTCTTGCAGCGCTCGATGGCTGTGCGCAAAGATACATGCGTGCTTACGTGAGTGACACGAAAACCTTCAGATGCCAGCATCATGGATACTTTTGGACTCTTGGTATGTGTGGCAAGGATTTCGGTATGCCCGTCAAAATGAAAGCCTGCGAGGTTCATCGCTTCCTTTGAAAGGGGAGCCGTGACGATCGCGTCCACTTCGTTCGCCATTGCCAGGTCAATCGCCTGGGTCAAATATTTGTATGCTGCCTCTCCGGCAAGGCGCTGGAGCTTTCCAAATTCCAATTCCGAAAAATCAAAAAGTTCAGGATCAATAACATTAATAATTCCTGGAACGAATTGGGCGTCTGATGGTTCCTCAATCACCAGAATCTTTGCCTGCTTTCCAAGGACATCTAACGCCCACCGCATGACCGGGGCGCTGCCAATCACAATGGGAAGCGATAACGTATACACATCATCATTGGTGAGTACTTTGGCAATGATTTCAGAACCACAACCAGCGGGGTCGCCCATTGTGATTGCCAGAAGGGGGAGGGATGTATTATTTGCCATGAAATTTATCCTTTTGTAGTCTACGTATTCTCTGTAAATATAATATCACCCAGCTTGGAAAAAGTCAATCAAAATCTACCAAACTATTTCAAAAATATTGACTCTCACGCTCTTAAGTGATACTATAAAAAATAATAGTGAGAAAATATGCCCTTCCATCTCTAAAGATTGTCATTATTTAGCGGCATTTTTTTCAAATTGCATCAATCCACGACCCATGATTATGGTGGATTGAGAAGGAGGCAGAACTGCTCCATAAAGAAGAACTAGAAAAGTAACGCAATGCTGGAAAAGAAAATCTACCTGTCTAACAACTCTTGAAAGGAAATACTATGCGTCGCATTTACTCTCTACTCTCGGCACTTTTGGTCCTGGCCTTTCTGCTAAGTGCCTGCGGAAGTCCGGCCGCTACGCCAGCCGCTCCAGCAAATGAAAACAGTGCTCCTGCCGCGACAGAAGCACCTCAGCAGGTTGAACCTGAACCGGCCGCTACCGAACAGGTTTTGCGGATCATTCATCCCGCTTTTGATCAGAACTGGACTCCTATGCTGGGTGGTGGGCATGTCGCTCGGCTCAACTCGCTGTGGTGGGCGGCTCCCATGTATTTCGATACTAAGGGTGAATTACATCCCCAGGTTTTCATGGAATGGTCCTCTAATGATGACTTCACCCAATGGACTTTTAAAATTGACCCCATAGCTGTCTTTTCTGATGGCAGCCCGATCACAGCTGAAGATGTCAAGGGAACCTGGGATTTAGAAGCTCACCCGGCAACTCAACATGCTCGTATTGATCTGTTCCTGAGTGGCGTAGAAGGGTTTGCTGCGGTATCCAAGGGAGAAGCTGCTGAAATGACCGGCCTGGTGGCGAAAGATGCCCAGACCGTGGAAGTTAACCTGACCGCGCCAGACCCCATTTTCTTCCAAAAAGTGGCGACTCATCTGATTGCACCAGTAAAAATTTCGCAGGCCAGGGGCGAGGATGGCGAGCAAAAGCTGGAGTGGTGGCGACCCGAAAATGGTGTGGTGGTTAGCGGGCCGTTTATGCCGGAGTCGATGGATTTGGACCGCGGCGTGATAACGTTTGTGCGCAACCCCAACTGGTTTGGGCAAGCTCCCAAGCTGGACAAAATCATTATTACCTCCGTGGAAGACAACCAGACGGCCATCACCCTACTGGAAAATGGCGAAGCCGATATCCATTCTACTATCGAAACCCCCACATTAGTGGATGACCTGGGCTTACCCTTCATAGACGGGCCGGAACTGCCTGCAGCGCAGCACTTCTGGTTGAGCGTCAACGTTGAGCCGACCAACGATATCAATGTGCGCAAAGCTTTGATCATGGCAATCAACGGCGAAGATCTGATTAAAGCTAGTTACCCCGATGGGCCGCATCAACTGGCCACCCAGATTCCCAATGCTGTGCCGGGCGCAGATGACCCCGAATATCTTCCCTTCCCTTATGACCCTGAAGGGGCCAAAGCGGCGTTGGCCGCATCAAAGTATGGCGGCCCGGAGAATTTACCCAAACTGATGATCGTTGGTGTTAGTTTTCCTGCCGCAGAGGCTGCCGCCCAGTACATTGCTGAGCAATGGCGCCAGGTGTTGGGTATTCAGACCGTCGAAATGAAACCACAGTTTGATGATTTTAGCGGGCCGGACAAAGTGAACATCCAAATTTTCCGTGACGATGTTGGCACCCGCGTCCCTGATCTTGTCTCATACCTGTCAGGTGCCATGTACTCCACCTCTGGTAATGCCATAAATAAGATGGGCGGCTATAATAATCCTGAAGTAGATCGTCTGCTTGATGAAGCCCGTGTTAAAGCTATAGACGATCCTGCTCGCACCGAGTTAGCCCACCAAGCCAACCGTTTGTTCCGCGAAGACTGGACTTTTATCCCCTGGGCTATTCCTCCTACCTCTGCCTACGCCATGCCGTGGGTAAAGAATGCTGAAAGAAATATAGACTGGCAAATTGCTGAACCCTGGAACGTGTATATCGAAAAGTGATCAACCGCATGCCCTAAAAGCAAGGGACAGCCAAGTAATGCTGTCCCTTGCCATCTCTATCGCCAGCGGCCCCTCTTGTTGCTAATTGTGGAGTAACGAATTGTTTAGACACATTCTTTTTAAACTTTTACGCTGGATTCCCAGTGTGTTTACGATCATTCTGATTGTGTATGCGCTCCTCTTTTATGGGGCCGGCGATCCCATCAGGTTGATGTTCTTAAGAGCGCCCGGCGATGTGGCCTGGGATCCAGATCGTATTGAAGCAATGCGCCATGAATTGGGCCTGGATCGTTCTTTTCTGGTGCAATTCACTGATTACATTGGGAATGTGTTACACGGTAACCTGGGTAACTCCCTGATTTACCAACGATCTGTCAACGATATGATTAAGGTCGCCGCCCCGGTTTCTATTCAACTGGCGTTGGCGGCCATGGTCATTATGGCCGTCCTGGGAATTCCTTTAGGGGTAGTCGCCGCGGTATACAGGAACTCCTGGGCAGATCATCTCATTGAGGGCACTGCGCTTGCCTTCTGGGCCGTCCCAACGTATGTGGCTGGCCCATTGTTGGTAATTCTCCTAGTGCGCGGCCTGAACCTTATGTCTGTGCCCTACGGCTGGGAAGGTCTGTTTAGCCCCAAAGCCATCATCCCGCTCGTCGTTCTGTCTTTACGGCCGGTCGCCATCATTATTCGGCAATCTCGTTCGGCTGTTTTGGAAGTATTGGGTGAGGATTACATCCGCACCGCCAGGGCTAAGGGTATCTCCAACTACCTGGTTATGTCTCGGCACATTTTGCGGCCGGTGTTAACGCCGATCGCGACATCGCTGGGACTGGTTGTTGCTACTATGATCCAAGGCAATATTTTGCTTGAAGTTGTCTTTGGCATCCCCGGTTTAGGCCGTTTGGTAGTCGAGAGTACCATAGACGCAGATTACCCGGTTGTGCTCGCGGTGGTGCTCATCGGTTCGTTTCTGGTAATGGCCACCAACCTGGTCGTTGATATTTTTTATCCGATTTTGGATCCTCGGGTTAGGCAAGCCCAGGTGGAAGGTGAATCATGACAGCAAAAGATACCCCTCAAGGCGCCACTTCCATTCTGTTGAATGCTGAGGGCCTGCCTAAGGACAGAAAGTATAGTTTGTGGAAAGACGCCGTCGCCCGGTTGATGGCTAACAAACTGGCTGTCGTCAGCCTGGCGTTGGTCATCTTTCTGATCATAATTGCGTTGATTGGCCCGTATATTACTCCTTATGATTTTCTTTCCCAGGATTTAGATGCGCGCAGCCAAGTACCCTCATGGGAGCACTGGATGGGCACTGATTACCTGGGCAGAGATGTGCTCAGTCGCGTGATTTACGGGGCCAGAACAGCCACAGTGACATCTTTTGGCGTGGTCGCGGTCAGCGTTTTCATCGGGATTATCCTGGGTTCGCTGTCTGGGTATCTCGGCGGGCGGGTAGATACATTTCTGATGTGGATCACCGATTTGGTGATGGCGGTGCCCCCCATGTTACTGGCCATGGTCGCCAGTGTGGCGTTACGACCCATGGTGGCGGCCTGGATGGAGCGGATGTATGCATCCACGGGTAATGCATTCTGGCGGCAAACCTTCTGGGCGGATATTTTCCTGTTGGTCACAGTGCTAACCCTGGTTTTATGGCCCACCTACGCCCGACTCATTCGCGGGCAGATCATGACCAACAAAAACAAAAACTATGTCCTGGCGGCGCGAGCGCTTGGGGTTCCCAACTTCCTGATTTTGACACGGTACATTATTCCTAATTCTCTGGGACCGGTAGTGGTGCAGTTAAGTGCAGGGTTAGGCTCGGCTATGTTGTGGGAGTCTGCTTTTAGCTTTTTAGGCATCGGCGTAAACCCACCCATTCCCAGTTGGGGCAATATGATCGGCGAGGGCATGGATTATTGGCGCAATTCTCCGCACCTGCTGGCGGCGCCGGCCCTTGTGTTGGGCTTAATGACCGTCGCGTATAGCTTTTTGGGTGATGGACTGAACGATGCCCTTAACCCCAGGCAATGGAGCGATTGACATGACTGTTTTGTTGGACGTAAAACATCTGCAAACACGATTCAAGTCACGCAAAAGGCACATTTATGCTGTCAACGATGTTTCATTTCAAGTGCAGCAGGGCGAAGCACTGGGTGTGGTCGGCGAAAGTGGCTGCGGCAAAAGTGTAACGATGCTTAGCCTGCTCAAGTTGCTGCCGCCAGCAGCTCGCATTGAACAGGGGCAGGCTATCTTCAACGGCGACGATTTGCTGCGGATGAACTCCGAGCAACTCAGAAAAGTGCGTGGGGCGCAGATTGGCATGATCTTTCAGGATCCCATGAGTTCACTCAACCCGGTCATTAATATCGGCACCCAATTGTCCGAGCCGCTCCGCGCTCATCTGAAAATGTCAAAAGCCGATGCATGGGAGCGTAGCGTCCAATTGCTGGACATGGTCGGCATCCCCGATGCCAGGGCGCGTTTGAACGATTACCCGCACCAACTTTCGGGCGGGATGCGCCAGCGCGTGATGATTGCCATGGGCCTGGCATGCAAGCCCAAAATCCTCATCGCCGATGAACCAACTACCGCCCTTGATGTGACCATTCAGGCCCAGATTGTGGACCTCGTCAAAGATCTGCGTGAAGAGCTGCACACCACCATCATCTGGATCACTCATGACCTCAGCCTGATTGCTGGCCTGGTGGACCGCATCATGGTCATGTATGCCGGCTATGTGGTCGAAGAAGCCCTGGTGGACGACCTGTATAATGACCCGCGTCACCCCTACACAATTGGTTTATTTGGCTCCTTACCCGATCTGGGTGGTCAACAGCAGCGGCTTACTACCATCGGAGGCGCGCCGCCAAACCTGGAAGCTATTCCTGCTTTTTGTCCCTTTGTGCCACGTTGCAAATTTGCCATCGATAAATGCAGGACCGAAAACCCGCCATTAAGACCCGTTTCCGGTTCAAGCACGTCACACCATTCGATTGCCTGTTGGGTTGATATCCGTGACAGGAGGGAAGCATGAGCGTTGCCAAAGATTCTGTGCTGGTTCGAGTCGAAGATCTCAAAAAACATTTCCCGGTACGCATCGGTGCCTACGCTGAGCATAAAGCCACCGTTCAAGCGGTGAACGGAATTTCCTTCAACATCCATCAGGGTGAAACGCTCGGCTTGGTTGGCGAGAGTGGTTGTGGCAAATCAACGGCCGGTCTAACCATACTGCAACTCTATCGGCCCACATCCGGCAAAGTTTATTATCAGGATACCGACCTGACCCTGCTGGAGGAAAAACAACTGCGAGTGCTGCGCACCAAAATGCAGATTATTTTTCAGGATCCGTATTCTTCCCTGAATCCGCGGATGACAGTCGGTTCGGCCATTTCCGAACCTATGCAGGTTCACAACGTTGTTCCCAGGAACAAGCAGGATGCCAGAGTGGCCGAACTGTTAAGCATTGTCGGCTTGGAGCCAAGTTACGCCAATCGTTATCCCCACGAATTTTCCGGGGGGCAAAGGCAACGGATTTGCATTGCTCGTGCTCTGGCCTGCGAACCGCAATTCATTGTCTGCGATGAACCGATCTCCGCCTTAGATGTATCGATCCAGGCTCAAATTATCAACCTTTTACAGGATTTGCAGGATGAATTCGGACTCACTTATCTATTTGTAGCTCACGATTTGTCTGTGGTGCGGCATATCAGCAATAGAATTGCCGTGATGTATCTGGGCCAGTTGGTGGAACTAGCCCCCAAAGACTCGTTGTTTGAGCGGCCTTTTCATCCCTATACCCACGCGTTACTCTCAGCAGTACCCAAGCCTGACCCTGAACACGAAAGAAATCAGAAGCGGATTATTTTGACCGGCGATGTGCCCAGCCCCATCAACCCACCCAGTGGTTGCCGCTTTCATCCCCGTTGCCCGTTGGCCACAGAAGTCTGTACTAAAGAAGTGCCAAAATGGAAAGAGATTGAACCAGGCCGCTGGGTGGCTTGCCATGAGGTCACCTCACCCGATGTAGATACATCTGCTGGGTTTTTCAAAAAGTACAATCGCCCGGATTACAAGGCCAAAATCAAGAATTGGTAAGACACGCTTTTGATCGAGGAGATATCATCGCAATGACGCAAACGATGGCTACAAATCAAATTTTAGATATTGCCCAGTTGGTTAGTACTGGACAACTCTTTCGTCCCGATACCGACCGTGACCGAATCGAGGCCTACCTCCCTCCAAGGGGCCGCGAGAATCATGGTTCCAACTTGATGGAATTGCCTAATGGTGATCTGTTGTGTGTCTGGTTTGGCGGCGATAAGGAAGGGGCACAGAATGTGAGCATCGCCCTCTCTCGCCTGTCACCCAACGCTACCCAGTGGACCACCCCTATCTTTGTCTCAAACGACCCGACTCGCTCTGATCAGAACCCGGTTTTGTTTGTCACGCCGGAGGGGAAACTCTGGCTGCTCTACGCATCTCAACAATCCCAAGGACAGACGCCCGGAAACTGGGAGGAAAAATTCTCCAATGGTAAGCTGCAGGGGATCCACTGGAACCAATGGACTTCGGTCATTCGCCTGCGTGTATCAGAAGACAATGGTTACACCTGGGGACCGATGGAAACGATATTTGGCCAGCCCGGATCATTTTGTCGGAATCGGATTGAGATTTTGAGTAATGGGAACTGGCTCTTTCCCATGTATTACAGCAAGCGTGACGGAGATGGGGTGTATGGCAACGATGTCAGCGTAATGCAGGTATCCGCTGATAACGGTCAAAGCTGGACGGAGTACCCAATTCCCGGCAGTCGGGGGCGGGTTCATCCCACAGTGATTGAGCTTTCGCCGGGGCGATTGGTATCATTTTTCCGCAGCCGGTCGGCAGATCGAATTTATATCAGCCATTCCAACGATTTTGGTCGCACATGGACCGAGGCAGCCCGTACGGAATTGCCCAATAACAACGCATCCATTCAGGCTGTGAAACTGGCTAGTGGAAGCATCGCTTTGGCCTTCAATCATCTCAGCCTCAACGACGACCCGGCTAAAACTGTGTGGTCGAATGATCGTTACCCCCTGACAATTGCCCTGTCTGACGATGAAGGACGCACCTGGCCCTATATGCGCCATATAGATACAAGTGATGGCTTCTTTGGCCAGGCAAACAAAAGTCTCAATCGGTCCCTTGCGTATCCAAGCATTATGCAATCACGAGATGGGCGCATTCATATCAGTTATTCCTATCTGGATCGGCAGTGCATCAAGTATGTCTGTGTTCAAGAAGACTGGATCCGCGATAGCCGCAGCAGCTTATTTAGCTAGAGAAGAGGACTCATGAATATTCCAGCATTTGGTTTTCTGGCACCACAAGTGGTCTTCGGTGTGAAGAGCGCCGAAAACATTGGCGACCACATCACCCGCCTGGGCTCTAAACATGTGCTTTTGATCAGTGACCGCGGATTGGAAAAAGCCGGTCTGGTGGATCAACTTTGTGGTTGGATCCGAAAAGCGAATGTCGCTGTGACGACTTATACAGATATCGAACCTGAACCATCTGTGCCTAGCGTGAGAGCGTGTGTACAGTTCGCGCGCGAAGCGGGTTGTGACCTGGTGGTTGGCATGGGGGGCGGCAGTGTGATGGACAGCGCCAAGGTCGTTGCTGCATTGCTCGGCAATGATGGCGACATCATGGATTACCTCGGACTCAACAAGATTCCGCGCAAAGGTGTTCCTACGATTCTGCTCCCCACTACGGCTGGTACCGGTTCAGAAATTGGACGCGGTGCCTTGTTCTATGTCCCCGAACGTCAATCGAAGGAAGCTGTCTTTTCCTCCCATATGCTGACCGACCTTGCATTGATCGATCCCGTATTGGCGGTTTCTGCCCCGGTTTCGGTCACTGCTGCGAGTGGACTCGATGCGCTCTGTCATGCTGTCGAGTCATACACGGGACGTGCTGCCAATCCGCTTTCAGTTCCATTTGCTGAACTGGGCATCAAATGGATCAGCAAGTATCTCGCCCGTGCAACTGCACACGGCAGTGACCTGGATGCACGCGAAGGCATGGCGTTGGGATGTTTGTATGCCTCCATTGCATTGGCAAATGCAAATACACATGCGGTCCATGCGCTCGCATATCCGTTGCAGGGGAAGAACCGTATCATTCATGGCAAAGCCAATGGCGTGCTGCTTCCCTATGTGTTCAAAGTTCTCGCCCCCTCTTTGTCAGAGAAATTCGCAGATATTGCTGCATGGATGAACCTGTCGGAAGGCACCTCTGTGGCCGACGGTATCACCGCTCTTTCCGTGGAGATCGGCATTCCCACAGAGATGAGCGTTCTCGGTGTGAATGAATCCCAGCTCGACGAATTTACCCAGGAAGCTGTGCAGATCCGTCGTCTACTGGATAACTGCCCGGTCCCGTTGGATGCGGCACAAATCAAAGCGATCTATCAGGATGCTTTGTAGTTTCTAAGGTGTGTTCTCCTTGTTGAAGCCCAGGCGGAATCCTTGTGCAGGTTCGCCTGGGCTTTAACTTCTACTATGAAAACCTTTCCAAAGATTGGTCTTATTGCTGATGATTTCACCGGTGCCATGGATAGTGGCGCGCAATTCTCGTACTCTCCTCTGGGCGTTCACTTTCGCTTTGCGGGTGAAACAACAGGGGATGTGGAGATCATCAACACGGCCAGCCGCGAGATCGATGAAGTAGGGGCGCGGACGCGGGTAGACAGTGCCTGCAAAATACTCAGTGATCGCCAACTGTTCAAGAAGATCGATTCCACATTGCGCGGACATGTCGCTGCTGAGATTAAAACTATTTTATCCATCAGCCATCAATACAATAAAGCTGTGATCTGTTCAGCGGCGCCGTTGCAGGGTAGAGTGATCCGAAATGGCGTTTTGTATGTCAACAATGTTCCCCTGGAGCAAACGTCCTTCAAGGATGATCCGGTCTATCCAGCGAAAACATCAAAGGTTGCAGAGCTGCTTATCAGCCCTGTCTCTTATCTCTCGTTGGATCAGGTGCGTGGGTCAGTGGCAAAACTTTCCACTGCGATACTGGAAAGTGATCAAGAGCTGATTACCGCAGATGCGGAAACAGAGGCTGATCTTCTGAAACTTGCCCGGGTAATTCACCTAACCAACTCATTACCTTGTGGAGCCTTTGGTTTGGCCAGGGCCTTCCTCAATGCGGTGGATATTCCAGCAGTGCATAAACCCCCTTTTATTCCGCATGGACGTGTGCTTCTGCTTGCAGGTAGTGCCAACAAAATCACGCGCGACCAACTCAGGAAATTGGAATCATATCCTGAGACTCAATTATTGAAATTCGATTGCACACCGAATGTTGCCTCGCTCAAACAAAGCCTGAGCCGGGCTCCGTTACACAAGCGGATCTTCATCCTCTGTGCCGACCAGGAGAAGACCGTCCGGTCTCCCGAATGGTTGCGCTTTGGGCAAACCGCGAGTGAAGTTGCGTTCGAACTGCTTGATGCGATTCGAGTCGAAACGGTTTTTGTAATCGGTGGAGAGACCGTAACGTATTTTTGCGAATTGCTTCAAACAGAAAGTATTGAGATCCTGGGGGAAGCTTCGCCAGGGATTCCCTATGGACGTATTCACGGCGGCAGGCTCAGCCAACATATGTTGATCACGAAAGCTGGCGGCTTTGGCCAGGCGGACACACTTACGAACATCCTTTTTCCGGAGAAAAACACATGAATATCCTCTCAACAGAACAGCTTGAAGCCCTACGCAGCATCGACACACCAACCATCTGTAATGCCATCGAGCGATTCAAAGCTCGCAATGATGTGACCGGTTTTGCAGGCATGAACATTCACTGTCTGTTCCCACAGTTTGGTGTGACCATCGGCTATGCTTTGACATTGACCGTCGATTCGACCACGCCCGATGTGCCGCGCGATAACAACGCCTGGATGGAGTGGGTGAGAGCAATGGCGAATGCACCCAAGCCAATTTTTCTGGTCTTCCAGGATGTAGGATTGAATCCGGAGAAGTCTGCCCACATGGGCGAGATGATGGCAAGTCTTGCAAAACGCTTGGGCGCCGTTGGACTACTCACTGATGGTGGCGTGCGTGATATCCTGGAAGTGCAGGCACTGGGCTTTCAATACTTTTCTGCCGGAATTGTTCCGTCACACGGGAATCCACGTTTATTGCAGGTCAATGTTCCAGTCACGATCGATGGTTTGATCATCGAGTCAGGAGACCTGCTGCATGGTGATATTAATGGTGTTGTAAAAATTCCTCATGAGATCAGCGCCCAAACAGCGGAGATGGCATTGAAGATCCGGCAGGAAGAATCTGAGATGCTGGCGTATATCAACGGACCTGATTTTTCAGTAGATGGTTTCATTCAGCGAAAGTTCTCGCACTAGATCTTAAAGTGGTTTATTAAAACAACAAGCCGAGTGTAAAACTCGGCTTGTTGTTTGCCAGGGAATTTTATGCAGTCACACTATCACGATAGGACTTGCAAAGTTGAATACTTCCATCGAGCAGAATATCCAGGTCGCTGGAACCCGAGAGCAAGAGAATTCCGTTCTGGCTCCAGTACTTGATCGCTTTCAGATCACCCACATGCAGACCCACTATTACATCATGCCGCTTGCAGGCAGCGATCACTTTTTCGATCGCAGCCACCATGTCCGGGTGATCCATCTTCAAGGTAATGCCAAGCGACTGGGAAAGGTCTCCAGGACCGATCAGCGCTATGTCCACGCCAGGAACGGAAACAATTTCGTCAACACATTCAACAGCCTGCTTGCTTTCAATTTGAACAATCACGAGATTTTCGCGATTGGCTTCCTGTGAAAAAACGATTGAGTCCTGTCGCTTATAGTCATTATGTCCGCGTGCCACTGCGAGACCACGTTGACCCAGCGGCGGATAGCGAACGGCTTGAACAGCTTTCTCTGCCTGTTCGCGAGTCTCAACACGCGGTATCATCACACCGCGTGCACCGGCATCCAGGACCCGCGCGATCAAATGATATTGATTGTCCGGGACTCGTACCAAGGGGACCATGTCGGTGAGACGGATTGTTTGGATCAGTCCAGCTGCCGTCTCAAGATTGAAGCGGCCATGTTCCATGTCGACGTAAACAAAATCAAAGCCTGCGTTCGCGAACGCATGAACAATGAACGGAGTGGAGATTTCCTGGATCATGGTTCCCACGACCGGCTGCCCCGCCAGGAGACGGGTGCGAAGTGCATTTGGTTTCATGAAGTTTCCTTGTTGGATGTGATCTGATCGGCAATATGGATATCCACACCACTGGCGCGGATCGCCAGAACCTCCTGTTCGGGGGCCGATGGATCTGTGACCAGTGTGGTGATCTCTGTGATGGGGGCAATCTGACCAAGCGCAACCGTGCCAATCTTGGAACCATCGGCCATAACAATAGTTTGCTGTGAGACTTCCATCGCTTTCCGCTTGAGAGGAATACGGTCAAGGATGCGATTAGTCACTCCGTGTTTGGCAGAGACCGCGCTGGCGGCGATAAAGGCTTTGCTAAAGCGGAAATTGTAAATATCGAGCATGGCAATCGCCAGTGCTCCCGAGATGCTATGCGAGTCCGTATGTAATTCTCCACCGACAACAAAGGTTGTGATGTTTTCCAGACGGTTCAATTCATAGGCTACATTCAAGCCACAGGTCACGATAGTCAGATCTTTCTTGGATGAAAGATAGGGCACCATGAATTGGGTTGTTGTTCCACCGTCGATGAAGATTATGTCGCCATCGAGGATCAAATCGGCGGCTGTGCACGAAATCCTATCCTTCTCGCGTGCGTGAAGGGTTTCACGCAGTTCAAAGGGAGGTTCGCTCCAGTTCTGTTTTTCAAGAATTGCCCCTCCGAATACACGCCGAACGAGCCCCTGTTCCGCTAGTTCATCCAGGTCGCGGCGTACGGTGGATTGTGAAATATCCAAGCGTGCAGCCAGATCCTTAATAGATTCTGTTGGGCTTTCTCTCAAGATATTCAAGATGCTGAGATGGCGGACTCGGGCAATCTGCTGATCATCGCCTTCAATTTTCTTTCGCGGCATCGGACACCCTTCCTTTGCACCAGCTTGAAGTTAGTATGTATAACCAAATTATATCACAGAGTCTAAATTAAATGGTCGAATATGAACCCAAATGGAACATTTAATGAAGTTTTAGGCGTCTAAACGCAGATTTACTGCTTGTAACATGAGTTCGGGTTAGGCAACTAGAGCCAACAAGTGCCGGGTTCAGGGGATGGCTTTTTGGGCTGGCGGCAATAACCAATCGATCCAGAAACGAGATTGCCAAGAAGTTAGATGGCCTGCGATGACGAGTTTGCCATCAAGGGCATGAGCACGTTTTTTCATATTGGAACGAATACCTGTAATCAGTTGGACATTGAAGGTTCGCGGTAATTCCTACTGAAGAGCTTTGGAAATGTAACCCTTATCTCCAAAGAGGTTGCCAACCAGTTTTGGAACCGGCTTGCGATCATTGACATTGCCGGTTGCATGAAGTGGGGTACATCCAAACAAGCTGCCGCATCTGCTGGTGGTTTTGTTGCGATCAACTCTGTTGGTGGTCTGGGGAAAAATACTCGGTGGAACACTATCGATTACCTGCGGATCTCGTTGACAGACTGCTGCAGCTTGCGCTGTGTCTACTGCATGCCAAAGGAGGGACTGCGGTGGCAGGCGCACGCGGACCAATTGTCGACAGGATGAGGTCCAAAATGGGCAAGTCATTATTTATTTACGAATTCAACCGTTATGCATCGTTGGTTTGGGTATTATTTGCCTGACACTACCCTTGACAAAACAGAAATACGTGTATATACTCCTAATTATGACAGAGCAAACATCTACTACCGAATATGAGCGGATTGCCCGGCTTGGCTCGACCTGCATCTGCAACAATCTGCGACGCGCTGCGCGGCTGGTCACCAATTATTATGATAAGCTGCTGGAGCCTGCTGGCCTGCGGGTGAGTCAAGCAACCGTCCTGGTAGTTCTCTATCTGTCCGGAGAGCAAACGATTAATGAAATGGCGGAGCAACTGGAGCTGGATCGCACGACTATGACCCGCAATCTCAAACCTCTGGCCCAAAAGGGCTTACTGACCATTGCTCCAGGCAGTGACCAGCGTACCCGGATTGTCACGTTAACCCCTAAAGGGGAGGCAGCCCTATTAAAAGTGTTGCCGTTATGGGAGCAAACGCAATCTTATATGGTTGAAGGCATTGGCGAAGCCAACGCATCCTTACTACTAACCCAACTTTCTCAAGCAGCGGCTTTGACAACTTCGGATTAATTTTTTTTATCAAAAGAGTGTATATACACACAATAATAAAGGAAAGGATTACATATCATGAAAGATCAAAAAGTTGTACTCGTCACGGGAGCATCATCTGGCATCGGGCAAGCAACGGCGGAACTGCTGGCGGTCCATGGCTTTACCGTCTTCGGCACCAGCCGCACACCCATTCAGGACAAGCGTTCCTACACCTGGCTGCCCCTGGATGTCCGCTCGGATGACTCCGTGCGGGCAGCCGTCCAGTCGCTGCTGGCACAGGCTGGGCGGATTGACGTCCTGGTCAACAACGCGGGCTATGTGCAGTTCGGTGCGATTGAGGAGAGCCACGTGGCCGACGCGCAGGCTCAGTTCGACACCAATCTGTTCGGCGTCATGCGCATGATCAAAGCTGTGCTGCCGGTGATGCGCAAGCAGGGCAGCGGGCGCATTATCAACATCAGCTCGATTGTCGGTCACATTTCAGCTCCATATGGAGGCCTCTATGGTGCCAGCAAATTCGCGCTGGAGGGGCTGAGCGAGTCCCTGAGCGCAGAGGTTCGTCAGTTCGGAGTGAGCGTCTCGCTGGTCGAGCCAAGCTATGTGAACACACCAATAGCCACTCAGCTGCCAACCAACCTGATTGCCGACTACACCCCTGGCCGCCAGATTGCGCAGAACAGCTTCGCAACGAATGCCAAGAAGGGCCTGGAGCCTGGCGCTGTGGCCCGCGTCATCCTGCGCGCTGCCACCAGCCGGCCACGTCTGCGCTATCCCGTTGGACTGGATGGAAAAATGGCACTTCTGCTCCAGCGACTGCTCCCAGATTCAGCATTTGAGGCTCTCAAACGCCGCCTGTTCAGCAGTGGAACGACCGCTGCGCCTCATGCACAGACGGCCGCCTCGGATGAAGCGGCAGGATGATAGCGGCGGAAAGTAAGCCCAATCAGCGTAATTGTCTCACTCAATTCTTAAACGAATCGGAGATATTCCTATGTCAACAATCAAACTACTTGAGCGTGCCCCGACCAAATTTCAAACAGTCAGTGATATCCGTTTTGCCTACCGCGAACTCGGTGTCGCGTCCGGCGTGCCGGTGATCTTCCTACATCACCTGGGCGCGGTGTTGGAAAATTTCGATCCGAGGATCGTCGGCGGACTCGCGGCCATTTCCACAGGAGAACCGTCATGAGCACTGCCAACAACGAATCTGTCATCACATCATACGCGAAGGCGCCTACCCGCACGATCGCTGCCGGAGGTGTCACCT
>Ga0180074_1000100_pt1 | contig 17184 bp, 18 predicted proteins | sample EasRiv366_16_10D_FD_121773 | JGI IMG/M metagenome (GOLD analysis project Ga0180074, IMG submission 121773) | Soil microbial communities from meander-bound floodplain in the East River, Colorado, USA - East River metaG ERMLT366_16_10D | ecosystem: Environmental > Terrestrial > Soil > Floodplain ...
AATTGGTGTCACGTCTTCAGGTGTAAGCGCGCGGAATGCAGCGGCTTCGCCCCAGAACAGATCACCATAACTGCCGCCGGTGATGCCCGCTGGACGCCCACCATTTTCATTGAAGCGATAAAAAATGACGCCGCCATCCTGGGCGATCTGATCGATCCACACTACCTGGCTGTAATACAACCTCACAGGGAAGTTGCCTTCCAGCAATGATTTGATATGCGGGGACGCCGCAGCACCTTCCAGGCGCATGTCCACATACGGGACGGTGACCTCAGCCCAAAAACCCAACTGTCCGTTGGGTAGCGCAGTGATCGGGGTATTGGGCACATTCCTGACCGGCTGAAGTTGCGGCGCATAAATATAACCATCGGGTGTACTTACCCAGCGTTGGTTGATGATGTTCATATCCAAAGCACCGCGCGTGACCACTTCCTGTTGCCAGACGACGACCTCATCATCATATAGCACTTTCACGGAAGGTGCATTGAAGCTTGGTTCTGTATGCACATCGATTTTCGAGAACACGCGTCCAAGCCGATCACTGACTGGAAATTGCGGCAACGCCAGCGACGATCTTTCAGGCTCGAACGGGTTGAACGCCAATGCGCCCAGTCCCAAGCCAGTTATCTTTAGAAAATCACGACGAGATAAAGATTTTTTCATTCATTAATTTCCGATTCGTGTAATGTAATGCGACATTTATGTCGCTCTATCAAGCAAAGCGACATAAATGTCGCGGTACAAATTGGGTTAAGGATACTCATAAAAGAACAGTGCGTCAACGTGCAAATGAGAGATGATTAAGGGACGTATGTCCTTACATGCAAGATCCTTGTGAAAGTATTACGGTACTCTTTCGATGGCTTAGCCCCCGAAAGAGCGTTAGGATTTATTCACCCAGAAAATCCCTCAAAGCCCGTAAACAAGGCAAACTCACCTTGTGTCCGACTTCATCTTCACAATATGTCACTTGCGCACCTGCCTGCTCAAGAATTTCGATCGAAGCGCGGGCCCGGTCAACCGACACCGTTTCATCTTTTGTGCCGTGCGCAACAAAAAATGGCTTGCCCGCGAGCGGACGTTTCGCAACGAGTTCATCCAATCCACTTGGGACAAAGCCCGCCAGAATACCAGTTTTGCAGATTCTTTCTGGATACAGGAACGCCAGCAAATTGGACATCGCCGCACCCTGACTAAAGCCCATGACATCGAAGACGTTCGCATCGATCCCAGCCGACAATTGATACGCATCAACGAGCCTGATCAATGCCTCAGCCGCCGGTCGAAGCTGTTCGAGGCTGGGCCTGCCAAAATCGACATCATGCTGCGGACGCCAGGAATAGCCACTCGGTTCCGTGACATACAGCGCGCGTGGTGCGACGATCCAATAATGAGCCGGCAAGTCACGCGCGAAGACCCACATGGAGTTTTCGTCGCCGGTAAAACCATGCAGCATCAGCAACAGGCGCGAGGACGGATGATCCGTTTTGCGAATACGAAGAGTCCAATTTTCGAATTCGATGAGGTCAGTGTTAGGAGCGGTTTGCATGTTTTTGAATCCAATCCATAATTTCGAGAGCCGCAAAGATCAAGACGATCGGCACCAGCGCGGCACCAAGACAAAGCAAACCACCTACCGCCGCGCCTGCACCATAGATGTAATAGATCAAACCCGTGCCCACGATGAGTAAAAGCAGAAATGCTCCCACCCCAATACGGACATTGGTTTGCTTGGCATATTTTCTTAGGTCACGTGTCATGTTCAAACTCCAATCGCACGGCGTAGGCGATTTTGCCATGCAAATAAACTTTTTATTTCTGGCAGGGCAGCTTCCACAACCTCTTCACCTTTTTTCACAACTGCGCGAACATCCACACGGTCAAGTATTTCAATATCAGTCACTTGCGGACGCAGAATGATCTCGGGCTTATCCACTTCGAGACGATACTCAGTGATGGCGCGCCCGGCCATATCCAAAGAACGCGAGAAAATATCCAATGCCAGGGCGTAGCGCAATTTGGTAATACGTTCAACCAACTGACGTGGCAAATATTCCGGGACGGGAAGAAACCAGGTTTGCGCTGGCACGCCCATCGGCGTGCTAAGCACCACCGCTATCACTGGCAGGTTGGGTCTGAGTGCACGCACAGGTGCAACAGGAACCGGGTCTAATACACTGCCATCTACAAGTTCCCATTCGCCCATATTCCGGGAAGGGAAAATACCCGGCACCGCCATGGTAGCAAGTAAGGCATCCACAAGTGAGCCTTTTGAGAGGATCACCTCGCAGCCATATTTAAGGTCTGTCGCAGTGACTACACAGGGAATTTGGAGATCATCAAAGGTCTTATCGCCAATCGTTTCATTGAGCCATTTGGTCGCACCTGCGAACCCAAGCAGAGAGGGACCATCATTGGGTGCAAAGCCATAAAGTCGAGTCTGATCGAGTGCAACGAACTGGTCTTCGATTTGAGCAGGTGTATATCCCAAAGCGTAAAAGACCGCGACAAGTCCGCCGAAGCTCGTGCCTGCCACCGCATTGATCTTAAAGCCTTCTCTTTCCAACCGGCGGATGACGCCAATATGCGAGTTGCCTTTCGCGCCCCCGCCACCAAGTGCGAGTGTAATGTTCATGTCATGGTTCCGATCAAGATTTTGTGAACAGATTAGTATGGCTGTATAACTGCATTATAGTGTACGGATAAGCATAATACCGGTCTCAAAATGAAGCCAACCGCAAAGGGGACCGAGCAATTTTGGGAAAGAAATTTTCGATGGCAAATAAATATCGTCGCGCAAGAGACCGTTGACCGAACTGGCAACGGAGGCTATCATCGCGCTTGAATATGAACCAGGATGTTCCCGAATATATGCCATCTACAAAGGAAAATTATGAATACCGATCATGACAGAATAGCATGGGTTGACGTTTTTAAATTCTTCGGGATCTGGGCGATCTATATCGGTCATTTTGGCGCCAAGGCTGGCAAGGTATATCCCTTTGTTTTTACATATCATGTCCCGATGTTTTTCTTTGTTGCAGGCTTTTTCTCAACCCGTTACTTAAAAGATACGTCTCTGGTATTCATCAAAAAAAAGACCCTGCAGCTTATGTTGCCTTATGTGTTTTTCAGCCTGGGGGCATTAGCCGTTTTCACACTTCAAAACAGTTGGGAATTTCCGGAAATAAAAAGCGCGTTCATATCCGTCCTATTCGGTATTAGAAACCAGGTATTTGCGGGGTCGTTGTGGTTTATCCCTTGTTTATATTTGATGGTCATCGGCGATTACTTTATCAGGAAACTTTTCAAGCTGCAGGTTTTCGTATTGGCCATTGCAATTGGAACATTTATCATCTCTCAGACACTTTTACCAAACAACCCAGCCCTGAAACCATCCTGGTTCATGAATATTGACAGTGCGCTTTATTATTATGTGTACTATGTTTTGGGGGCTGTTTTATTTCCTTTGATCGCCAAAGATCCAACAGACACAATTCAAAAAGCGCTTTCGGTCACATTGGCTATCATGAGCGCTATGGTAACTCTAATTACTTTTATACTGGGTTCCAATTGGTTTTTGGGAAAAATCACTGTCGTGTTTCCTGTTATTTCAACATTCCAGTTAGCGATTGCGTTTTTCAATGTGATCATCGCCCTGATAATCATTTATTTCAATGTAGTGGTCGCGAAATTATTTGCACACGTTTTGGTGTTGGGTGAATTGGGACGTGAAACGCTGGTCTTTTGCGGAACAGAAGATGTGATGAAAAACGTTTTCTCCCAGGCGCTTGCTATGTTCGATCTAAAGTTGCGCCTGATCACCCCATTAATAACCGTTCTCTTTTCATTGATATGTTTACTGGTCTCCAATTACACGCTGGTCAGGTTCTTGAATACCTATTTCCCGTGGGCGGTTGGGAAAATAAAATCAACGCCGAGTCAGGAATATGGAATGGAAGAAAAGTAAATCATGCCAAACCCCATCACGCCCAACCCATCCCCAGAAGCCGTAGACCTGCTCAATTACATCTATTCCATTTCAGGCAAAGAGACGCTCACCGGTCAACACTGTATGCCATTGGCTGGCTCAACTCGCTTGGCAGGTGTAGAAAAACTAACTGGCTACTATCCCGCCGTGTTCGGGCAGGATTTTGGTTTCAGCGCGGCGGGCACTTGGGATGGCATCAACTTCCGTCAGCAGATCGTGGACGAAGCCATTCGGCGTCACAATGACGGCTTCATCATCACATTGATGTGGCACGCCGTCCGCCCAACGGAGGATGAGCCGGTTACCTTCGAAGAGTCGATTCAAGGAAAGTTGTCAGAGCAGGAATGGCTCGATTTGTTTGAAGCAGGTTCACAGGTGAATGAACGCTGGAAGTCGCAAGTGGATGTGATCGCCTTTTTTCTCAAGCAACTCCGCGAGGCAGGCGTTCCTGTGTTGTGGCGTCCATATCATGAGATGAATGGCGGCTGGTTCTGGTGGGGTAAAAAAACGGCGAAAAAGGATATCGTCAACTGTATCGCATGTTATTTGAGCGGCTTACGCACTTCCACAAACTGAACAATCTCTTGTGGGTCTTCAATGCGAATGAATTGCGTTTGAACGTGGATGCGTATCACAAGTATTACCCCGGGGATGCTGTAGTGGATATCCTTGCCACCGATGTATATAGCAATAAATTTACGGCAAGAGACTACAAGTCTCTGCTTGCCTTGGCGGGCGAAAAACCAATCGCGTTGGGCGAAGTAGGTAATATTCCCACATCCAAACTTCTGCGTAAACAACCGCGCTGGACGTGGTTCATGTATTGGCACGACCCATCCACGTTAGAACGCGACAAGAAATCGGTACGGGATATTTACGAAAGCAAAGAAACACTTTCGTTGAGCGAACTTCCCTGGGTGAAAACGAAACGACCGAAGGTCCACTACCCGATATTAAAGTAGGTTCTTCGCGAAACAACGTGACAATTGAACTTTCAATCCCATAGTAAAATGAAGGCATGGAAGTTCAAATCGCGGTCGCAAAGGTTAACAAATACGCCACTTCTGAAAGCGGCGATACACTTGAAGTCGTCGAACGCCCCAACGGCGGACTCTCCGTCGTGCTCGCTGATGGACAAACTTCCGGGCGCGGCGCCAAAGCCGTTTCACAAATGGTCGTCCGCAAAGTGATCGGTTTGCTGGCCGAAGGTGTCCGTGATGGAGCCGCTGCACGCGCCGCATCTGATGCGTTGTTTACTGACAAACAAGGCAAAGTGATCTGCACGCTCAACATCGCATCCATTGATCTGCACAGCGGCACGATTGTCTTAGCCCGTAACAACCCCGCGCCCGTATTCATTTGCCGTAACGAAACCATCGACCGCATTGACAGCGAAAGTATTCCGCTTGGCACATCGCGCGATGTCCGCCCGCTCATTTCGGAGATTGCGCTGGAATCTGGTTTGATGATCATCATCTACACCGACGGACTCACCCACGCCGGCTCACGCCGCGGTACGCCCATGAACGTTGCTGACACCATCCAATCTGTAATGGAAGATGAAAATCCCAGCCCACAACTACTGGCAGACACTCTTTTAGCTCAAGCTGTACGGCTGGACGAAAACCGCCCCGTGGACGATATCAGCGTGCTGGTTCTCAAAGTAACTTCACGCATCGGTGATAACGTGCGCCGCATGACCGTCCGCCTGCCACTCGAAGGACGTATCAAATCATGAAGAATCGCTGGCGCCGGTTTCGGGCAGGCTGGCGCGATACGCTCATCCTTATTAATGAATTTAAATCCCCGTTACTTTTCTTTACCTTCACAGTGGTTGGCGGAGGTTTTGCTTATTTTGCTGTTGCCCAATCTGTTGGCGAACCTGTCAAAACCCTGGGCGAGGCTATCTTTGCGATTTTAGCTGCAACAGTTTTACAGCCCATCAGCGAATTCCCCCAAAACATCGTTCTGCAATCATTTCATTTCATCATGCCCGTGATCGGTATTATTTTCCTCGCACAAGGACTCACCGATTTTGGGATTCTGCTATTCAATCGAAAATCTCGAGGCAAGGAGTGGGAGATGGCTGTAGCTTCCGTTATGAATCAACACATTGTATTGGTGGGGCTTGGGCACTTGGGCTATCGCGTGGCACAAAAACTGCACGAGATGGGTGAAAATGTGGCTGTTCTGGAGATCAATCTCGGCACCCATACCACTTCCGCCGCGCGTGATATGGGCATTCCCGTCATTCAGGCGGATGCCCGTCAGCCGGGCGCTTTGGAATCCGCCAACATCAAAGATGCGCGCACCATCATCCTTGCCAGCCAGAACGATGCGATGAATTTACAGATCGCTCTAAAAGCTCGCAGTTTGAATCCAAAAATCCAGGTTGTTATCCGTATATTCGATGAAGATTTTGCGCATGCCCTGCAAGATCAATTTGGCTTTATCGCTCTGAGTGCTACTGAAATGGCGGCACCTGTTTTTGCCGCCGCCGCCGCGGGCGCAGACGTGACCAATCCCATCTCCATTGAAGGTCAGTTGCTCGGGCTGGCGCGTGTCACCATAACACCGCATTCAGTGTTCGCCGATAAAACCGTTGGCTACGTGGAAGATAATTATCACCTCAATATTGTCCTTGTGCGACACGATCACCAATCAGAAATGCACCCGACCGATTCACAGAAGATCCAGGCAGGCGACACAATTGCCGTACTCGGCGGTCCTGAACAACTCGCCCGCATGGTCCACGATAATGAGTAACCATGGATGAACCTCCCAGTAAAAATTTGCTGATTGGCGTAGTGGGTCCCTGCGGCTCGGGGAAATCCACGCTCATCATGGGGTTGAATCAACACGGCTATACATGTCGACACATCGCACAGGAACATTCCTACGTGCCAGCCATGTGGCAGATCATCACCAAACCCAACATTCTCATTTATCTCCACGCATCTTTTCAAATCAGCACTGCACGCCGAAAATTAAATTGGGTCGAAAGCGATCACACCGAACAGCTCCGCAGGCTCTCCCACGCGCGTGAACATGCCCATATAATCATCAATACGGATGACCTGACTCCGATCCAGATCCTGCAACAAACCCTGGATTTCCTAAAGGATTATTCATCGTGAAGAAAATCATCGCCTCATTGCTAAGCCTGAGCCTGCTCATTGCTTCCTGTACTTCCCCCACCCCGATAACGACTTCTACATCCACACCCATCCCAACTCCTGTCGATCCGCTAAAAACTTCCTGGGATGATCGGACCCTCTTCCAAAACGGACTTGTCGAATCCGCGCGCCCCGTGTTGAATGAATTACAAGGCGCCAGTGTCTATCGCCTTGAATTCAACATTGCTGAAGATATTTATCACGTCACAGGGATCGAAGAAGTTCGCTATACAAACACTGAAACTGTTGCTTTGAACGAAATCCAATTCCGGCTCTTCCCCAACATCTTGGGTGGAGAAATGCATGTAACAGACCTGCAAGTGGACGGGCAACCTATCACACCAAAATACGATCTCGGGGATAGCCTGATGATCGTCTCATTGTCGAATGCACTGGAACCTGGGCAGAGTTTAATTTTCAGCATGAATTTCGCAGTCACGGTACCGCAGGAAGTTGAATTGAATTATGGCGTGCTTGCCTACTACGATGATGTACTCACCTTGGCACACGCCTACCCAATAATCTGTGTCTACGATGACGAAGGCTGGAATGCGGAGATCCCGCCTCAAGATGGCGATGTGACGTATGTTGACACTTCTTTTTATATCGTCAAAGTCAAAGCGCCGAAGGGACTAACGCTGGTCACATCAGGGCAAAGACTCAGTTTAGACGAAGCTGGGCAGGTTCAGACGACGATCGTTGCGAACGGTCCAGCACGCGATTTTTATCTAGCGGCGAGTCAAAATTTTGAAGAGGTCGCGCAGACGTTTGGTGAAGTTACCATCCGCAGTTATGCGCGCAAAGAATTTAAAAACGGCGCACAATTTGCATTGGACGTGGCGTCGAAAGCGCTCGATGTATATGGCAAACGCTATGCGCCTTACCCGTACACTGAACTTGATATTGTATCCACGCCTACATTGGCTCTGGGTATAGAGTACCCCGGCGCGATCGCGATCGCCGACCGAATTTATGATGTAGCGGGTGAATATCGCGGCTCACCCACAAGCGACTATATGGAGTCAACCGTGGCACATGAAGTAGGACATCAATGGTTTTATGGTTTGGTCGGTGATGATCAATTGGATGATCCCTGGTTGGACGAATCGTTGACGCAATTCGCCACGCTTCAATATTACACTGACCTATATGGCGCAGACGGCGCAGATGGCTTCCGTTCATCATTAGAAGGACGCTGGGCACGTGTGGGAAATGCCAAAATACCTGTTGGCTTGCCTGTGGCTGGTTATACTGGCGGCGAATATGGCGCAATCGTTTATGGTCGTGGTCCGTTGTTTTTTGTGGCGCTGAAAACTGAAATGGGAATAGATACCTTTGATGCTTTCATCAAAGAATATACAGAGAAAAATTCCTGGGGTATCGCCACACCGGAGAACATGCAAACCCTCGCTGAAAAGCATTGCGCCTGCGAATTGGACGCAATTTTTCAGGAGTGGGTGTATCCTTAAACGGTCTAGTCACCCTCTTTCAATGGGAGTATAATGACGCCCGCGCCAGCCTAAGGCTGGCATTTTCGTGGATGGAGAAAACATAGCATGGCACGTAACCAAACCAATAGAATCTTTTTAATTTTGTTCGTTCTGGCTCTGGCTTTATGGGTTGACTTGAGCTCCAAAATAGAAATAACCAATCCATTCCAAGACACCACATTGTATTCCCGTGATGTTAAGCCCCGCCTCGGACTGGACTTACAGGGCGGTTTGCAGGTGCTCCTGGAAGCTGATGTACCAGAAGGCACTGTGATCAATCGGGATGAAATGGAAACCGCCCGCGGCATCGTGGAAAACAGAACCAATGCTCTGGGTGTCAGCGAAAACCTGATCCAAGTAGCAGGCGATCGCCGTATCGTCGGTGAATTCCCTGGCGCTGAAGATGCCGATGCCATCCTCGATATCATCCAACAAACCGGTTTGCTCGAGTTTGTGGATACTGGCGATACCATACCTGAAGAAGGCACGATCATCCAAACCGATTTTATAACTGGCTCCGTCACTGCACCAGCAGGTGATGGAACACAGCCTGTCTATCACACGATCATGACCGGCAAGGAATTAGCCAGTATTGGCGTTTCACCCGATCAGTTCTCTGGGCGATATGCCATTGATTTCACATTATCACCTGAAGGCGCAAAGATCTTTGGCGACCACACCTCGGCAAACAACGGGAAAATCCTTACCATCACACTCGATAAACGCGTGATTTCCGCACCCAGAATCGGTGACCCGATCACAGGCGGACAAGGAACGATTACCGGAGATTTCACTGTTGAATCTGCAAACGCATTGGCAGTTCAGCTTAAATACGGTTCATTACCCATTCCGCTCAAAGTCGTTGAGACTCGTATTATTGGTCCGACACTGGGCGCAGACTCGTTACAGAAAAGTCTGCGTGCAGGCGCGATCGGCATGATCGTCGTCGTCCTGTTTATGGCGATCTACTATCGCATGCCTGGTATTGTGGCAGACTTGTCCATTCTCTTCTATGCTGCGATCGCCTTCGCTATTTTCAAGTATTTTCACTTTACGTTGACCCTGCCGAGCATCGCCGGCTTCCTGCTCAGCACCGGTGCCGCACTAGATGCAAATATTCTGATCTTTGAACGTTTGAAGGAAGAACTGCGCAACGGCCGAAATTTAGTGCAAGCCATTGATCAAGCCTGGGATAGAGCCTGGCCCTCCATTTGGGAGTCCAACACTACAACGCTGATCACATCCTTGATCCTGTATTGGTTTGGTTCAACATTCGGCGCCACCATCGTAAAGGGCTTTTCATTGACACTGGCACTGGGGGTGGGCGTTTCGCTCTTCACAGCCATTTATGTCACCCGCTCACTGCTCGCTCTTTTCCTAAAGACCTTCAAACCAACCAACTACGAACGCTGGTTCGGAATATAGAGGAACCAACATGATAGACATCCTTAGCAAACGTTATGTGTATTTTATCGCCTCTGTTTTGGTGATCATCCCGGGGCTGATCGTCCTATTCACCGGCGGCTTACCGCTCTCCATCGATTTTACGGGCGGCTCACTTCTTGAAGTTCAACTCAGCGCAGGGCAAACCTTGTCCACTGAGACTATGCAAAACATCTATGAAAATGCAGGGATCGACGATGCCCAGGTCCAAACTACGGAAAATGGAACTCTGCTGATCCGCTCCTCCTTTTTAACCAACGAAAACCGCGATGTCGTTCTTTCCAGCATGAAATCAGAGACCGGCTCCGATGTAACTGTGATCCGCTTTGACAGTGTAGGTCCCAGCATCGGCTCGCAAGTGGCATCACGCGCAGCCCAGGCAGTCGGAATTGCCGCTCTCGCTGTTGCACTCTTTATTCGTTACGTGTTCCGCAATGTGCCGAATGCATTCCGCTATGGAGTCTGCGCGATCATCGCCATGGTCCATGATGTAGCGGTCGTATTCAGTGTAGTAGGGATCGGCGCCAAACTTTTCGATTGGCAGATCGATGCTCTATTCCTGACCGCCCTGCTGACCGTCATTGGTTTTTCCGTGCAAGATAAAGTGGTGGTGTTCGATCGCATCCGCGAAAACTCTAACATTTTTCGAAAGCTGAAATACGAAACACTCGTCAATCACTCGATTGTGCAAACTCTCCAGCGCTCCATCAACACTCAATTGATGACTGTGGAATTCCTCCTGCTCGCACTTGCTCTTTATGGCGGAGTCACGCTTCAAGAATTTGCAGTCATCCTGCTGGTCGGACTCTTCAGCGGAACATATTCCTCGATATTCATTGCTGCTTCCATTCTCGTTGTGTGGGAAAACCGCGAATGGCAAAACTGGTTCCGCAAGCCCCAACAGAATCAGGCATAACCCAACAAAAAACTCCTGTGAATTCACAGGAGTTTTTTGTTGGGAATTTAATGGCGCGGACGCCAAAACAAATATTTATAGACCAGACCAACAAATGTACTGCGCCTCTGTGTCATCATGGGAAAGGGATAATCCTGTTCCCCAGTTTTCAACAGCAACAATAATCGAATAACATCTTGATTTTGAGTATAGCGATACATCTTTAATTTTATGTTCCTATAATCAGGACGTCAACATTGCTGAAATGTTACAAAAAACACAACCGTACCTTGGTAATAGACAAGCTACGGTTGTGGATTCAATACCCGCTTCAGGCAACGGAGAAAACTGTTTCTGTTACGAATAGCTTGGAACTACCCTCCGAGCTCTACAGCCAAGGTGTCGTAATATGTGCCTGCTCCAAAGCCATCGATCAAGATATGATCAAGAGGCTTCATGTTTGGTAACTCACGCAAAAATGCGATCATATTGGAAGCTGCGCTCACATTGCCAAACTCACTCAACAGCCATGGCATCGGCAGGACAATCCCTTCGCCTTGCAACTGTTTTTCCTTAAGCTTATTGATTTTGTAATTAGCATGATGGACGATCCCCACAGCCAACGTTTTCCCAACCATGCCCAACTCATCCAATTTAGTTTGATATGCGGCATATACATCGCGCACTACCTGTACACCGGTCCGCACGAACAACTTGACCATGCCCATCGGCCCAGCCATCGAGATAGACGAACCATCATGCGGTTCATGCATCAAGCCAGCCACACGAATATTATTTTCAGAGGGCTCGGTCACATCCACGTTGTAGCCGTCTGTTTTTTGGCGGGAGTGTGGGTAGTACATTGCCACCTGCAAAACACCTTCGTCATCGAACACCTCGCGAGATTTACCAGCCAGGAATTTCATCGTGGTACCAGGGATCACGCCAACCACGCCGGCGGCGTTCCCAAATAGCTGCAAAGCATTCGCATCATGCGATGTGCCCACAAAACGACTCAGACCTTCAATACCGCCAACCAAGACCTTCTTCCCATATAAAGACTCGGCAATATTCTGATCAAGCTGCAAATTCTCTGGCAATTCGGGGTTCAATGCCAGATGCAGACTGCTCGTGGAACCATCACAAGCTTTGTGGATGGCAACCTTTAGTGCGCCATCAGGAATCCCAGCGCCTTTTGTGATCAAGTTGAGGTAATCCTCCGATAATGGCGCGCTCATACCGATCAAAACTGCCTCGACCTCAGATGGCTGCCAACTACAGGCTTTAATTGCCTCACTGAGAAATTTGATACCGACCTCAACTTCCAGTTGGATATGCTCTTCAGGGGTGAGGTTTAGTGGCGTATGTTGTCGGTTGAGAAAACCTAATTCGGACAGATTCAACTTCTCGTTCGCTTGAAGCGGATGTCCCAGACGTTGTTCCAAAAATGCGGGCAACGTCGCGTTATCATAACTGGCTCCCCATGTTCCGTATACCCCTCCAATGCCAACTGATGAGTTTGTGACACGTTCCATTCCAAAAGGAATGCCCGACGCAATGGGTATCATTCCTTTTTCAACGCCGGGTCTATCATAAAATGAGTTTGTAACGGTTGTTTCAACTTGTGTAGCCATAAATCTCCTTTGTATCTACTTTCGGGTAACCCTAATGCCTGTCAAAAGTTTCGGGGAGAAAGGGTACCATATGGGTAATTTTTTGAAATTAATTTTAATTTAATCTTGAGACAATTTAATTTTACAACAAGAATAACACAGTTATGTTTTTTTACCTCAGTGTTGTTTTTACTAGGGTTGAACATATTTTCGCTTATTTCACATAATTCGTGGAACAAAGAAGATGATAAGGGTATAATGCGTGCCTAGGAAAGTGAGGATACATGTATATCGACCCCAATACCGGTGGAATTCTTTTTCAAGCGCTTGCCGCTATTTTCGTTGCGGCATCTGGCGTGCTCTTGGTGTTTTCAGGCAAGATACGGGCATATATTTCGCAACTACGTCGAAAAGTACGCAAAGACAAAACTGAAGACCAAGAATAAATGCGAACAGTAATAGTCGGTTTTGATTCGTTCGACCCAGTCACCTTTGAACGACTGAAAGATGATGGGAAGATGCCTAATTTGAGCAAGTTTGTTGATCAGGGTGGTTACTCCCGTTTGGAAGTCTGTTCACCGCCTCAAACAGAAGTTTCATGGACATGTATTGCTACAGGCGTAGATCCAGGATCTCACGGAATTTTTGATTTCGTGCACCGTGACCCAGATACATATATCCCATATGTATCTCTGTTGCCAACCAAAAGCAGTGCGCTTGGAGAACAATATCTCCCACCATACACTACGAAAACTATTTTCCATGAAGCCGCAGAGCTGGGGTATCCAGCCACCGCATTGTGGTGGCCGGCACTATTTCCGGCACGGCCAGAACTTCCGGTTGCTACCATTCCCGGACTAGGCACACCTGACATTCGAGGGCAACTTGGTGTTGGCACCTACCTCACTACTTGGCCCGAAGAAAAGAAAAAAGTAAGAGTAGTGCCGCTTAAGGAAACAACCAAAGGCAATTTCACCGCGACTTTGGAAGGTCCAAATGTAAAAGCTAAAGATGGCATGCGCCCCGCTACGCTGCCATTGACAGTTGAACGCATAGACGATCAATCTGTCAATATAACCATTGGCAAGCAAAAAATCCGATTGACTCTCGGGGTCTGGAGTTCGATCATCGAAATTCAGTTTCCAGCAGGCTTTGCCTTTTCTGTCCATGCCATCACCCAGATCATTCTGACGCAAGCCAAAGATACAACAGTTAGTTTATATTTTCTGCCTTTACAAATCCACCCGCTGCATTCTTTATGGCGCTATGCGACACCGCCCGCCCTCCTAAAAGATTCGTGGAAGAAAGCCGGTCCCTTCTTAACTCTCGGCTGGCCCCAAGATACAAACGCCCTAGAGGATGGTTGTATTTCAGATGAGCAATTTTTAGACCTTTGCGACTCGATCTTCGCTTCACGGAAGCGTATATTTTTTAACCTATTGGCAAATTTTCGAGAAGGCGTGCTGGGTGGCATCTTCGATTGTTTGGACCGCGTACAGCACATGTTCCTTGGAACCCGGCAAGATATTGTCGATGAATGGTATATCAAACTAGACCAATTCGTTGGTGAAGTCCAAGCAGAGATCAATAAGCTAGGTTTGGAGAAATATCGTTTTCTCGTATTATCGGATCACGGTTTTCAAACGTTTGAAAATAAAGTACATCTCAATCGCTGGCTGATAGACAATGGATATATGATCCTGGCGAAACAAAGCGAAAATCCTGATCTGCGCGATGTAGATTGGGAAAATACCCGTGCCTATGCGCTTGGGTTAAACAGTTTATACCTCAATATCATGAGCCGTGAAGGTAAAGGTATTGTTCAACCGCAGGAAATCGAAACGCTTCTTCAAGAAATCAAAACAAAGCTGCTGGATTGGAAAACCCCAAATGGTGAACAAATTATCAGCAGAATATTGTTGAAGCATGAGGCGTTCACGGGTCCTTACGCTCGCCTCGGCCCGGATCTAGTCATTGGTTACGCGCCTGGGTTCCGGGCATCCTCTGAAACCGGTCTCGGAAAATCAGCTTCCATTTCCATGGAAGCTAACATGGGTCACTGGGTAGCCGATCATTGCATCGACTCGACCAAGGTGCCAGCTGTGCTTTTTATCAACCGCGACATTAAGAATATGCCCGGTATTTCTTTCAGAGATATTCCCTTCCTTGCCTTAGGTAAACACCTTGACCACTCCTATATAAAACCACCATCGAAGGCATCTCCTCAAGGTCAAAAGGATCTGGAGGAAAGATTAAAAGGGCTTGGCTACCTTTAAACGGATTTCCTCAACATTACAGCTTTTCTGGTGTACAAACACATCCCATGCTAAAACAATTTTTTAAATCGAAGCAATCAAAAGAAAACAAAGTTAAAACCATCATTGTAGTATCAGGCTTGCCTAGATCAGGCACATCGATGATGATGAAAATGCTGGAGGAAGGTGGATTGTCGGTTTTGACCGATGCTCTCCGTAGTGCAGATGATGATAATCCGAATGGCTATCTGGAATACGAGCTTGTCAAACAACTGGCTGATGGGAACGTCAAATGGTTGGCTGATGTAGATCAAAAAGTGATAAAAGTCATATCTCAATTGCTTGAATATCTACCACCTGAGCATAGGTATAAAATCATTTTTATGGAACGCGAGATCAAAGAGGTCTTAGCTTCGCAACACAAAATGCTTGACCATCGAAACGAAAAATCTCAAATAAGCGATACTGAGTTGCACGAGCAGTTCCAACAACATCTTAAAGCCGTTAAGTTTTGGCTGGCACGACAACCTAACATTGATTTACTGTATGTTAGCTATAACGAAATCATGGCAAATCCAGATAATTATTGCCAGGTAATCGCAGATTTTCTCAGCTTGGATATGGATGTTTCAAAAATGCGTTCTGTGCCGAATAAACACCTTTATCGAAACCGCGCCAACACATAACAAAAAGAAGAACCTCTCTGATAGAGAGGTTCTTCTTTTATTGCTGGGGAGCCTGGATTCGAACCAAGATACTATCCTCCAGAGCTATGGTGTTTTGCTGTCCAACCAGTCCATTTAGTATTTACCAGTCCATTTAGTATCTATCAGTCCATTTAACGCAAAAAAAGGACTGATCTATTTCCGATCAGTCCATCTAGTCTATATAGAGTTATTGTCTAAGGTGAAGTTGTAGGTGAACTAGGACGCAACATGCCATCCAACTTTTCCGAGGCTTCATCCTGAAGCGAAGGGAACAAATGGAAATACACATCAAGGGTTGTGGAGAGCTGAGCATGACCCAATCTCTCCTGTACAGTTTTCGCATGAATCCCAGCGGCAGCCATGAGTGCTACTGAAGTGTGCCGAAGATCATGGAAACGAATTTTGGGGAGTCCCGCCTTTTTACTTTCGTGTTTGAATGCCCTTACAACATTACTTGGGTGAACGAACTCTCCTCTTGAGGAGCGGAATATGATACCCTCTTTTCTATCGAGGTGATCTAAGTATATCTTGAGAGCGCTCAAGGCATCTTCGGGGATTTTTACGATACGGATGGAACTTTCAGTTTTTGGTTTTGACAGGAACGTTCCCCCTTTTCGGGAATGCACAGAGTATTGAACAAAGACTGTACCTTTTGACAGGTTGATGTCCTCATAGTGTATTCCCAAAATCTCCCCCCTTCTCATGGAAGTATAAATGGCAAGCACCCAAATGACCCAGTATGGGTGGTCCCTTGTAGTATTTATAAAATGGAGGACTTGTTCAGGAGTCCAAATTGACATCGGCTTTTTCTCCCGTTTTGGAGCCTCAACCAGGTCACTGACGTTCCTTTTTACCATCCCCCACTTTTCGGCGTTTGAGAGAGCCTTGTGAATGAGCTGATGGATTATCAAGACGGTGTTCTTAGAAAGTCCTTCATCCAACTTTTTCGAGTAAAGAGATTGGAGATGATCAGGTCTCAATCCGACAAGTTTAATTGATCCTATGATCGGGAGAATATGTTTCCTCAAAATATATGAGCGGATTTCCAGCGTATTAGGCCGCATGGAGTGTTTCCACACGGTATCTTTGTAGTTCTGTCAATGACAATTAGAAATGGACATGGCGACAATTAGAAATGCCCATGGGGTGGGAGCGTGTGGAGTGCGGCTGGGGCTAGCCCCAGCCGCACTCCACACGCCGAAAAAAAACTATTCGGGGGGTTCTTGTTGGATGCGTTTGGCAGCTTGTTGGGCGCGGTGGCTGGGGATCTCCTTTCCGAATTCCACGATGATGCTGTGGTGAACGACGCGGTCGATGGCAGCGGCAGTGGTCATGGGGTCTTTGAAGATTTGTTCCCATTGTGAGAAAACCAGGTTGGAAGTGATAACCACGCTGCGACGTTCGTAGCGTTCGGCCAGCAGGGTGAACAGAACCTCCATTTCCTCGCGGCTCTGCTGCACGTAGCCGATGTCGTCGATGACGATCGCGTCGTGGCCGGCGAGCCGCTTGAGGACGCGGGCCAGCTTCAGGTCCCGTTTGGCGATCAGCAGCTCCTGCACCAGCAGGTTGCACGGCGTGAAGTAGACGCGGCGGCCGTGCCGGACGATCAGCTCC